>Ga0334722_10003758_pt1 | contig 16171 bp, 15 predicted proteins | sample C3_bottom_MG_FD_207210 | JGI IMG/M metagenome (GOLD analysis project Ga0334722, IMG submission 207210) | Sediment microbial communities from Yellowstone Lake, YNP, Wyoming, USA - C3_bottom | ecosystem: Environmental > Aquatic > Freshwater > Lake > Sediment | place: USA: Wyoming | collected...
CAACGGTTGAGTACGGCAACGGTTGCTCAGGATTCCGCGCGCCCAAACCGTGCGAAGATCGGTCGAACGACCGCATGATTTTTTGTTTTTCAAAGTTACTTGGCTGAATTCTTGCCAAAGTCCAGTTATCTAATCAATCGTCGAATGAAAACAAAAGGGGCTCTGTTTACTGGACAAGCCACTCCGTCGATGAGGCTTTTTGCTTTGGTATTAGGACTTTTGGCATCAGGCTTTTTCGTACGGGGGTTGACTTCAGGAACGATTGAATTTATCTGGATAATTCTCGCAGTCGCCCTTGTCGGCTATGGATTTGGGGCAGGTGAATTTCTGAAGAGACTTCAAGAAAGAACAAAGATCGTCCCTGGGAAACACGGAAAATTCAAAGTATTACCTGAGTATCAAAAGTGGCGAGATTATATTTTTGGTGTCACGGAGGAACCAGCGGGTGTCTCAAGCGGCCAACCTGACCAAGTATATGGAGTAATCGTCGATGTGGGTCTAGTCGATGATAATGGCAATCCGGTTGATACCAATCATGTGATTACACAGACCGCCTTTGCAACAGGCGAGTCATCGCTAAAAACATCCTTTGGCGGCGGGGTAATCTTTGGAATAGGCGGTCCAGAAGATGTTTCAGAATTGGCAAAGCAAATTGTTCGTTTAGCCCAACCTCTTCTCAATACAACAAAACCAATTAACACGCATGATTTGCCAGAATCAGGCAAGATCTATTTCTATTTCCTAACAACTTCAGGTGTTAGGTTTTATGGGTGTAGATTTAATGAGGTCTATTCTCAGCAGCATCCTTTTAGCGAGATCATGTCACGATTTGGAACGATAAAAAATCAGGCGGACGGAGCTATGAACAGATTTTCCAAGGAATAACAGTTTCACACCAAGACGCATACGGCGAGAAGAATCTACTAGCCCCTGCACACTTGATGAATCTGGCAATCATGGATATAATCCGCGCCAAATGATTTGCCCCACCTGCGGATATTCCAATCCCCCAGAATATTCCTATTGCGCTAATTGCCGCGCCGCTTTGTATGAAATTTTGCCGCAACCCATCCATCGCGGGCGCAAGACGTGGTTGCCGGTCTTGTTGGTCGGCATGGTGATCGTCGCCTGTTTTGCGGTGCTTGCCTGCTCCATTCTTGGCGCATTCATCGTCGTGCCGAATCTCAACGCGAGCCAACCTACCCATGTGGTTGCCGAAAATACTCCGCGCGCAGTTCCGACCAAAGCAGCGATTCTTCTTGCGTCGACTGCCACTCTTGTGCCGACGGATACTCCAACATCAGCTCCAACAGTCAAACCGACGGCGACCGTCCCGCGCAAACTCAAACCCAGCGATGCCAGCGATGCGTTCAAGCGTGCCAGTCTCGATGTGGTCAATGCGCGTCAAATGACCTCAGCCGATTATGGGACCATCCCCATGATCGCAGACGAAGCGATGCGATTCTTCGTGCCATCGATTGGCGACAATCGCGGCGGACGCATCTACTCGTTCTCTTCAAATGCCAATCTCTTGCGAGTAAAGCAAGCCGCCGAAGCCGTTGTCAACTCGCAAGGCGCGCATCCGTGGGTCTCCGTCAATTCGAATTTGGTCTTGGAACTTTCAGGGTCGATGTCCTCAACCCTCGCCGCGCAATATCAAAAAGCATTCAATGCGATTCGTTAGGTGAATTGCATATCGAAAAACAAAGGACGGAGATTGATCCCCGTCCGTGCTTTTTCTATACATTCGATATTTTTCTGATCGCTTCGGGCAATCTGGGAATCAAATCGCCCGCCACCACTCCTGCTTGCCCAATTTCTTTTTCGGCGATTTCGCCCGCGAGTCCGTGCAAGTACGCGCCCGCCACCGCCGCATCAAATGGATGTAATTTCTGCGCGAGCATCGCGACAATCGCTCCCGCCAGCACATCGCCAGTGCCAGCCGTTGCGAGCGCAGGCGTAGCGAATGGAAGCAATGTCGCTCGCACCCTGAGCGGAGTCGAAGGGTCTGGTGATGCGACGACTGTGAATGCGCCTTTCAACACGACAACTTGATTCCACTGCGTCGCAAATTTCTTGGCGATGTTCACCCGGTCGGCTTGAATCTCCGCGTGCGATAATCCCGTGAGCATAGCCATTTCGCCGGGGTGCGGCGTGAGAATCGCGCTGTTCGACGCAAGACGCGTCCACCATTCGCCGGACTGTGATAACGCGTAGAGCGCATCCGCATCGATGACCATCAGCGGCAGTTCCCTCGTTTCCTTTATTTCCCTGGTTTCCGTCGTGAATCCCATCTGCGTTTTCGTCTTCGTGTCCAGCCCCAACAATTTCTGCACAAACTCCACCGTCTTCGGATCGCGTCCAAAACCGCAGCCGATGAGCAACGCATCATAGTCGGTCAAGTGGTTACCCAAGACTTTTACTGCGTCCGGTACCAGCACACCCAGGTCGTCGGGCAGAACGACAAACGTCGTCTCGTGCGATACGCTGGCGATCATCGGATAAATCGTGCGGGCGAGTGCGAGCGTGACGAGTCCTGCGCCAGCGTGCGTCGCCGCAGTCCCAGACAGGTACGCCGCGCCGACATAGTTTACCGACCCAACGCACAGCATTGCTTTGCCAAACGTGCCCTTGTGCGAATCGCGCGAACGCACAGGCAACATCGTGGCGATTTCGCGGGCGGTTGCAACGTCGAGTAAGGAACGCTCGCCGTAGCGTTCCGCGTCCGCCCATTCTTCTTTAATGCCAATATCCGCGATGACGAGTTCGCCGACAGCGTTCGCGCCTGGGAATGCAAGCTGTCCGATTTTCGGAAACGCAAACGTCACGGTGAGGTCGGCGTTCAACGCGGCAGGATCAAGCGCGCCAGTGTCGGGGTTGAGTCCGGAGGGTAAGTCGATGGCGACGATGTATGGCGGGTGGCGAGGGGCGAGGGATGGAGGAATAAGTTCAGTTAGTTGGTTAGTTCGATAGTTGGATAGTTGGTTGTGAAGGGACGCGAGCAAATCCTTGAGTAATCCTTCAATCGGTCGCGTGACACCGGTGCCGAGCAGTGCATCGACAATAATGCTTGATTCGTTTATTCGTTGCTTCAATGATTTGAATTCGTTGTCATCTTCCGCGCGCGTAACGGAAATTTTTCGTTCGACACACAACCGATAGTTTTCATCGTCATCACGAGGCGCGCGTTTCCACAAATACAATGAAACGCGTGTGCCTGCGTCGTGCAAATATCGTGCGCAGACCAAACCATCGCCGCCGTTGTTGCCAGGACCGACGAGCACGATTACCGAATGATTCGCGCCCCAGCGTTCGATGATCGCATCCGCGACAGCTTGCCCAGCGCGTTCCATCATCATAGAAAAAGTATTGCCACTGGCATCGGCGCGTTTTTCTAGCGCGCGCATTTGGTTGGCGGTGAGTAATTTCATTCTCCTACTCCCAATTATCTGACGACCGCAGACGGCTGACGGCTGACCGTAAAAAGACGGCGGTCATCGGGCTGCGGTCATTTTGCGTTTTATTCTTTCCCACGCTTCGCGCACCCGACCGACCTGTTCTTGGTTGGCTTGTTCTTCTGCATAATGCACTTGCACATACGCTTCGGTAATCGACCGCAGATCGGCGGAATCATCGCTCCAATATTTTTCCAGGCGCGGCAAAAATTCGTACGGCGTTTCGGCGACCTGACGCGCCAAGCCCGCCTCGGCGGCGCGCGCGACGAGGGCGGCGTAGATGCGGCGAATCGTTTCGGCGGCGATGTCCTGGGCGCGCGAACGCAGCGGGTTTTTCTTTTTGGTCGATGTATGAAGCGCGCGCTCCGCCTCTTCATCGGTGATCGATTCGCGCAAATACGTTTCGTCCTCGATGCTCTGCATTTTTTTATTGAGCGCGCGCGCCAGCCAATAGCCGATGGTCAGGACAACTGCCAGGATGAGAATCGTTCTAAGCGCAGTCGCCAGTAGTTCGTTATTCGCCGCGTTTTGCAAATCTCGTGCGCCTGCCGCAAGATTTCCCAAGGGCGTGTTCTGAAGATTGTCAATAAGCTGACCCAGGGATTGAAAGAGCGGCTTGAGGATATTGACGAGCCAATCGGCGACAATGCCAAACGGAATGGCGATAATCAGTATCAAGAGACTGACCAAGCCCCACAGCGGCGCAAAGAGTCCCAGCATTGATTGAGCCGTATCGACGGTGAAAACTTGGAGCACGCCCAAGCCGATGAAAAGCACGAGCGCGACGGAGGCAAGCAGTGTGATTGACCAGCGCGGGGTGAATCGAAATTCTGCGCCCATTTCTTCGATGCGCGCGAGCGCGATGGCGAAGAGCGAAAGGAAAAAGTAGACGAAAATCCACAGCGCGAGAAATTGATCGTCGATCATATTGTGGAAAAACGCGGCAAAGAAAAATAATCCAAAAAAGACGACGATGCCTAATCGAAATTGAAAACCGATAAACCAAAGGGTCAACGGGCGTTGTCCAAAACCCAAGCCGCGAATGAAAACATAAATGACCGCCGCGCTCACTATTTGCTCGATGGAAATGCCGCGAACCGACAAGAATAAATTGGTGAGGAAACTCGACAGCCACATCCAATCATACCATGCCAGAGTCGAATAGATTTCGACACGCGCGACGGCAAAGACGCCGATCACCGCGCTGAGAATGGCAATCGCTTGCAAGACCAACCAGCGTCGTTGGGTGCCTGGCAGAACACGCCCGATGAGCAAGGCGAGCCAATAAACGATGAAGAAAGGCAAGGGGGTAAGCGACGCATTCAATCCCGTTAGCGCACAGAGAAAGACGATGACCGCATAGACCCAGCACGTTTCCATCGCGGCGAGGAGGGCGAGGCGAAGCTCGCGCCGCAAGGATATGTGTTTCAGGTTTATTGTTTCAAGTTTCATGTTCTTCACATTGTCGATTCTGGCTTTAGGTCTGGCTCTGAAACCTGAGACCTGAAACTTGAAACTTGAGCGGCTTGTCGCACGATGATTCCTTTAAGTTCGCTATCATTCGGCGTCCAACTTTCGTCTAGCGAAATCAGCGCCATGCGTCGTCCGACTCGACGCAGACGTATCATCTCGGCGATCAACGAATCGGTGACGACGCCGGTAATCATCACGAGCGTCGCGCCCCAAGGCAAGTTGGAACTTTCGTGGCGCAGCAATGTTTCAATCGGCGTGGTGACAAAGGAGGTGATCGCGGCGAGCGCTTCGAGGATGTGACGCAGATGGTGCGGGTCGCGGCTCGGCAAAATTTTTAGACGCTGATCGGATTCGGGCCACGTTCCGTTCGCGATCAAGCCGACGGAATACTTGTGTTCCGATCCAAAGTACGCAATCGACGCCGCGAGACTGATGACGCGCTCCAATAGTTCGGGATCGGCGCCTTGCCAGGCGTGCGGAAACGTGGCGACGTTGACGAACAAGACCCACTGGTACGAAATCGTCGGATCGTATTGTTTCACTTGCAGTTCGCCGCGCCGCGCCGTCGCGCGCCAGTGAATGTGCTTGGGCGCATCGTCGGGGCGATAATCGCGCACACCCCGTGGACGAGTCGGATCATCGAATAGCGGCACGCGCGATTTTACATCGCCGAGCGGATCTTTTGGCGGCAAGCCCCAGTCTTCCATCGCCGTCACGCGCGGATAAACGATTAAGCGATCGGTGCGCGAGCTGAGCCATTCGCGTTCGAACAAACCGAACAAATCGCCCGATTTGATACGCGCGGGACCCAGGTTGTAAAATCCGCGATGATGGCAGGGAATTCGATAGTTCCATCGCGCGCGTTCAAAGCCGCCGAGCGCGGCGTGTTGTGAAAGAAATCCGCTCAATGGAGTGTACGATGGGGCAAGCGTTTTATTTTCGGGAGTCAGCACGGAAGGAAAGCGATCATCGATTTTGACCCAGGCAAGCGGAAGAATTTTTCGATTGTTGATGCGCGTGCTGAGTTCGATAGTCTCGCCTACAAAGACGCGATGCTCGCTAAGCGTGCGGTCGTAACTCACGCGCCAGAGCGAGATGCGCTGCCATGCCCAGGCAACGGGAATGATGGTGAGTAATAACGCGGCAAGCGCGATCAGCGCACTCGATTGCATGACCGCGCCGACGATGATCATTACTGCGGCAAAACGAAGCCAGGAATCGTTGAACATAGTTCAGTCGTAGAGACGTAGCATGCTACGTCTCTACTGGTACCGGTACTGCGTCCATCACTTCTTTGACGATCTGTTCCGCGTCACGACCGCGCAGACGTGTTTGCGCGCTGATGATGAGACGATGCGTGAGAACGAACGGCGCAAGATATTTCACGTCGTCGGGCAAAACAAAATCGCGACCCTGGAGCGCGGCATACGCTTGCGCGGCATGATAGAGATAGAGCGAGCCGCGCGGACTCGCACCCAACTCGACCGATTGATGCGCGCGCGTGGCGCGCACAATGGCGACGACGTAATCGCGCACGGATGCTTCGACGCGCACCGTGCGAACGACGCGTTGCATTTCCAAGATTTGCTCTGTGGTGACGACGGCTTGCAAATTCTCCAAGGGTTCGTTGCGCTCAAAGCGAAGCAAAATGGTATTCTCTTCTTCTTCCGTTGGGTATCCCAGTTCAAGCCGCATAAAGAAACGATCCACTTGCGCTTCGGGCAGAGGGAACGTGCCTTCTAGCTCGATTGGATTTTGCGTCGCCAGGACGAGGAAGGGACGCGGCAAAAGTTTGGTCGCACCATCGACCGTGATTTGACGTTCTTGCATCGCCTCAAGCAATGCCGATTGTGTGCGTGGCGTCGCACGATTGATTTCATCGGCGAGAACGACTTGCGCCATGAGCGGACCCGCGCGATATTCAAACTCCTGGGTCTTTTGATTGTAGACCGATAGCCCCGTGACATCGCTGGGCAAAAGATCGGGCGTGAATTGGATGCGGCGAAACGCACAGCCCAGCGAGCGCGCTAGTGTTTTCGCCAACGTCGTCTTACCAATGCCAGGCACATCCTCAAATAGAATGTGCCCCTCGCACAAGAGCGCGACCAGCGCGAGATCGACCACCTCACTTTTGCCAACGATCACCTTGCCCACGTTCTCGCGAATCAGTGTGGCGGTCGATTGAACGTCATGAATGGTTGCAGTCATTTCGATTTCCCGTGTAAATTGATGGCGGAATTCTACCACACATTGATTGAATCGGCTAACAAGTTTATCCAATGCTCGTCGAGCGTGCCCTTGCTAGCTTTGATAAAGGGTGATATAATCAAATCACAAAACTCACCGGAGCGAGACGTGTTACCGCGCGACATTGAATTCGAGTGGAGCAGCACGAAAGCGGCAAGCAATCTCAAGAAGCACGGCGTTAGTTTTGACGAAGCAGAAACCGCCTTTGATGATGAGTTCGCCTATATTTTTGATGATGAAGGGCACTCGGATGAAGAGCCGCGCGAAATTCTAATCGGCTACTCTATGACTAATCGTTTGATGTACGTCTCGTTTATCCAACGCGCATCGGATCAAATTCGTATTATTAGTGCGCGCATGGCAGACCGAAGGGAGCGCATATCCTATGAAGAAAATTCGCGATTCTAGTTACATTCCCAAGTTGGACGACTATGAACTCAAACCCCACTATGAGTTGGACTATCGCAAAGCCAAGCCCAACCGTTTTGCCGGTCGGGTCAAGTTTACGCATGGCGGCGCGCGTCCAGGCGCGGGGCGCAAGTCTGCGCCCGAACCAATGGAGCGACACACGATTGCGTTTTACAAATCGCATGTGGATTATTTGCTCTCGCTGGATCGCAATTTGTCAAAGGCGATTCGCAAGCTCATTACGCTTAAAGTCAAGTAATGCCCTCGCCAAAACATTTTGTGGCAAGCTTTGATGTAAACGCGCCGCGTCCTTTAATGGCGCGTTTCAATTTACCATTCCATTTTTTCCTGGGTCTCGCGCTCGTCGTCTTTTTCTGGCTGGCGTCGTGGACGCGCTTTGGCGTGTTTGGCGAGTACGCTTTTTTCCCACAGTGGCTCGGTTACATTTTCACGGTCGATGGTTGGGTGGCACGCCGTAAGAAATCATCGTTGATGATGCGCGCGCCGCGTGAATTCATTTTGCTTTTCATTCTCAGCGCGCCAATGTGGTGGGTCTTTGAAGGGCTAAACAATTTGGTTTTGAATTGGCACTATATCATTCCCAGCCATTATTCGATTCTGCAAATCATCGTCGAATCCACGATTGCATTTTCGATTGTCATTCCCGCCGTGTTTGAAACCACCGAACTGATTCTGACCTTTGATTTTGCCCGTCGATTGCCTCCCGCGCGCTCATTCCATTTGTCCCCCAAGTTATTATGGCTGTTGATGTTTGCAGGCGCGTTCGGATTCGCCGCGCTGGTGCTCGCGCCGCGCATAGCTTTTCCGCTGACGTGGGTGTGGCTCATCCTTATTCTCGACCCATTGAATTGTCTGCGCGGGCGCGAGTCGCTCATCGGTCAAGCCGCGCGCGGCGATTATCGGCTCATAGTGGCGTTAGCGATGGGAGGGCTGATCTGTGGCTTGTTCTGGGAGATGTGGAATTATTGGGCGTTCCCCCAGTGGTATTATACGGTGCCCTTCTTCGATGGATTACGAATTTTTGAAATGCCACTCTTGGGCTATCTTGGTTATATTCCATTTGCGTGGGAGTTGTATGCGCTATACCAATGGGTCTGGGGCATTCAACAGCGGACAACGAGAGCATTGATACTGGATCGATGAATTTGACGAAACAAACATTGACAACCGTCTCTATTGAATCTATAATGCAGCCAAAATGAGCAGGATTCTTTCGGCAAGGGGGTGATCACTTCAAGGATGATGCTCCACCAGGATCGATTGACGAGGGGATTGCAGTACACTTGACGCGCAGAGTTATTCTCCGCTTGCCCCATCACTCTTTGCTCGCTGTGCGCTTTGACTAAATACCTCGCTTTTTCCATCGCCGTACCTCGGTGGAGGTCTAGTTCATTTCGTGTTTCAACTACCAACCAAGTAATGCAAATTTCAGGAGGAGATGAAGATGAAGAAGAGTTTAGTGCTCGTATCACTGCTAGTGTTGGCGCTCGTTGTGGCATGTGCCGCGCCGACCGCACCAGCACCAGTGGTTCAGACGGTTGTCGTTCCAGCGACAGTTGTTGTCCCAGGAGCGCCGGTGGTTCAGACAGTCATCGTCGCAGGCACGCCGCAAGTTCAAGTTGTGACCGCGACGCCACCTCCCCCAACCGTTGCCCCTACCAAAGCACCGGTTGGAATGAAAGACACAATCGTTCTCGCCATGTCGCAGGAACCGGACACCTTGAATCCGTTTATCGGATCGATGATGGCGCGCTCGCTCGTGAACCGCGCGGTGTACGGCGACTGCGTGGTGCAGGATAACAAAGCCGCGTGGGTTCCCGTTCTCTGCGAGAGCGTGCCCACCGTCGATAACGGCCAAGCCAAGTTCGTCGGCGATGGCGTTGACAAGCACCTCGAAGCCACGTTCAAATACAAAGCTGGCATCAAGTGGCATGATGGCACTCCACTCAAAGCATCTGACCAGGTCTTTGGTTGGAAGATGTACATGAATGCCAAATTCCCCGCCACCGACCGCTCGTTCATCTACAAAGTCTATGATGTGCAAGCCGTCGATGCTCAGACCTTCAAGGTCATCTGGATGAGCGAAAGCCAAGCCCTGCAAGCCGCGGCTGGCACATTGAAAGGCAATGTCGATTTCTCCGCGTTCAAGGATGATTACAAAGATACCTACGGCGATTGGAAGGGACAAGGTCCCGTGGTCGATCCTATCTTCTGGTCGTTCGACTATGCCATGCCCGAGCAAATCCTCGGCAAGTTAAAGCCAGAGGAAATTGAAAAAAGTGATTTCTCCAAAAAGATCGTCGGTGCAGGTCCCTACAAACTTCGTGAATGGCAACCCGCACAGCAAATCATCTTGGATGCCGTTGCCGATCATCCTTTGAAACCCAAGATCAAGACGATCATCTTCCGCTTTATCACCGATGCCAGCGCAGAACTCGCCGCCTTACAAAAGGGTGAGATCGATGGCGCGACCCAGATCGGTTTCGATACCGACTCCTCGCCCGAACTCGACAAACTCCCCAAAGATGCTTATCGCGTCGACTATACCCCCGGTTATCAGTGGGAGCACATCGATCTGAACACCACTGCCTTCCCGTTCGACGACGTCAAAGTGCGCCAGGCATTGGCGTATGCCACCGACAAAAAAGCCATCGTCGACCAACTGTACTATGGCAAGGTCAAAGTTGCCAACAGCTGGCTCCCCGATTTCCACTGGGCGTACGATGCCAGCAAGCTCACCATTTACCCCTTTGATGTCCAAAAAGCCAAAGATACTCTAAAGGCAGCCGGCTGGGACTGCACCAAGAACCCTTGCCAGAAGGCATTCACCGATGCTGCCGGCAAGACGACCAACAAGAACCTCGAGTTCACTCTGCAGACCACCGACCGCAAAGACCGCCAGGCACTTGCCCAGGTCTTGCAAGCGCAGTGGAAAAAAGTGAACATGGGCGTCAACCTGCAGTTCCTCTATGGTCGTGGCTTGTTCGCCACCTGCACGGGTGGCGCGGGCGGTCCATTGAACTGCCGCACCTTCCAAGCAGGCATGTACACTTGGCTCTCTGGCGATGACCCAGATCAATCCACGCTATACACCTGCAAGAGCACTCCGAGCGAAAAGAACGGCTACAGCGGCCAGAATTATCCTGGTATCTGCGACAAGACGCTCGATGACTTGCTGGTCAAGGGCGCCAACTCCATCTCGCAAGCCGAGCGCAAGCCAATCTACCTTGATGCGCAAAAGCGCTGGACGGACCTCGTTCCCGTCATCCCGCTCAAAGCGAATGCCAACGTGACTGTGTGGAGCACTCACCTGAAGAACGCAACAGGCGTGCCGACACAATCTGGCGAAACCTGGAACATGTACGCATGGGAGTGGGTACCGTAACCGTAGTTTGTTCGTGAACGTTAGTGCAACATAACAGGACCTGTCAGGTCTCGCCAAAGGCGGACCTGACAGGTCTTAAGGATACAAGCCATGCGCAATTTCATTATTCGGCGTCTCTTCCAAGCATTCATCCTTTTGTTTTTCATATCTGCATTGATCTATTTCATACTAAACTTTGTGCCCGGCGGACCCTTCGACCTGCTCCGCACCTCCAATCCCCGCGTGACACAAGACCATATCAATCGCTTGAATGCCCTCCTGGGTCTGGACAAGCCAGTCTACGAACGCTACATCATTTGGCTCGGTAAGCTCTTGCAGGGTGATTGGAGTAATTCGTGGACGGTGTCGGTTGGGCGACCGGTGAGCGAATTGATTATGAATCGCCTGCCGTACACGGTCTTGCTCATGAGTATCTCGACGGGGCTCTCCATCGTCATTGCCATTCCGATTGGCGTCTACTCCGCCGTCAAGCAATATTCGTGGGCGGACTATGTGGTGACGGCGCTATCCTTCTTTGGCGCGGCAATGCCCACTTTCTTCTTTGGCATCTTAATGATCATTTTCTTTGCGGTATTCCTGGGGTGGTTCCCTGCCGCTGGAGGCGTAGCGTCCCCGGGGTTACCGGGGAATATCATCGATGTGATTCGGCGCGTTATTACGTTTGGACAATCGGACCCCAATATTGCCGGACGCGAAGCCGAAATCTTTATCGATGGTCTCAAGCATCTGGCGATGCCTGCCACCGTCTTGAGTCTGTTCAACCTAGCAGGGTACAGCCGCTACGTCCGGTCGAGTATGCTCGAAGTACTCAAACAGGATTATATGCGTACCGCGCGCGCCAAGGGCGTTAAGGAACGCGTCGTGATTCTCAAGCACGGCTTGCGCAACGCCTTGATTCCCGTCGTCACGGTCATCATGCTTTCGATTCCGGGTCTCTTCACCGGAGCCATCATTACCGAAACGATTTTCTCGTGGCCCGGCATGGGACGTCTTTTCTTTGATGGGATTTCCCAGGTCGATTGGGCGTTGGTGCAGGGTATCCTGGTGATCACGGCGTTCCTGGTCGTCATCTGCAATTTGCTCGCCGATATTTCCTACGCGCTGATTGACCCGCGCATTCAGTACGGTTAGTCAGGAGTGGATGCGATATGACAGCGAGTGCTCCCGCGATACCTATCGATCAAGTCTTTCTGCAAGAAGAGTCGGTCAGTCAGTGGCGTATGGCTTGGCGGCGCTTGCGGCGGCATCACCTCGCTATGGTGGGCGCGGTGGTGCTATTATTCTTCACGTCGATTTCGATCCTGGCTCCCGTTCTCGCGCCTTACGAATTCGACGCCATTGATCTTTACAAAATGTTCGGGGCGCCGTCCGCCGAACATTTGCTGGGGACGGATTCGTTGGGGCGTGACATTGTGACCCGTTTGATGTACGCCGGTCAAGTCTCGTTGACGATTGCGCTTATCGGCACGGTTCTTTCCACGGTGGTCGGCGTCATCATCGGCGCAGTCGCGGGCTACGCGGGCGGTTGGGTCGATACGCTGCTCATGCGCTTTACCGATGTCATGCTGACCCTGCCGGTCTTGCCGCTCTTATTGATCGCATCGCAGAGTCTGCGGCAATTTGTGGCACTCCAAGAAATGTTTGGACAACTCCTCAGCGTCGCGGTCATCATTATTGTCGTGGTGGCATTTGGCTGGATGCGCGTCACCCGGCTCTTGTACGGTTCGATTCTCTCGCTCAAAAATTCCGAATTCATCGAAGCGGCGCGCGCCCTGGGCGCTTCACCGTGGCGGATGATCCTCACTCACTTGATCCCCAATTCGCTGGCTCCCATCATCGTTGCCGCCACATTGGACTTTGGCGCAATCGTCGTTTACGAAGCGACGCTAAGTTTCCTGGGATTTGGCGTCACGCCGCCCACGCCGAGTTGGGGCAACATGCTCACCGACGTTCAGCGATTTATGATTCGCGATCCCCTATTGGCAATCTATCCGGGCATGTGTATTTTCCTGACCTGCCTGGGGATCAATTTCATCGGCGATGGTTTGCGGGACGCGCTTGACCCGCGTCTGAAAATCTAAAGCGACATTCAAGGACAACTCCATTGGCATCCCAGCAGAATCCCTCGCTCTTGCGAGTACAAGACCTCAAGACCTATTTCTATACCTCCGACGGAACAGTGCCCGCCGTCGACGGCGTCACGTTTGAAATCCGCGAAGGCGAAACGCTTGCCATCGTCGGCGAGTCGGGCTGCGGCAAATCGGTCACAGCGCTTTCGATCATGCGGCTGATTTCCTCTCCCGGCAAAATAATTTCCGGCGAAGTGATTTTCCAGGATGTCGATCTCGTGCGCCAACCCTTGGACGCGATGTATATGATTCGCGGCGCGCAAATATCGATGATCTTTCAAGAGCCGATGACCTCGCTCAATCCTGTGTTTACCGTCGGCAATCAGATTTCCGAAGCGTTGATGATCCATCAAGGCATGAACAAACAAGCGGCGCTGCACCGCACCATCGAATTGCTCAAGCAAGTGCGGATTCCCGAAGCCGAAAAGCGCGTCAAGTCATACCCGCACGAAATGTCCGGCGGGATGCGCCAGCGCGTGATGATCGCGATGGCGTTGGCGTGCAATCCCAGTTTGTTGATCGCGGACGAAGCGACCACGGCGTTGGACGTGACGATTCAAGCGCAAATCCTGGAACTATTGAAAGACCTGAAGGAAACCATGAATCTTTCCATTGCGCTCATTACGCACGACCTGGGTGTGGTGGCAGAAATGGCGGACCGCGTCATCGTGATGTACGTCGGCAAGATCGTTGAAGAAGCCGACGTGTATACGTTGTTCAAGTCTCCCAAGCATCCGTACACGCAAGCGTTGTTGGGCAGTATACCAACCTTGCAAACCTCGCCCGACCAACGGCTCAACGTGATCGCGGGCAGCGTGCCGAATCTATATCGCGCCTTGCCGCCGGGTTGTCGCTTTGCGCCGCGTTGTCCCGCCATGTTCGACCGCTGTCGCCAGGAAGAGCCGCCGTTGATTCCGGTAGGCATGGGGCAGACGGCGCGCTGCTGGCTCTATGATCCACAAACTGATTTTGCCGCGCGGCGTCCATCGACGCACATGACTGCCGCTGAAAAACCGCTTACCTGATTGGAATAATACCCATGAGTCAGAACAATCATCCATTGCTTTCAGTCCAAGATCTCGTCAAGTATTATCCGATTCGCGGCGGTTTGTTGTATCGCACGGTCGCCAATGTTCACGCGGTCGATCATGTTTCATTCGATATTCAAGAAGGCGAAACGTTCGGTCTCGTCGGCGAATCGGGCTGCGGCAAGACGACGACGGGGCGCACGATTTTGCGATTGGTGCCAGCGACCAGCGGCAACGTGTTTTTTGAAGGTCGAGATTTTTTCAAGTTGGGCGGCAATGATTTGAAACACGCGCGGCGCGATATGCAGATCATTTTCCAAGACCCCTTCGGTTCGCTGGACCCGCGCTTGCCGGTCGGCGCGATCATCCGCGAAGGTCTGGACATTCACGGTATTAGCAGCAAGAGCGAACGCGAAGATAAACTGCGCGACATTATGAAGTTGGTCGGCTTGCGTCCCGAGTACGCCAAGCGTTATCCGCACGAATTCTCCGGCGGTCAGCGTCAACGCATCGGCATTGCGCGCGCGCTGATCCTGAATCCAAAGTTTGTTGTGTGTGACGAGCCGGTCTCCGCGCTGGATGTGTCGATTCAATCCCAGGTTTTGAATTTGCTGAACGACTTGAAACACGAACTCAAACTGACCTATTTGCTGATCGCACACAACCTTGCGGTCGTCAAGTACATTAGCAATCGAATCGGCGTAATGTACCTCGGCAAGATGGCGGAGGTCGCGCCCAGCGCCGAGATTTATTCCAACCCATTGCATCCGTATACGCAAGCCCTCGTCGCGGCAATTCCCCAGCCCGACCCCACATTGCGGCGCAAGCGCGCGGTGATTTTACCGGGTGACATTCCATCGCCGGTCAATCCGCCGTCCGGTTGTCGTTTTCACACGCGCTGTCCAATTGCGCAAGCCATCTGCGCCGCGCAAGAACCGGCGATGCGCGAAATAACCCCCGGTCATTTCGCGGCATGTCACGCCATCGGTGATTGGGCAAAAGCCAATTGATGAACCGTCGCGAGTTTTTGCGCGTCGCCGCTGGCGGCGTCGTGTTATTTTTTCAAGCGGCGTGCCAGCCGGATATTTCGCCGCCCAAGCCAACTGTCGCCCCCACGCCCGATCCTGCATCGGTTGCAGGGTCTGCCCCGCCTGTGCAATCCGGCGCGCCCACCCTTGCGCCAAACCTCGCTCAGTTGAAACTTGCTCTGCCGATCCCGCTCGACATCACGCCCATCGAACATTTCTACGTCACCAGTTATTCCGATACCATCCCGGGTTTCGATCCCAAACTGTGGTCGTTCACGCTCGACGGTTTGGTGGCGCAGCCGCTCACATTCACGTTCGATGAATTGCGCGCACTGCCCCAGATACAAGTGATGCGCACGCTCGAGTGCATCGGCAATCCCGTGGGCGGCAGTCTCATTAGCAATGGAATGTGGAAAGGTGTGTCGCTCAAAGAATTGTTGAAGCAAGCCAACGTAAAGCCGAACGCCAAGTATCTCATTATCGATGGAGCGGACGACTATTTTACATCGGTGCCATTCGACATTGGATTGACAGACGAAGCGCTACTCGTCTACGAACTGAACGGTCAGCCATTGACTCCACAACACGGACGACCTCTGCGCGCATTATTTCCCGGCGTCTATGGTCAAAAGCAACCCAAATGGATTACCCACATACAAGTTGCCGATCATTCTGAAAAGGGATACTGGGAGAAAAAGGGCTGGTCGGACAGCGCCATCCTTCGTCCGAATTCACGCATCGACCGCCCGTTGGATGGCAACACGATTACCGGCATGCCCGGCGATGTGTTCACGATGGTGGGCGTTGCGTTTACTAGTACGCCCGGTGTCGCCAAAGTTGAGATCAGCACCGATGATGGAAAAACCTGGCTTGATGCGACGCTCACGCGCGCGCCTGCGCCTTTTACCAATTTTGTCTGGACCCGTTGGGGATTCGATTGGATGTTGCCATCGAGTGGCAAGTTCACGTTACTTGCGCGAGTGACCGACAATGTGGG
>Ga0334722_10003759_pt1 | contig 16161 bp, 10 predicted proteins | sample C3_bottom_MG_FD_207210 | JGI IMG/M metagenome (GOLD analysis project Ga0334722, IMG submission 207210) | Sediment microbial communities from Yellowstone Lake, YNP, Wyoming, USA - C3_bottom | ecosystem: Environmental > Aquatic > Freshwater > Lake > Sediment | place: USA: Wyoming | collected...
TGATCGCGGTTGCATTCTTTGAAATTATAGGCCATCGCATGTCTCCCGGTAATTGTGATGGCCAGATACTACACCATTCGTGTTATTATATCAAGCTATTTGTGCAACAGGCTCTTATATTAACATTTATTGCCGTGGCCATAATGGCTGCGGCGCTTGCCCTGACCGGATGCAGCAGCTCGAGCAGCAGTAGTGAGACTCCGGCAGCGGTCGCGCCGGGCATTTACCTGAAGGACACCGCGGGCACGGCCATTGAAGGCGCGACTGTCTATGCGATTCCCGCCGCGGATGTCGCGGAGATCTCGTCGCAGCCCATCACACTGGGAACGAATGGAAACTACACGACAGCAGCCAAAGCGGTGGATGAGCCGCTTGAAGACCTTATCAACAACAACTATGTCCCCGTGAGCGGCGGCGTGGCGACATACCTGTCAGGGACATCCGCAGCCAACGGCAAAGTGGCGCTTTCGAGCCTCCCGACGGACACGGGAACGTATTTCCTTTACATACAGACCGCCGTTACCGACACAAGCCATCTGCCGGGCGGCAGCCTCTGCCGGACAGCTGTCTCGGGTGCGTCGCTGCAGGGCAAGGCGACCACGATCAAGGTTTCTACTAAACCGTCTGATAGTGCCACCTATGTCGGCAGCACTGTCTGCATCAACTGTCATTCATCCTATGCCACGGAGAAGCAGACCCTGCACAAGCTCGGCATCATGGTCCCGAAGTCGCCCAGCTTATTGCAGGATGTGTCAAAGTTCCAGGGCGCCACGGATGATGAAAATTTTTATGCCGGGTTGAACACATTTGAAACGGGGACGGGGACGACGCTGCATTATTACAGCTTCAATTACGACGGCAACAACGGTTTCAAGGTGTTGACGAGCGCTCCGACCGGTACGACTGAATTATTTACCCTGGACCTGTACAAAAGCGCCTCGACCTATAAAGTCAGATTCAACAAAGCCGGAGACCCGATGGACGCCGCGGTTTTTGACGTGGCCCTGACGTATGGAGGCGGCCTGCACAAGCAGAGATATCTGACCAAGATCGGTAACAGTCTCTATGTTTTGCCGATCCAATATAATCCCCAGGGCAGCGACAGCAGCCCCGATACCGCCGGCCGCACGAAGTTCACTGAATACAACACCGTCAGCGGCGGTTGGTGGCTCGCATCTTCACTCACGTTTACCACACCTGATGTCAGCAAGAAATACAAAGCTTTTGACGTCTTCTGCGCAGGCTGTCACTTTACGGGCTACAGCGTCACCGAGAACACCGCCGGGGAATTCCTTTCTACGGCGGTAGCGGACGCGAACGGCGAGCTGCATCCGGTTACCGGCGTCAATATGGAGATGAACATCGGCTGCGAGGTCTGCCATGGACCGGGCTCCGAGCATCAGGCCGCGGGCGGCAAGGGGGTTTCTATTGTGACACCTAAGAACCTGACGCCTGAGCGCGAAGTCATGATCTGCGGCGCATGCCATACCCGCGGAACGAGCGTGGCGGATTTGGGAGGCGGCCATGGTAATTCGGAGGCCCTCCTGGACGTGAATTTTAAACAGATGAAGCCGGGCACGAGCCGGGCCGCCTTCCTGGCGGGGAATACAACGCGTAATGATGCGTCGTCCACTGACGGCATGTGGGCCGACGGCAAACACTCCAAAAAGCATCATCAGCAGTATACGGATTATATCCAGACGAAGAAATACCGCAACGATTCCGCGATCAAGACCTGCGCGAATTGTCATAACGTGCATGCGCCGGGAACGGACAAACATCAGTTAAGCGGCACGAGTGACAACAGCCTTTGCCTGTCCTGCCATGCGACTGTGGATATCGTTGCGCATATGGACGCCAAAACGGGCACAACTACCCTGAAGATGCCGGCAACCACATTGTGCATCGAGTGCCATTCCACGAAAACAGCGAAGTCAGGTTCCGGTACCCCCGATCCCACCGAGATTGGAGCATCCTCGACGAAGTATTACCAGGGTGATATCAGCTCACACCGCCTGGATGTTCCCATGAAGACGAGCATATCTTCAACAAACACCATGCCTATTCCCTATACGAGCGGCTGCGGCGGATGTCACAACTACAGCACTTTGTAACTGCTGCTCTCCAAATAGAAAAGCTCCTTATTGCCCCCCGGGATTCCCCGGGGGGTTTTTTTATGGCTGATTCCCTCCCCGAGGTCGTCTTCCGTCAAAAGGGCCTATTTCCTGAACAGGCAGACAGGGCCGGAGCTTGACTTTAAACAGGAGTTGATCTATCCTTATTACATGGGGGAGAGACAGATGCTATGAAGGAGGTTCATTATGGGAAGCGCACGTGAAGTAAAAGACACGATGGTTAAAACGTTCTGCGATGATGTCTATACAGAACTTGCGGGTATGAGGAAGAAGATCCTCACGATGTGCGATGAATTTGCGGCGAATTACGGGGAGGAAACTCAGCCCTACGACACGTTTAAACGACACCTCGCCGAATTGGCGGACCAGATCGAGTGGAAGCTCCAGATTCTTTCCCATGCCTGTCCCTATGACTGGAAAGGATCCATGGAAAAGGTCGAGAGCATCGTATCGGTGCGTGAGCCGGAAAAAACTAGTGGTCCTGATTTTTCCGGAGGGTATGTCGGAGGATAAGCGGCGTCAGCAGCGGGATACGCCGAAAAGACATTCGCCATCGTTGCACTTTTTGAACCACCGGACAGTGAAGCATTTTGACGCCAGCCGCTGAGCTTCAACTATGTCAAGCAGCTGATTCAGAACCGGGGCTTTTCGGGACTTCAGGCAGAAACCCGACTCGCTTCTGTTAATAGCGGTTGCATGCCAGAGTTCGGTCCCCGAGCGCAGGCGAAAGGACAGATCCAGATTGCAGCTCTCGCGACGTTCCTTTCGTATGAGCCCCAGCGGCTGGTTCAGGTCCATACGTTCTTCGCACTGCCGGAGCCACACTTCCAGACATGATCGCCTTGTTTCTGACCGTCAGCCTGCATTCCAGCCTGGTCTGGGCCCGGAGCAATTCAATCCCCGTCATGCCGGGCATCTTGTAATCCGTAATCAGCACATCGCCGCAGAGATGTCTGTCGTCACAACATTTATCGTTGTGGTACACCGGGAAACGAACGGGCCCGTTGAAAGTGAGAACCTCATAATTCTTCAGCTCGAAGAATGTCTTCAGCATGTTCAGCAGCAATGGATCATCGTCAAAAAGAATGACCCTCTTCTTTCTCATTCATCATCCTTCCCGGGGAGTCCTTTCTACTGCGGCGCTCGCTGTCCGCACGTACGGTTCGGGTCGTTCGTCCCGGGTCATGTTGCTGATATTATTAGCAGTATAGGTGATATGATATTTTTCTGATAGTGGTAGTCGTCTGATTTCCGTGTCGGAACAATTCCTACATCAATGTATAAAAATGCAACGCATTGAATCAAGCAGGGGCAGGTTATCCTTCTCGGCGGAGGCGCAGATGTGAACAGGGAATGGTCTGTGTTGTCCAGGTGGAATAAGCCTTCAAACCAGCCGGTTCTCTATGGCATACCGGGTAATCTCCGCATTGTTGCTCATGCCCATCTTGGCCAGTATACGGGTTCGGTAGGTGCTGATGGTTTTAATACTGAGGGAAAGTTCCTCCGCTATCCGGGTCTGCATCATTCCTGACGCCATCATACACATGATCTGGTACTCTCGGTCGGATAAGTGTCCATGAACGGCTCCAGCCGAATAGGCGCCCAGGGCGCCGGCAAGTTTTTCGGCCAGCGTTGCAGTGACGTATTTACCGCCCGTGGAAACTTTACGGATTGCGGTGATCAATTCGTCCGGCGCGCTTTCTTTTGTCAGGTAACCGGCCGCGCCCGAGCGCAGAGCCCGAACCGCGTACTGGTCCTCCGGATACATGCTCAAGATAAGCACCGCGTGCTTTTTCGGCATGGCCTTCAGCTCTTTCAGCACGTCCAGACCGCCTCTTCCCGGCATGGAGATGTCCAGAAGCACGACGTCATAGTCGTTCTTTACCGCCTTTTCCAGGGCCTCCTGGCTGTTCCGCGCCTCATCCGCCACGATGATATCACCGGTTTCCTCAAGGGTGTGCCGGATGCCGTTACGCACAATGGCGTGATCGTCTACTACCAGCAGTCGAATCAAGATACGGCTCCTTTCGTTTCGAGCGGGATTTGCGCGATAACGGTGGTCCCTTTGCCGGGGACGCCCTCGATCACCAGCGTACCGCCCCAGACCTGAATGCGCTCCTGGATGCCGACCAGGCCGAAAGAGTGAGCATTGGTCCTGTCCGCCTCCGTCATTCCTTTGCCGTCATCCCTCACCTGAAGCTTCAAGACGTCGCCTTCACTGCTGAGCCGGGCGGCAACCATGCCGGCCCCTGCGTGCCGGCACACGTTCGTCAGCGTCTCCTGAAATATGCGGAAGACCGCTGTCGCCCGGCCGTTGTCGAGTTCTATGGTAGTTGGTTCAAAGGAAATAGTACAGGAGATGCCGGTCCGTTTTTCGAATTCTCCGGCCTGCCATTCCATGGCTGCCGTCACGCCAAGATGATCAAGGATTCCCGGCCGCAGTTCCCGGGCAATCTTCTTCACGGCCTGCATCGTTGATTCAAGCAGCAGGTCCATTGATGCCGCTTTCCCGGCCGCTTCCCTTTGATCTTTGAACAGACCTTTCCGCAGCAGGGACAGCTCCATCCTGATCGCGGTCAGGGACTGTCCCAGTTGATCATGGACCTCGCGCGAGATCCGAGTCCGCTCCTGTTCCCGCACCTCCTGAAGATGAACGGACAGGTTGCGCAGACGCTCGTTCGCCGTTGTCAGCGCCGCGGTCCGCTCTGTCACATGCGCTTCCAGCCGCTCATTCGAGGCGCGTAAGGCCTCCTCTGCCCGCATTCGCTCTTCCAGCATTGCGTTAAATGCCCGGCCCAGCTGTCCGAACTCGTCTGTTCCGCCAATATCGACGTTCCGGTTCAAATTCCCCTGTGCGGCGTCTTTCGCGATTCCGATGAGTTTCATGATCGGTCCGGTGTAGGAACGCGATAGAAGGATTCCGGTGGGGAAGGAGAGCACGAAAAGGAAGGCTGCCGAATATAATATCGTCCGGTTGGATTTCCGGACAGTCGCGGCATGGTCGGTGATATCGAGCAGGGACATCAGTGCGCCGATATGCGTTCCGCCGGTGTCATTCAATGCAAAACCGCTGCATATAGCCAGCCTCTCCCCTCGTGGCAGCTGCTGAAATATCGTCTCACCCTTTTCTGCGCGTTCAAGGTTCTTTTCTCCGATACAGCTCGTCGTCTGCTCGTCGTTGCTCGTGCTGCTTATGAGAAGATGACGTTCCATGTCGTCCCAGTTGTCCCTCAGCCCGGCCACCCGCCGCAGAGACCTCCAATCGCCCCGGTCAAGATGTTCCTTTTCCCCGATAAGGCCGAAGTCACTGGTTGTCTGCTGTTTTAGTATGGTCAGAAAGTGGTCGATCCGCTCTCCCAGCTCCACATAGCCGATCAGTCTGCCGCTCTCTTGATAGGGCATGACCGCTCTCAGGGCAAATGCGGTCTTTCCCAGCTCCATTTCCCGGGCGGGTTTCCCGGTATCTTTCGCCATTTGGAACGATCTTCTGACGACGACGTCCCCGTACAGCTCCCTGTGGTGCATTCTGAGGAATACCCTGCCGTCGGGAAGGATGAAGTAGAAGTGGGAGATGCCGTACCTGACCGCCAGGTCCCGGAAAAGGGGTTGCACATAAGCGTACAGTTGGTCCCTGTTCCTGCCCAGGTAGATCTTGCGGAGGTGCGTGTCGCGGACGATCGCTTCCAGCGTGGACGAAAGCATGCGGAAGTCCTGTTCTTCAAGATGATGAAAGGTCTTCTGGACCTGCCGGACATGGTCCCGCGCTATCTGGTCGAAGCCGTCCTTCTGGCTTTTGAACGCGATAAGATACAGCGCTGCGGACGTGCCTAGCGTGAAGACCAGAAGGGCGCCTGCTATTTTGTATCTCAGCTTCATCAGGACCTCGAAGGGCGATCCTTATCAGAGAACGGACAGACTCGGAGTATGGCGAGCTTGATACATCAGTGGTGCGATACGGGTCTTGCGGTCCCGCGAGCCATGGGGAAAGCAATTACTTTTCATTATAGCAAAGCTGTGATTGTCCGTGTGGTTGAAAGCGTGGGAGTGGGTGTCCGGCTGTCGGTTGTGTGTAACCGCGGAAGGCCGTTAAGACCCGGCGCGCGTTTGCGCTTCAAGAAAACGGATGAGAAAATTATTATCTGCTCCATTTTCCCTCCCGCGGTAGAGCCGGAGAAGAGCTTTCGCTTTTGCGTTGTCGCCCTCGGCGAGATTTCCAAGCATGCCCGCGGCGATGATGTATTTAAACCGCACCGGGGTGATATCATACTCATGCTCCAGAATAAAATTCGCTTCAAACGCCATCTGTTTGCCGTTCCTGGCTCCGATAGCCTTGAACAGAGAGACATAGCTTTTTTCGATCACGGAAAGGCCCGCTGCGCACCCGCCCGATTCAAGCTTCTTCCAGAGAGTTTTTGATTCCGCGGGCGTCAGATAGGAGATCGCATTTTTTGCCGTATTGAACAACGCCACCCTCCTGTTCGGGTCGCCGGCCTTTCCGCACCGGTAAAACATGTCTTCAACCTGAGCCGCATATGCCCTGTTTTCGTCGTCCAGTCCGTTCGGCCGGTGAAGGAGATAGTCCCTCAAGGCCATCGCGGTGTTCACAATATCCGTCTTGGGTTGAAAAGGGGCACGTGTGACATTGGTAACAAGGACGTCAGACCCGCCGGATCTGGACAGCATATCCACAAGCGGAAGAGGTTCTCCGATCATTCGGACCAGTTCTTGAGCGTTTGCGCCTAAAAAACGCGTCCTGGCGGCATTCTGGTCGAGCACCGGATAATAGTCCGAGTTCGCGGGCAGGGGACACGGGTGGAAAAAAGGCATCAACATTTTTTTATCGCCGACCCTTCTGAGCGCAATGTCCTGCGGTCCGTTGATCTGCAGCCCGGCAAGCGCCTCTGCCATGCGTGGCTTCGCGAAGAGCCCCGGGGTGATTTCCGGAAGCGTCCCCTCCCTCTTCGCGACAATGATCAGATCTCCATAATTCGCCGTGTAAACGGCAAAGTCCGAAAAATGCGGGGACAAGGCTTTGAAAACCGAGGCGACGAGGTCCGTATCTATCTCATAGAGCTGCACCCATTGAACAAAGAGGCCGTTTTCGTTCAGATGCCTGACGACAAGACGGTAAAACTCCCTTGAAAAGAGACCGGCTACTCCGCTCACCCAGGGGTTCGACGGCTCCGATATAATGATATCGTACTTCTTATGGTGCGATGAGAAATAGGTCTTGGCATCGTCAAAATATATTCTGCTGCGAGGGTCTTCATAAACCAGGTTGTTCAGCCGACCGAAATTCCGGGCTCCTTCAACCATCTCGCGCTCGATCTCGATCGTATCGAGCGACGTTAGCGCCGGATCCAGCAGAAGCGTATGGGACGTGAGGCCTGAACCGAAGCCGATATTCGCAATGGTTCGCGCGTCGGGATGATACGCGAGGGGAAGCGCGGCCAGAAGTGTCATTGTCGACTCATCAAGGCTGGCGTGATGGGGGAAACTCGATCCGATTGACGCATCAGCCTTTCCGTTGGTTCGTATACTCAGGACCTTATCATTTCCGGCGTGAAGCTCCACAACACTGACTGTTGCGGTTTTGCCGTCTTTGTGAAAAACGATCCGGTTTTCCCCCGGCGTAAGAATGCGGCCGTTGCGATAGACGCCGGAGGCCATCTGGAGGAGATCGAGCCGCACGAAGAAGAGCACGGAAACGATAGCGAAGAGGCAGACAACGGTTGCCGTCGAAAGAGTCCATCCGCCGTTGACCGGCGTTTTAACCGACCACGCCAGCAAAAGCAGGCCAAGGCCCATATCAAGGGCCGCGCCTGAAGTAATAAGGCCTTTTAAACCGAGCAGAGGCAGGCCGAGATGGATTGCGAAAAAAACTCCCGCGATCGCGCCGATCGTATTCATGGCGTAGACCGCTCCGATGCTGCCTTCTCCCTCCCCCTGTTTCAACAGAATGTAGGTGATCAACGGCAGCGTCATTCCCGCGCAGAACGTGGCGGGCAGCATGATCGCAAGCGCCAGGAAATTGCTGGAAAGATTGAAGAGCAGGTAGCCGGTTTCCGTTTTCGGCAGTTTTAAAACCAGCCACTGCATGAGGCCGAAGGTTTTTCCATAGAGGGGCAGCGTTGCGAGGGCCAGCAGCCCCATGACTACCTGCACTACGGAGAGAAAGCGGGCGGAGTTGTTCAAGCTCTCAATTTTATGCTGGATCCACAGACCGCCAAGGGCAAGGCCGAGAATAAACGCGCTGAGCATCAGTTCGAAGGCATGCGTGGAGCTTCCCAGGAGCAGGCTGAGCATGCGAATCCATCCGATCTCATATATAAAGGAGGCCGCGCCGGTAATGAGCGATGCCATCAGCAGGAAGCGGCGGCTCATCCCGGCCGGCGGACGGCCTTCCCGTCGCAGGACGGCTTCCGGCGAATAGTACGGCTGCCCGGCAGGCGCAAGAATCCAGACCGCGACGGCGATCGCTATGTTGAGCGCGCCCGCGGTCGCGATCGTGCCCGGCAGACCGATGACCCGGATGAGCAGAAAACCGCTGGCCAGGACCCCGATCGCCGCCCCGATGCTGTTCGTAAAATACAGCAAAGCGAGAGACTTGCCCGGGTTGTCCGGAAAGCCGCGAAGCATGGCGGCGCTCAGGAGCGGAAAAGTCATGCCGAGAAGGAGCGACTGGGGGAGAATCAGGAGGGCGGCAACCGTCCATTTGTATGTATTGACGGCCACGGGTGAACTCAATGCGGGGATTACAGTGTCATAGGACATGGAAACGACAGAGACGAACACGGGATGAAACAGCAGCGCCAGCAGGCCGATTGCCCCCTCCGCCAGCGCGTACCCTCTGAACAGGTTGTTCCATCGGCCCGAATACCGGCTCGAAATCCAGGAGCCGAGCGACAAGCCGCCCATGAAGATCGCCAGCACGAGGCTCTGCGCGTACGCGGCATGCCCCAGAAACAGTTTCAGATAATGGGTCCAGATGGATTCGTAAATGAGGCCCGAAAAACCGGAAATCGTAAAAATAATAAAGAATACACTACGCCTTCTTGTCATTTGCCCGCCTCTATCCCATCTCCCCGCCAAAGCAGGCAGTGACGGGCCCCTCGTTCCTTTGGGAAACACTCAGTCTTCCGGACGCGCCCCAGGTTAAAAGTAATATCGAACAGTGAGCAATTCACCCATAAGGTCTATCATGGACTCGTGATAAGAGTCGTTATAAGATGTGAGTGCATAGTTATAAGTGTTTTTAGCAATTATGTATCGATAATGGATCTGAGCTGAGGCGCCGAGACTCAAGCCGGGCACTGCCGGCACAAAGTATTCGAGATCAGGACCAAAACCGACATCAGTGAATTTACTTCTGTAATTAGAAGTATATATGGATGACGAGATGGAGGACGATGAATTAGTCGAATAAGTATATCCGAGTTCCATCCGCCATCCTACGGAGACTCCTCCGACGTTCCGGATCTGTTTAACTATCCCAACATTCATGCCATATAAACCTGTTTCACGGTCGGAAATACCACCCGCGTCCGCCGTACTTAAGGTCGGAGTAAAATCGAAAGCCCAATTGTCCGACGGTCTCCACCGGAGCATCGGCCGTCCATAATTCCATTCAGCGCCGATTCCGTGGACGCCTATCGCAAGCGATCCCGGGCGAACGTCCTCTGCGTGGACAAGTGAAGCAAAAAACAGCGCCATCACGAACGTCGACAAAATTACGACTTTATTCATTGCAAAATCCTCCCCCATTATCTGCGAAATATTTGTATAAATACTGTGTTATGATTCAGAGTTTTGAATATTATGGACTACCACGCTTCTGGATGATTATAGTAGGGTAAATGCGCGCAAATGTCAATTATTTCGACTGGAGAATTATATTGGTGACTTCGTCCCAGATGGATGCTTGCGTGATGAAAGAAATGGACACTTCTCTGATCAATGACCATACATTGGCGACAGCAGTTTGCTTGTGCTCGCGATATAGCAAGAGCAGGGTACGCTTGCCGGCGTGGAAAGACTAAAGACAATTCCAACGTGCCTTTCTATATATTTTCCGTCTCCCCGCCGAATATTTCCACGATCTTCGTTGCCAAAGCAGGCAGAGACGGGTCACGCGCTCCCATGAGAAGGACGCAGTCTCCCGGTTTTGCATCAGCTTTTAATCTGGACAGTAACTCTTCACGACCCTTTACTGCCTGCGCACTGAACGATACGGCGCCAAGGCCCTGTATGATTTCCTCCGAGGAAATATTCTTTTGCGCCGTGCCGCCGGCATAATAGATCGGCAGGAGATAGAGAGAGTCCTGTTGCCGGAACGCGGTCCGGAAGGTTTCGATATATTCATCTTTCAGGAACCGGGTCGGCCCGAACCCATGTGGCTGATAGATTGCAATGATGCGGCTGGAAAGGCCGCGGCTGGCGCTGACAACAGCCGCTATCTTTGCCGGATTATGCGCAAAGTCGTCCACCACGCGCACGTTCTGTTTCGTGCTGGTCACGGAAAAACGCCGGGCGACCCCCTCGTAATTATTCACGGCATCAACAAGGGCCGTTTGCCCGCATCCGAAATGCTCGCATACGCAGAGGGCCGCGCGCAGGTTCTCAAGATTGTGTTCCCCCGGAAGCGGCAAATGGTATTCCAGCCCGTCCCGAAAAAGCCTGACTGACATCGGCAGGAGCTCTTCCTTGTCCGGCCGCCATGTGGACGAGCCGTTTCGGCCGAAGCGCACTGTTGCCGGAAGGGAAGCAAGGACCGGATCGTCCGCATTTGAAGCTGTCCAGGGAGTTTGTGAAGAGAGCGTTTCAAAAAGCTTTGTTATTTCCCCGGTGCTTTTGTGGTCCTTCGAAACATTCAGGATGACCGCTGCCTCCGGACGGTATTTGACGAGGGTCCCGTCGCTTTCGTCAGCCTCCACCACCAGAAGATCGGAGCCTCCGGTCCAGGCATTGCCGATCAGCCCCTGTTTTTCAAGCCTGCGCAGGGGAGCGCCGCTGATCAGGGAGGGCGTTTTTCCGCATGCAGTCAAAAATTCAAAGATCATTGCGGTGACCGTGGATTTGCCGCTGGTGCCGGCAACGGCAATGGTCTTTTTTGTCGCGATGATTGCGGCCAGCACGTCGGAACGATGGACAACAGGAATTCCGAGGCGGCGCGCGGCAGAGACATCGGGATTCGTTTCTTCTATGGCGGTCGAGACGCAGACAACGTCAATGTCCGGGGTAACGCCTGAACCGTCCTGAGGAGCGATGGCGCATCCGAGTTTTTCCAGAGAGAGCCGAATAAAGACTGTGTCCTCGCTTGCAAGCAGACGATCTGAGCCGGAGACTGAGATGCCCTGGAAACGGAGGTACTGCGCCAGCGCGCTCATGCCGCTGCCGAAAATACCGGTAAAATGGACGTTGCGGCATCGGTGTTCGTCGATCACGATGGGGGGAGGGTCGATGTAGACGAGTGTGCCTTCATGGACCTGCTCAAAGAGGCGAAGTACGTCGGGGTTGCGCAGGCACACGCACCCGTGAGAGAGGGGAGTGCCTATCAGGTCCTCCCTGCCGGTCCCGTGGATATAGATGTAGCGCTCATACGAATCCACGCCCGCGCCTTTGTTGATTCCCTCTTCAAGGCCTTCCAGCCGCAGGATGCGGGTCAGGATCAGATTGTCTCCGCTCCGGCTGTGGTCCCAGTCCTCGCCCGTGTCCTCGCGATCTCTGAAGACTCGGCCGGCAGGCGCGCCGTCCCCGAACTTCTCCCTGATGCGATGGACCCCGAGCGGAGTTTTGAGCGAGTTTTCCCTGTTGCCGTTGCCGAAACGGGAAGTGGAGGCGTCGAACCGCTCGATGACCTTGTCGTTTCTGCATACGAGGAGCGCTTGCGATTCAATTGACACCACGAGATAAAGTTCGTCCGGTTTCGCGAAAAACTTCCATAATTTGGCGTGTATTACCGGTAATCCGGCTGCTTCCCTGAGTGGGTCCGAGGTTTTATTCATAGTAGTATATTATATTAACTTGTTCAATCGAAGACGTCCAGAAAATAAAATAGAGTCAGGGTTCGACGAATTTGTTGGTGAAACAGGTCGGGTGGGTTCATGTCTCCCGCCGGCGGGGGCAGGGAGTGGACCGCAGGGGGTGGAAAAACAAAGACAAACGATGCTGAATGGACCGGCACTCATCACGGGAAGTAATTTTCTCGCAAAGCTCGCCAAGCCCGCCAAGAAGGGCCATATTTTTTGTTTTTAAAATCAGGATTTAAGATTTTCTTTGCGTACTTTGTGAGAGATGCCTTTTGGTTTTGCTTCTGGTTCCGGTTTGCCCCGATTCAGAGGCAGCCGCATCTAACGGGGTTGTCCGGGATAGGGGTCTGTTTGCGACTTCGAAAAATGTCCACACCCTGCACCCCCGCCAGCGGGGGACAGGTAGCCCACACCCATGAAATCCAGTGAAATTGACACGGATGCTACAGTCCGCTATGCATGATTTATCAGCACGATTACTTCCGAGGGCGGCAGCTCACGTACCTCCACATAAGCCGTCTCGCCCCGATACTTTACCGGCAGCCGGGCGCCGATCGGATGCGGGCCAATGAACCCCGGGGTAACCGCCTGCAGGGAATTTGCGATCACTTCGAAGAAACGCGTCCCGCTGTTCTCCTGAGGCGCATTCAAATTCGCGTCTACCACGATGTCTCCGCCCCTGCTCTGGCCCGCGTTGCCGTTCACGACAATCAGGGCCTCCTCATCATCCAGAATCCTGGACCAGGCGATGACTTCTCCGCTTTTCGGCAGCTCGAAGGCGGACTGGAAATTGGACAGGGGCCGTTGATATTGTCTGCCGAGGCGGAGGACGGGATATCTGGCCCGCGTTGATGCAAGGTGGGCGATGCGCAGATACGTCGGGAACGCGGGGTCGAAACAGTGCTTGCCCGAAGTCCCGAAAGGGCCGAATCCGGGGAGCGTGACATCGAGCGCTGTACCGGCCTGCAGGCCTTCCAGTCCAGGCTTCAATGGGTGTTCGGGGCCGAACATGGCCTCGCGCAGGTATTTGTCCGGCGGCGGATTGCCGGCATTGTAGTCGGGAAGGTATTTCTCCCGCTCGCTTTTTTCCGGTCCCGCGAACGCCTGTTCCGTGCCGTAATAGATGCAGGGGATGCCGAGGGAGAAGAGCTGTATGGCCACGGCGGCGGCCACCTGATGGTCCGAGCTCGCGTCGCTGGAAAAGCGCACCTTGTCGCCCGACACGTGATCGTGATCATCGAGGATGCTGACGTGGAGTCCGGCCGAATCCCGATGGGAGCCGAGCCGGTCGTCCCACTGCCGCAGCATGCTGAAATAGTCCTGCGGCGCGGCCAGCCCTTTTGCCACGGCATGGAGTTTGCGGCGCAGGGACCCGATGTCCAGGGCGGAGTTCAGGTTGTGCCCCAGCACCTCAAGGTATTTGAGCGGGTTCTCGTCGCTTCCGGCCACTTCGCCCATGAGGAAAAAGTCCGACTTGCCGAGATTGGCGGCAAACTCCTTGATGGCCCCGCAGAAGTTCCGCGCAATCGACAGCGGCACATGCTTCAGCGTGTCCAGCCTGAACCCATCGCAGTCTGTCAGGCTGATCCAGTACTTGTAGCATTGCGCAAGGTCGTCGAGGGCGCGCGTGGCGTCGAAGTTGAAGTCCCTCAGGTCCTCGAAATCGGTCCGACGCATCTCCGCCCGGTCGTCCAGGATGTCCTCGCCCGCAAGGCTCCCTTTGCCGGCGCGCGTGTAATAGTTTTCCTGCTGAAGCTCATCCGGCCATACCCCGTCGTCCTGACCGCCGATCGTGCTGCTCTGCGCTCCGGTCCGGTCGAGCCAGAGAAATTTATCGCGATAATAGTCCGGCCATGGCCGGTAGGGCGGCTTCTCCTGTCCGTCGGCGTAGATCCAGTTTTTCCCCGAGTGGTTGAAGACGATGTCGAGGACGATCCTGATGTTCTTTTTATGTGCCGCTTCCACCAGACGGACCAGATCGCCGCGCGCGCCGAAATGGGGATCGACGTCCAGGAAGTCCTGGATGCCGTAGCCGTGATAGGTGTCCAGGTGTCCGCGCTGTTTGAACAGCGGCCCGATCCAGAGCACCGTTATCCCGAGGCCGGCGAGATAGTCGAGTTTGGATTCAATCCCCTGCACGGTCCCTCCCTGCCAGCGTTCCCTGCCGGACTGGGCCCACTGATCGAACCGGAACCACGAAGGTCTGGCAGCATTCGGATTTGACCGGTCCAGGAGCTTATCCGGCGACTCCTGCCCGTTGCTGAAGCGGTCGGGCAGAAGGAAATAGAATACCTGGTCCTGCCAGAGAGCAGGCGAGGGATAGTAGGACATTGTCCTCCGCGGCAGGTCGATTGACCGGACTTGTGAGGGCCGGGGCTTGCTTAACATCGTGTCTTTGAAATCCATGGGAGCCTCCTTTGGATGGTGAGCCGTAATGTCTAAATCTAACCACAGAGAACTCAGAGAAATGCATTTGATATTAATACAAACGCATTTAGATTTGTTACCGCTTTCTCCCCTCTTATTCCTCGCCCCAACGAGGGAGAGGGCTGGGTGAGGGGGATTCCGTAAGAATGTATCAATTTCTATTTCGTTTGCATTAGTAAGTTCTGGAGTATTTCTTAACCGCCCCTCTGCGTCATCATCGGGGAATTGTCAAAGGCCGGACAGTAAAACATTCTTAAAGACATGGCATTATTTTGTAATAGTAGCATAAGAGAACGACACATGCGGCCTGCTGATACTTTATTATGTGAATCTATTATAATAATCTGTGCCGGGTGGCCGGATTCGTGAATTTAAAAAGCATAATGCTTTTAACGGGATAGTAGATTCATTTATGGATAACTTCTTGACTTTACGATATTTCAATGATACTGTTCCGGTCATATATACATTGGTTAATTCCGGAGACAAAATGCAAAGCAGATTAGCAATATTATTCTTGTTTGTGTCATTATGCGCCAGTACCGCTGTGATGGCCGCAGATTGTAAGCCGGATCAAATGTCATCGCGCGTCTTAAATATAGTGAAGCCCTTTCTGTCTGAATCCATTATTACGCGCACTGAGAAAAGTAAAGGTTGGGACGAACACAAAAAGCGAAAGTATGATCTGCTGGACAAGATTATAGAAGACACTTCAAATGCCGGCGATGAAACTATCGCCTATTTACTTCATTTATATAACGGTGAACATCCTGATGAGGAATTATCGTGTGAAGCAATCATTCGTGGAAAGCGAATGCTTCCATTACTTCAGCGATATTCCGCATGCCTACCGAAAACTGGACTGGAACCTCTACCTAAATCATTTGAGAGTACCGGTGAACTTCTCAAAGAAGTTATCGAAACAATTGAAAAAGGTGAGACCTGCCAACATCATGAATAGTTCGTAGGCTGGGCAAAGAGCTGCATCCTGCCCAACATCTTTGAAAACGACAATCCGTTGGGCTTCAATAAACCGTTCGGCGCAACCACTATGTGCAGATTTTAAAAGGAGGATTGGATGCATAAGTATGTTGTTTTATTGCTTGTAGTCACAATGACTGCGTGTGCTTCAAGCCGGGGTTTTGATCGGGGCAATCTGAGAAGTCAAATTGTGGATCAAAAAGTCGTGACCGAAGAAGATATCAAAAAAGCATTGGAGTTAAAACCACAGCTACCGGCACCGTTTAAACTTGCGGTATTCTTTGCGCCGCCTAAGTCTGGATGGCGTTATGGTAGTTCATGGAATTGGATGGGAGAGGACAAAGATACATTTATTCAAATGAAATCAGATCTTATTGCAAAGAACATTATCTCTGACATGTTTGTACTTTCTGATTCAATCCTGGAGGGAACCGATAACAAGGCCATCCGTTTAGCAGCTGCGGAGTCAATACCTTTTTTAGTTGAAATTCAGGAGCGGCCCCTTGATGGATGCTTCAGGCAACCGCAGCCTCCTTTCTGTCCTGTCCCGATGCCCGCTGAACCTCGCGTTGCAATGCAGCTCTAAGTGC
>Ga0334722_10003761_pt1 | contig 16159 bp, 13 predicted proteins | sample C3_bottom_MG_FD_207210 | JGI IMG/M metagenome (GOLD analysis project Ga0334722, IMG submission 207210) | Sediment microbial communities from Yellowstone Lake, YNP, Wyoming, USA - C3_bottom | ecosystem: Environmental > Aquatic > Freshwater > Lake > Sediment | place: USA: Wyoming | collected...
AGTATCCATCAGGCCGGTATCCACGAACTTGGCGAACAGCTCCAGGTCGGTACCGCAATGTTCAAGCACGTGCCTGGTGATGCTCTTCACAAAATCCTCCGCCAGGGCCATATCGTCGTCCAGGTCGTAAAAGGCCATCTCCGGCTCTATCATCCAGAATTCGGCGCAGTGGCGGTAGGTGTTGGAGTTCTCGGCCCGGAAAGTGGGGCCAAAAGTGTATATTTTTCCCAGGGCAAGAGCCAGCGTCTCTCCTTCCAACTGGCCTGAAACCGTCAGGTATGTCTTCTTGCCGAAAAGGTCCTTAGAAAAATCTATTTCGCCCTTATCGGTCCTGGGCAGGGCCCCCAGGTTGCCCAGGTCCAGACTGGTGGCGCTGAACATCTGGCCCGCGCCCTCGCAGTCGGAGCCGGTTATTATGGGCGTATGGACGTAGAAGAAGCCGTTGTCCTTAAAATATTTATGTATCGCGAACGAAAGCTCGGAGCGCATGCGCAGCATGGCGGCGTACTTGTTGGTGCGCGGCCGCAAATGGGCGACCGTGCGCAGGAACTCGTCGGACGTCTGCTTTTTCTGAATGGGGAATTTTTCAGGGTCGCAATCGCCGTAGATCTCCGCTTTTACGGCATGCAGTTCCAGCTTTTGCTTGGCGCCGGCCGGCGCCTGAAGCAGGTCGCCGGTTATGGCCACCGAAACTCCGGTCAGCAGCCTGGGCAGGACCGCGTTAAGACCGGGATTGCCGGCCTCAAAGATTATCTGGAGGTTTTCGCGGCAGGAACCGTCGTTCAGTTCCGCGAAAGAAAATGTCTTTGAATCGCGCTTGGTCTTGATCCAGCCCTTAACCACGATGCCTTTGCGGGGTTCGGCCTTCACCAGCAGCTCTTTAACGGTCAAAGTGGCCATTTCTATTTTTTCTTTTTAGCCGGGGGCAGGGGGATCTTGCTCACGGAGACAAGTTCCAGTTCGCAGGTCTTATCCTCGCCGGTATATTCTTCCAGGACATAGCCAATTCCGGGGGCGTAATACCGGACCGACTTACCCGCGTCGCCGCCGGCAAGCCTGGTGATGATCTTCATGCAGTTCTTGAATTTACCGGCCTTGATGGAAACTTTATCGGACATGGAGATGATCTCGTTCACGTCGGGGGATTCATCCCACGTCGCGCCCTCTTTCGGCGGGAGGGGAAATTCCCTGCGCCCGCCGACCATCACGCCGTCGGCCGTGGTAAGCCATTTGGCGTCTCTGGTTATGGTGTAATCATCGGTATGGGTGTCGCGCAGTTCGAATATCATCTGGGCCTGGGCCACCAGCTTACCGGGTTTTTTAGCGACTTTAACTATATCGATGAACACTTTTGCGACACCTTCGAATTCGGTACTTTTATACCTGTATTCATACCTGACGTTTTCTTTAAGGGGGAAGTAATCGGCGGCCATGGCGGTCTCCTTGGGAATAAGCCTAAAAAAACTGGTGGACGTGAGGGGGATCGAACCCCTGACCTCCTCGTTGCGAACGAGGCGCTCTCCCAGCTGAGCTACACGCCCATCTTTGTCACATCCGCGCATATGCAGGCGCGGTCACTTCAATTCTCTTCGCCGTTCTTCGCGGCTTGTTCAACGCGCCTTTTAGCCTTAAGATGCTCGCTGAACTTCACGTTAAAAATATGTTTACCCTTTCTGTCGGCCACAAAGTACAGAGCGTCTATCTTGGCCGGGTTAAGGACCGCATTGACCGAATCTACGCCGGGGCTGCAGATCGGGCCCGGCGGGAGACCACCGACCGCGTACGTATTGTAGGCGGATTTAAATTTAAGGTCCTTGTAAGTAAGACCTTTTTTCCAGTAAGTCTGGCCTTTTTCCCAATAGCCGAGGGCATACTGCACCGTCGGGTCGGCCTCGAGCGCCATGCGCTTGAAGTAGCGGTTCAGGTAGACCGCAGCTATGAGAGGCCGTTCGCTGGAGATAGCCGCCTCGCGTTCCACTATGGAGGCGATTATCATGACCTTGCTTTCGTCCAGCCCGGCAGGGAATCCTTTAGAGAACAACGGCCTGACCTGTTTGTCAAATTCCAATTTTAGCAAATTTATCACTTCCTGCGCCGGAGTATTTTTCTTGAAGTAATATGTCGAGGGGAATAAATATCCTTCAAGCCGATCTTTACCGGCCAGGGCTTCGAATTGTTTTTTATCCGTCACGCCGTTGGCCGCCAGGCGCTCCGCTATCTGTTCCAGGCGCCACCCCTCGGGGATGACCACTTTGGCGTTGTTGATATATGTGTTATGCATGAGGCGCCAGAGGGATTCTTCGGCCGACATGTACGTATGGAAAGTGTACTCCCCGGGCATGATCTTCTTGCCTGCCCCGCTGATCTTCACCAGCGTCTTGAACCAGGTGGCGCTCATTATGACCCCGTTGTTCTTCAGGATAGAGGCCACTTGCCCGGCGGCGGCTCCCTCGGGTATAACCACGGTCACTTTTTCTCCGGGCCACAAAAAATAAATGGAGGCCAGAGCGGCCAGAAGCGCCAGGGTGACGAAAATATGTTTAAACGTTTTCATGCCAGTTTGCTTGAGTATATCATACGGTATTCCGGCCCCGCACCGGAGAGCCGGCTCTCCATCAGCTCGATGGAGGCGACCGTATCCCTGACTTCCAGTTCGCCGGCTTTAGCCGCCACCAGAGCCAGCGCCGCGGGGTCCAGGCGGCGTTTTACCCTGGCGAGGGTGATATGCGCGGCGAATTCGCGCCCGGACACGACATCATGCGCCGCCAGTTCCTCGTAAAGCTTCAAGGCCATGGCTCTAAGGAACTGCTCTCCTTCCTTCAGCCCAAGCCACAATACGCGCGGGCGTTCCAGCGATGGAAAGGCTCCGAAACCGCCCAGAACAACGTCCGTCCTCCGAAAAGCGTTGGCTACGGCGTCCATGGCGTTCCGTATGACCGCTAACGCGGTTTCCTCCGCCACTTCGCCCAGGAAAGCGTAGGTCAGGTGGATATTCTCCGGTTCGACCCACTTTACGCTTTCCCCGAGGGCGGGCCCGGCGAAAGCCCGCAGTTCGTTTATCCTCTTACCGACCTGAACGGAAAAACCCGAGGAGATAAAAAGCCGCATAATTTCACCAGAAGCCGGCGCCGGTCCCTATTGCTCCTCTTCCGGAGGCGGCGTTTTGGCCTTGCGCTTAACGCGGCTTTTGACCGGCTTCTTGACGCGGGACTGGCGCTTGGTCTTTTTCTTAACGCTGCCCGGGTTCTCTATCTCGCGGCGTATCACATTGCGCTTTAAAACCTTAGCTCTCAAAGCTTCCCTGCGGGCGTCGGTGATCGGTTTCCAGCTTTTTTTCAAGGCGGCCATGCGCAGGCGCATTGCGGCCACGGAAGTCCGGTAACGGGACATGCGCGCCAGGGGGACCGGCCTGAAACGCTTCTGGGCGGGAGTAAAAGTGAGCTCGGTATTCTTTTCCAGCACATACTCGTTCTGGGTCTGTTCCTTATCATCGAGCGGACTCACGGCCAGCCGGCCCTCGTCGAAAACCGCCACGCCGGTATCCTTGCCCAGCTGGGAATATTCCACGGCGAACTCGGTACCGCGTATGGCGCATACGGCCGAGGGGGTGCGGACCTGCATTTTAAACTTCTCGTTCAGAAAATGCTGTATCTTGGCGGCAAGATTGCCGAGCTTCATGCTGAATACGGTCTCGCTCTTGGCGAGAGAGGACAGCTCGATCTCGGTATTACGGCCGAGTATGACAGCGCCCTTGTCGTCAAGGTATATTTCAGCCACTCCATCCGCGGTTTTCAAGGTATCGGCGGAGTTAAGAGGCATCTCTCCTTCGAGGGCCGACCACTCTTCGCTGCCGGCCTCCTTTACCCGCACGTCTCCGGAAATTCTCTTCACCCTGGCGTCCCATTCGTCGCCAGCGCTCTGACTGAACTTGCCCGACTTCATGGCTTCATCGAGCATCGCCTTGTACTCGTCGCCGCCGGAGGCGCTCTGGGCGCCGGCACACGCCGGAAGAAGGACCGAGACCGACATCCACAGGACCGGGAGGATCTTTTTCATTTTTACTCCGCGCTTGTTCCTACACCGTAAATTTTTTAAACTGCCGCCTGCCCACCTGGACCACGCAGTCCTTAGGTTCGAAGATCGTATCGTCCGTCACCTTTTCTCCGTCTATGCGCACCGCGCCCTGCGCCAGCTGGCGCCGCGCCTCGTTCATCCCCTTGCAGAGCCCGGAGGCCACCAGGATATAGGAAAGTTTTCCGGCATGCTCCACGCGGAAGGACTCGATATTGTCCGGCAGCTCTTTCTTGGAAAAGACCTGCTCAAAATGCTGGCGCGCCAGCTGGGCATCGTCGGAGCCGTGGTATTTCTCCACCATGATCATGGCCAGCCTCTTCTTGGCTTCCATCGGATGGGCCTTTTTCACTTCGTCAAGGTTCTCGGAAGTCAGCAGAGTGTAATACGTGTACATAAGTTCGTCGGAGATGGACATCATCTTACCGAACATGTCATGCGGGATATCGTTCAGCCCCACGTAATTGCCGTAGGATTTGGACATCTTCTTGACCCCGTCGGTACCGACCAGCAGAGGCACGGTCATGACGACCTGCGGCTCCATGGCGTAGATCTTCTGCAGGTCGCGGCCCACCAGCAGGTTGAATATCTGGTCGGCCCCGCCAAGTTCGATATCGGCCTTAACGGCAACGGAGTCGTAGCCCTGAAAGACGGGATAGAGGATCTCCAGCAGGCTCACCGGGGTCTTGGCATCCAGGCGTTCCCGGAAGTCTTTACGTTCGATCAGCTGGGAAATAGTGACGCTTTTGGCCACATTTATAAAGTCTGAAACCCCTTTAGTGGCGTCTCCGGTGAAGGAATGCAGCCATTCGCTGTTGAAACGGATCTCGGTCCTGTCTTTATCCAGGACCTTGAAGGCCTGCTGCGTGTAGGTCTCGGCGTTCTTTGCCACGGTCTCGTGGTCTACCACCGGACGGGTGGAGTCCCGGCCCGAAGGATCGCCGACCTGCGCGGTAAAGTCGCCTATGATAAGCACGGCGGTATGGCCCAGGTCCTGGAACTGGCGCAGCTTGCCCAGCACAACGCTGTGCCCGAGGTGCAGATCGCGGCTGGTGGGATCCACGCCCAGTTTAACGCGGAGCTTCTTGCCCGAGGCCAGCTTCTTAATAAGCTCTTCCCGGCTGACGACGTCGATAACGCCCCTTAGAAGCTCGGCAAGCAGATGTTCGTTGTTCATTTTTTAAAGATCCTTCATTTCCTGTTCCCGTGCTCAAGCACTTCGACCGCGTAGATCAGCCCGCCCTTCCAATCCTTATAGGAACTGCTCACATTGGTCCACTTGAATTCCTCGCTGTCCGTTACGGTCATATTCGCCCGCCGGCCCAGGACCCTGGTCTTATAAACCCTGACCCAGCACAGATAGTTGTCCTTCCCGACGGCTATGGTCTGTTTCTCGTCCTTTACGAGGTCCGGGGAATGCTGGGGCATGAGGTACGTGCCCTCGTACAGTTTAAAAATATCGATATTATCCTTGTTGGGAAGGTCGCTCTCTTTGCCGTTCTCTATCTTCACCAGCCTGTCGATGATATTGTTCTTCCGGTTAAAAGGGGTATCGGTGACGAACTGTTTCCAGCTCCGGCTTTCCTTGCCGCTCTTCCAGTCCACCAGGATCTCCAGCTTATTGCCGGTCTTTGACAGTATTTTTTCCGTCAGGATGACCGGCTCCGGGCGGTAAGACCCGTAATATTTATAGACCACATAATCTCCGACTTCGTATTTAGAAGTCTCAGGCATAGCTTTACAGCCCCAGAACGCGGATAGCCACAGCAGGCAAAGCGCCGCTCTTTTCATAATACATTATTTTATTAATTTTAAAGGGGGAAATGAGAAAAAACCTCGGATTTGCGTGCCTATTTAGAGAAGGCGCGCTGAAGGCAGGGGGCTACCCAATTTTCATGGTCTGACGCCGCGGAGCGCGCCTGAACGTAACAGCCCAGGCCGGAAAAATACTGTTCATAGCGCTGCGCGTTGTGGGGAGTGAAGAAGCCGGAGCAGGCGGCGCCCTGAAGTATGCGCGGACGTATACCGGCGGAAAAATCAGCGTAGAACGGGTCCAATAGTACGATGTTGTCCACCCTGTCAAAAGTACCTATGGATTGACGCAAGCCGGAGTAACCGCCGCTATGCGCGGCCACGTATACGCGGGGGAAGACATAACCCAGCTCGGATTGGAGCCGGTCCACGTCGGACTGAACCACGGAGATATCGCTGGAACCCGTCACCAGGACCACAAACCCGCGATCCTGGGCCAGCTTCTTCAGGCCGTAAAAATTTAAAGCGGAACGGGCCGAACTCAGGATATTCGCCTGGCCTGTTATATGCCCGCCGGACAGCCCGCCGGAGGGATAATTATAATTTGAGAGAAAGCCGCGGTAGTAAACGAGTAACGGGGCTTTAATGCCCGGCTCCGCGCCCCTGAAGTAACAGCCCTTCGCCCCGAACGCGGCGCACTCCGGACCGGACTTATCCGTCCCGGCGGCCAAAAAGCCGCAAGACAGGACTAAAGTTACCAAGATGAGCACAATGGATCTCATGTAATAAAGTTTAATGCGCCGACCCGGTAATGTCAAGGGTCCCCGGTCTTAACTTTACACTTTAGACATTGTCTAAAGTGTAAAGTTAAGGGGTTTTGTCGTCGATAAAAGGGGGTTATTTGAAGCTGTAGGGGTCGGCGGTGATGCGGAATTTTACGGCTTTGGGGGCTTTAAGGGACCTCAACCGGCCAAGGCACCAGGCCAGGGCCTTTTCGTCTGTCAGTTTTATCAGATAGTATTCCCTGACGACTTTCGTTCTCTTCGGATCCTGGGAGATCATCGGGCCGATTATCTCGGCCCGCGGAGAATCCGCCTCGTCACCGGCCGGTGCGTCGAGAACTTTAAGGACCGTTTCCGAGAACTCGGTTATCGCCTTGGCTTCAAAAGAGGCGAAACTTATCCGCACCAGTTCCGCGAAAGGGGGGTAAAAGAAATCCCTGCGCGCCGCCAGTTCGCCCTTGGCGAATTTGAGATAATCCAGCTCCGGCAGCAGCGAAAAAACATAATGCCCCGGCTGGCGCGTCTGAACAATAAATTCCGGCTCCGGCGCCTGCGTCTCAAAAAGCGCGGACCCCGCCTCCAGCAAAGTCTGGAAGATCTTCTCCGAAGCCCTGAAATCGGCCGCAGACAGCCCGGCGTCCGAATCCACCACGCCTACGACTCCCAGGTCGGGAAAACTGTGACCCCGCGCCAGCAGCCGCGTGCCTACCAGGATGTCTATATCCCCTTTCGCAAATTCCTCATAAACCGCGCGCGCGTCCTTCACCGATCTTTTAACGACATCGCCGTCGCAGCGCGCCACCCTGGCGCCCGGTAAAAGTTTTTTAAGATAAGCCTCTACTTTCTGGGTGCCGGCGCCGCTTTCGCGGAACACCTTGCCCTCGCAGGACGGACAGGTTTCGGGCACCGGTTCCTTCCTGCCGCAGCGCCAGCAGACGAACTGGCTGACCGCGCCGTCTTTTTTGACGCCCATGGGGATGCGGCAGCGCCCGCAGCGCTTTATCCAGCCGCAATTAGCGCAGGCTAAAAGCGAAGCGAAACCTTTCCGGCCGGCCAGCACCAAAGCCTGCTTTTTTCCGTCGATGACCTTCTTAAGTTTTTGCGCAAGGGGTTCCGAGATCATCTCCCAGCGGCGCTGCTCCATATCGACGATACTCACTTTAGGCTTGTTAGGCGTATGGCGCGGCAGCTCGGTCCAGGTAAAGCGGCCGGAGTCCACGCCGGCGCAAACCTCCATGGAAGGAGCCGCGCTGGCCAGTACCACGCAGGTGTTATGATAATCCGCCCGCTTCAGCAGCAGGTCGCGGGAGTGGAAATTAGGCTCCTGCTCCTCCTGTTTATAAATATCGTCCTGCTCTTCGTCCACAAGAGCCAGCGCAAGCTGTTTAAAAGGCAGGAAAACGGCGGAGCGCGCTCCCACGACCACTTTCACCTCTCCGGTCCTTACTCCGTGCCAGGATTCGCGGCGCTGCTTGGGCGTAAGACGGCTGTGCCAAAGGGCCAGGGCTTCCGGTCTGAAGACGGCCCGCAGGCGTTCCTCGAAGGGCGCTATCAGGTTCAGATCCGGCACCAGGCATAAGACCTGCCCGCCGCCGGCTACGGCTTTGCGCGCCATTTCCAGGTAAACGTCATATCGGCCGTTCTGCGGCGCCCCGAACAGCACATGCGCCCGCTCTTTCGCAACCTGAGCGGTCCCGATGAGAGCGGAAAGTTTGGCGGCTATATCTATAAGGGAAGAACTTAAAAGGGGCGGCTGAACATCCTCAAGAAAAGCTGCGGCGGGCGCGCGGGCCGCGGGCGAGGGAGGGAAGGCGTCGGCCATGAACTGTCCGTAAAAATTCTCCACTGCCAACCCGACCGGGGCGTTCCAGCGGTCCTGCATCCAGACCGCGAGCTCGGGGATATCGTCCTTAAAGGCGGGGACATTATCCAGGAAGGTCTCGATGGATTTAAGCTCTTTAAACCCGGAGAGGTCCACGCTGGCGTCGTCGTGAAGCTTGATGATCATGCCGGCCTTTCTCATGGGGCCGAACGAGGCCAGAACGCGCATGCCCGGACGCGCGCCGCTCCGCATTTCTTCTTTAACACGGTAATAGAAAGTCCGCCTGAGCGGTACCGGGAAAGCTATTTCGGCTATCATATCAGATCAGGGGATACGGGTTTGGGAACCGCAAATATCTTACGGGCCGCGGACAACGGCCGTCTCCGCCGTTATTCCTTTTCCAAAAACGCCTTCAGCATCTTCATGTCTTCCCACGTGTCGCGCTTCAGGTTGGAATTCCTGAGCAGGGCCGCGGGATGGTACGTAGGCAGAACCTTTATAGGATGGCCGGGGCCGAAGAGCTCTACGGGATAATCGTACCACTTGCCGCGCACAAAGCTTATCCCCTGGGTCACGCCCAGAAGCACTTTGGTGGCCACGGAGCCCAGGGTCACTATGCACTTGGGCTTTATCAGCATGAGCTGGCGGTCGAGATAAGGCCGGCAGGCCGATATCTCTTCGGGAGTGGGCGGACGGTCGTTGCCGTGAGCCTCGGGGTTCTCCGGGTTGGACATGGGATGGCACTTGACGATATTGGCTATGTAGACGTCTTCACGCTTCATGCCCAGCACGGTGTCCAGGATCTTGTCCAGGAGCTGGCCCGAGCGGCCCACAAAGGGCTCGCCTTTATGATCTTCCTGGAAGCCGGGGCCCTCGCCCACGAACACCACTTTCGCGTTCGGGTCGCCGACACCGACGACGGCGTTCAGGCGGGAATTGCCCAGCTGGCACTTGCGGCATTTGTTTATCTCTTCCGCCAGGGCGGCCATTTCGGCCCTGGCATCCCCGGTTTTGCCGGCTGTTTTCTTTTCTTTAGCGGGGGAGGCCGCGGCTTTCGGCGCTGCGTTCGTGGGTAGCATGTAGGTATCCTCGTCCAGCTGCCTGACGTAGGCGGCCAGATCCGCGGCCAGAGCGTTCAATTCTTTTTTCATACGGGCTCGTACAAGTCCGGCCTGGTGCTGTGCCGTTATGAAGGCCTATGGCCCTCGAACGGCCAAATAAAAGCCCGGCTTTTATAGTGAAAGCCGGGCCCGGAAAGAGAAAGGCTAATCTTTCTTGGCTTTCTCTTTCTTCTCTTTTGTTTCCTTAACTTCTTTTTTATCTTTGGCTTCTTTCTTCTCTTTCTTCGGCTCTTCGTCTTTTTCTTTCTTGTCGGCCGGTTTTTTCTCTTCGGTCTTCGCGGGAGCGGCGGGAGCGCCGTAAGTCGCCGCTATGATCTGCTCGGAGGTGACCTGCCCGCTTATGACTTCAAGCAGGGCTTTTTCTATCATCTCGGCCATGGGCATCTGGCGGTATTCTTCCTTGACCCTGAGGTGGCGGGCCCATTCCATGGCCCAGACGATGTCCAGGTATTTGGTGGGGCCGTAATCGCATATAAGTTTATCCAAGAGCGCGCTCTCGCGCATTTTCATTTCAACAGTGTTGGTCATAAAAACCTCCGTTACTTTTTAGATCTGAATTCCGCAAGTTCCCGGCTGAACCGCCTGATCTCCGCCTGTTTGCGCGAGACCCTCATGGATTCTATGTTCGCTATTTCCCGGATGTCGCTCACCGCCGTATCCAGCTTGTCGTTGATGACCAGGTACTCGAAAAAAGCGGCTTCCTTCAGTTCTTTTTTCGCGGTCTCAAGCCGTATCCTGATATTCGCCGCCGGTTCGCGCCTTTTCTTCAGGCGGCTCAGGAGGGTCTTTAACCCCGGCGGCAGCAGGAACACCGTCACCGTCTCCGGAAATATCGTTTTCACCGACCGGGCGCCCTTTACGTCTATGGTCATCACGGGGATGAGCCCCTTTTTAAGCAGCGCCTTCACCGGCTTTACCGGGGTGCCATACAGGTTGCCGTGCACCCGCGCCCACTCCAGCAGTTGGCCGCCCCTGCGCAGGCGTTCGAACCCGGCGGCATTAACGAAATAATAATCCCTGCCGTTGACTTCTCCCGGGCGCATGGGCCGGGTGGTGCAGGTTATGCTGAAGCGGAACCGTTTATCCCGCTTAAGGAGCTTTTCGCGTATAGCGGTCTTGCCGCCCCCTGAGGGGGCGGCGATCACCATCGGGAAGTATTTATAGCTCTTGGAGCGCACTTATTTCTTTCTCGGGTTCCTTATCTGGGACTGGGCCGCGGACAGGATCGCTATCGGAACCCTGAAGGGAGAGCAGGACACGTAGGTCAGGCCCACTTTATGGCAGAACGCGACGGAAGCCGGTTCCCCGCCCTGTTCGCCGCAGATGCCGATCTTAAGGTCTTTGCGGGTCTTGCGGCCGCGCTCGACGGTGATCTTTATCAGCTCACCCACGCCGTCCTGGTCTATCGTCTGGAAGGGATCCACGGGAATGATGCCCTTCTTCACGTAGTCGTTCAGGAACGGTCCCGAGTCGTCGCGGGAATAACCGAAGGTCATCTGCGTAAGGTCGTTGGTGCCGAACGAGAAGAACTCCATGGTCTCGGCAAGTTTTCCGGCCATGAGGCAGGCACGGGGGATCTCTATCATGGTGCCCACCATGTAGGCGAACTTAACGCCGCGGGCTTTGGAAACTTCCCCGTAGACCTTATGAATGATGGCCGACTGGTTAATGACCTCCTGCTCAAGGGACACGACCGGGATCATGATGTCCGGGTAAACCTTCACGCCTTCCTTATGCAGCTCGGCGGCGGCCTCGAATATCGCGCGGGCCTGCATCTCGGTGATCTCCGGGTAGGTGACGCCCAGGCGGACGCCGCGGTGCCCCATCATCGGGTTGGATTCGCGCAGCCCGGAGGCGCGGGCCTCGAGCTCCTCGTAAGAGATGCCCAGGGCCTGGCCGAGCTCCTGCAGCTTTTCCTTCTGGTGCGGTACGAACTCGTGAAGGGGAGGATCCATCAGGCGGATGGTCACGTGCATGCCGTTCATCACCTTCAGCGTGTTCTTAATATCGTTCTTCATGTACGGGAACAGATCATTAAGCGCGACTTCGCGCTCTTCGAGCGTCTTCGACATGATCATCTTGCGCAGCTGGAACAGCGCCGCGTCGGAGCCCTTGCCGTAGAACATATGCTCGATGCGGAAGAGGCCTATGCCCTCGGCTCCGTAAAGGCGGGCCTGGGCGGAGTCGGAGGGGGTGTCCGCGTTGGTCCAGACCTTCAGCGCGCGGATGGAGTTGCAGATCTTCAGGAAGTCGTTGAGCATCGCCATGGTGACTTCGCCGGGTTCGACCAGCGTTATCTTCCCCGTATAGATGAGGCCGCGGGAACCGTTCAGGGAGATCCAGTCGCCTTCATTGAGCATCTGGCCGCCCAAAGCCAGGGTCTTGGCCCTGAGATCTATCTTCACGTCGGCGCAGCCCACCACGCAGCATTTGCCCCAGCCGCGCGCCACGAGAGCCGCGTGAGAGGTCATGCCGCCGCGGGCCGTGAGGATGGCGGCGGCCGCCCTCATGCCTTCTACGTCTTCCGGGTTGGTCTCTTCGCGGACCAGGATGACGGTCTTGCCTTCTTTTTTCCACTTAACGGCTTCTTCGGCCGTGAAAACGATCATACCGACGGCGCCGCCGGGACCCGCCGGGAGGCCTTTGCCTATCGGCTTGGTCGCGAGTTCGAGCTTCGGGTCGAGGATAGGGTGCAGCAACTCGTCGAGCTGCTCAGGGGAGACGCGCATTACCGCCTCTTCCTTGGTGGCGAGCTTTTCCTTATGCATATCCAGCGCCATGCGCACGGCGGCAAGGCCGTTGCGCTTCCCTACGCGGCACTGCAGCATGTAGAGCTTGCCTTTTTCGATAGTGAATTCTATATCCAGCATGTCGTGATAATGCTTTTCCAGCTTGGCCCTGATATCCGCAAGCTCTTTATAGGCCGCGGGCATCAGCTGCTGCAGGGACTTAAGGTTCTTAGACTGCTCGTTGCGGCTGGATTCGTTTATGGGATGCGGCGTGCGGATACCGGCTACCACGTCCTCGCCTTGGGCGTTCTCAAGGAACTCGCCGAAGAAAGCGTTCTCGCCGGTGCCGGGGTTGCGGGTGAAGCCCACTCCGGTGGACGATTCGTCGCCCATGTTGCCGAACACCATGGCCTGCACGTTGACGGCCGTGCCCCACTCGGCGGGGATGCCTTCTATGCGGCGGTAGGAGACGGCGCGCTTACCCATCCAGGAGGCGAACACGGCGCCGATGGAACCCCACAACTGGTCCATATGGTTGTCGGGGAATTCTTTGCCCAGGACTTCCTTTACCTTGGCCTTGAACAGGACGGACAGTTCCTTCAGGTCATCGGCGTTCAGGTCGGTGTCGGACTTGGCGCCTTTGCTTGACTTCATGTCGTGCATGATGCGTTCAAGCTGCTTGCGGATGCCCATGTCGTCCTTGGGCTCGATGTTCTCGGCCTTTTCCATGACCACGTCGGAATACATCATGATCAGGCGGCGGTAGGAGTCGTAGACGAAGCGGGGATTGCCGGTGAGCTTTATCAGCCCGGGGATCGTGGCGCTGGTGAGACCGCAGTTAAGGATGGTCTCCATCATGCCGGGCATGGAACTGCGGGCGCCGGAGCGCACGGAGACGAGTAAGGGATTATTCACGTCGCCGAATTTCTTGCCGGTAAGGGCTTCGACGCGGGCCAGGCTCTTCTCTACGTCGGCGCGAAGCGCCTTGGGATAGGTGCGGCGGTTGGCCCAGTAGTAAGTGCAGATCTCGGTGGTAAGCGTGAAGCCGGGGGGAACGGGGAGCTTAAGCGACGGGTGGCCGGCCATTTCGGCGAGGTTGGCGCCCTTGCCGCCGAGTAAATTTTTCATTGAAGCTTTGCCTTCGGCTTTACCGCCGCCGAAGAAGTATACCATCTTGCCTATTTTAGAGGATTTAACCGAGCTTTTAGCTTTTTTCATAGTGGCGGACTTGGACATAACAGTGTTGCTCCTGAGGTATGAGATGGCCCCCGAGGGAGGCCAAGGCCTGCTTGTCTATGGGGAAGACCTTGTATATATATTACTAAATGAAAGGGGCTTGGGTAAATAGGAAGACCCGTCTAACGGTACCGGGGCGTTTTTCCTACGCCGGCGCTCAATTATTGAAGGTGTAGGAGATGCGGCCGGGGTATTGGCCGGTGGAGGGGTGGGCGTTCAGGCCCAACTGCATCAGGGCGCCGACGGAGAGTTCGCCGAACGCGGGGCCGATCTCGCGCACTTCGGCGGAGATGCATTTGCCGGTCGCCAGCACGCAGACCTTGGCGGTCTTGTTCAGCAGTTCCCGGCGGTTCCTGGGGACTACCACGTAGGCGGTCTTGAAGGGATTTACCTGCCCGGTGGCGGTAGTGTCCTGGTGATTGGGGTCGCGCCATTTGGCGCTCTGTCCGAGGCCGCCCTGGTAGTCGGCCCATTTCCGCAGGTCTTCATCCTTATATTCGCTCACCTTCCTGGCATCGGCGCTTTTCTTCCGCTGGAGGTCTATTTTCATGCCGTCCGAGCACACATTGGTGACTTCGGTGGTGATGGAACAGGAATTTCCGTAACAAAGGTACTGGCCGTCCAGCGCTTTCTCCGCTTCAGGCGCCGCGGCGGGCATGGGTACGGGAGGAATGGACGTTTCATCCGGGCTGATATCGGCGGCGCTCATGCCGTTGAGTTCGGAAGCGTAAACCGGGGGAGTTAAGAGGATCGCGGAGGTCAGAAGAATTGAGAGTTTCATAAACTTATCCCTCGTTCGAAACTAACTTCTCCTGTATATATGGTATCAGCCGGGAGGGGGTTTTTTCAGGGCACAATGGTCCCGCCGCGCGTAGGACCAAGGACCTACGCCGCAGGGGAAAACCGCGGGGGTCAGACCGCTATGGTCCAGTGCGTGCCGCCGGGCTTGTCGTGCGGCAAAATAGCCGGCTTGGAGAGTTCGTTACGGAAGCGCGGCGGCGGGCGGGGCCCCGTCCGCGCCGGAAATTTGCCTGACCCGTCTTTTTATATGTAACATTTGAGCAGTGCAAACACCTATCAACGGAGGCGGCATGCTTAAGACATTACTTCTCATCGCGGGTTTTACCATGGGGCCGGCGGTTTTCGCGGCCGACATGAAGACCGACGTGGTGCTGAACGCCATGACCAAAGAACTGGACAGGTCGTTCAAAGAGTTCAAGAACGCGGAAAAAGTGCCGCTTTATTTCCTGGCTTACGAAATAGTCGAATCCAAAACCTATTATCTCGGCTCTAAAATGGGCGCCATAGACAGCGATTCCGATTACACCGCCCGGCGGCTTGATGTCGACATGCGCGTGAACAAGCCCGAACTGGACAACACGCACCAGGTCAAGGGCGGGGACGCCTGGGCCAATTATTCCCAGGGCCAGAACCTGCCGGTCGCCGTCGACGAGAACGAGGACGCGCTGCGGGCGCGCATCTGGGAATACACCGATAAGGCCTTCAAAAAGGCCCAGGCCAGTTTCACCAAGGTCCAGATGAACAAGGCCGTGACCGCGCAGGAAGAGGATTCTTCTCCCGACTTCGCTCCGGCCAAGCCGGAGCAGTTCTACGAGACCGTGACCCTGCCGGCCATGGACAAAAAGGTCTGGCGCGAGAAACTCAACAAATACTCGGCAAAATTCAAGGACTATTCTTTCATTTATGATTCCGGCGTCAGCCTCAACGCCAAGACCGAGAACCGGTATATCGTGAACAGCGAAGGCACCCGGATAAAGACCGGCAACAACTATATAACCCTGTCCTTCAGCCTCGCTTCACGCACCACGGACGGCATGGAGGTGGAGCGCGACAGGCAGTACAACGGCGCCGACTACGCCGAACTGCCTTCCGACGAAACGATCCTGGCCGATATCGACAAGTCCATCGCCGAGCTCAAAGCCCTTAAGACCGCTCCCATAGTGGAACCTTACCACGGGCCGGCCATCCTCAACGCGCGCGCCGCCGGCGTATATTTTCACGAGATCATCGGCCACCGCCTGGAGGGTCACCGCCAGAAGCTGGAGGACGAGGGCCAGACTTTCGCCAAGAAGGTCGGCCAGAAAGTGACCGGCGACATCATAACGGTCTATGACGACCCGAATATCAAGGACTACAAGGGCCGTTCGCTGCGCGGTTATTACAAATACGACGACGAAGGGGTCAAGGCCGGACGCGCCTCCCTCATAGAGAACGGGGTGCTCAAGGGCTTCCTGATGAACCGCTCGCCTATACGCAATTTCCCGGAATCCAACGGGCACGGCAGGCGTTCCTCGGGGCGTCCCACCGTATCACGCATGGGCAACACCATGGTCGAAGCCTCGAAGACGGTCTCTTACGCCGAACTCCGGAAGCAATTGATAGAAGAGTGCAAAAAACAAGGCAAGCCTTTCGGCCTCGTCTTCGACGATATCTCCGGAGGGTTCACCTCCACGGGCCGCGGCGGAGGACAGTCGTTCAAAGTCCTGCCTCTGCTGGTCTACCGCGTCTATACCGACGGACGCCCCGACGAGGTGGTCCGGGGCGTGGACATAGTCGGCACGCCGCTGACCAGCCTCAGCAAGGTTACGGCCGCGGCCGACGATACCGATATCTTTAACGGCACCT
>Ga0334722_10003762_pt1 | contig 16154 bp, 13 predicted proteins | sample C3_bottom_MG_FD_207210 | JGI IMG/M metagenome (GOLD analysis project Ga0334722, IMG submission 207210) | Sediment microbial communities from Yellowstone Lake, YNP, Wyoming, USA - C3_bottom | ecosystem: Environmental > Aquatic > Freshwater > Lake > Sediment | place: USA: Wyoming | collected...
CTGCTTTATATAGTTGACTCCTTCGACCAGTCCGATCAGCCTGATAATATCTTCTGCCATACGCTCGCCCCACTCGCCCCTCTTTTTGGAGCTGGCAAGGGCCTGCTTAAGATGATCGGTCGTGGTATTGAGCTTGCTGGTGACCTCTTCATGTTTCTGTATCAGGGCGGCAACATGGGTGAGCTTGTCCCCGCTGTTCTTCCCGACCTCCTCGATCTTGCGCTGGACCTCGGCGAGGGTCTTGCCGATATTCTCTATGTTCTGGTCGATCAGCACCTTCTTGGTATCGAGCTCCCGTTTGCCCTCCACGGACTGGGACTTCAGTTTCTCCTCTGCCAGCCTTATGAATTCGTCGGCATATTTTCTGAATTCGTCTGAATTCTTCGCAAGGGCATCGTGGGAAAGTGCCTTGAACGTCTCCCCGATCTTCTGCTCCATTGCCGCGAAGCGCTCAATCTCTTCCTTCAGGTGGCTCTGTGCCTCCTCAAGTCTGGCCTTCAGCTGCCTTTCAGCATCGAGTTCAACCCTCAGTCCTCCGATTTCGACATCCCTTCCGGTGACCTGTCCTCTGAGTTCCGCGTTTATCGCCTCCGCACTCGTCGCCCTTCCCTCAAGCGCTGCAGCCGTCCCTGCATGTTGCAGCTGAAGGTCAGAGATCTGTTTCGTACAGGCGGAAGCGGCAGACGCCCGAGAGGCAAACCAGGCTATCAGAAACCCGGCTATGAATGCTGCAGTGATATATAGAATTGTCATCATAAAAATCTCCTCACGAATTGTATTCTACCCTAAGCATCCTGACAAAAAACAGCTCTGAATCGGGTATAATTTACATCGACGTTGCATTGCGCGGCAGACAGAAACACCTCAAAGACTCTGCAATGCACCAGGATCTGATTATGAATCACGCAACCGAAGGCATAGCCTGGAGTTCAATTCGAAAACAGGCTGGCCGGCCCCATGAAAGGGCATTAAGGAGTTGCAGACAGAGTCTTTTCGGCCTTTCTGTCTGCCACGGGTAAAATGTATATGCAGCAACAAGGTCAATAATTCTTTTGGAGGTTTTTGCTATGAGTGAAGAGAACAACGAACAGCTTGAAGGCTCGTTAAAAGGGTACAAAGAAAAGATCAACCCGAATGTCAAGGCGACACTGAAATGGGAGAGGGAGCTGATCTTCACCGGCAGGACACAGGAAGGCTATGAGATCGAGTACGATGCTCATGTCCAGTGGGGATGCAAGCCCACGGATTCGCTGCTGCTGAGCCTGGCAGGCTGCATGGGGATTGATGTGGTGATGTTCCTGCAGAAGATGAAGGTGGAACTCGCTGACTTCAAGATCAACCTGGTTGCCGAAAGAAACCCGACCCCTCCACAGTACTTCAAGAAGATAGACTGCGCCCTGCATATAGCAGGCAGGAACGTCGACAAGAGAAAGGTTGACCGCGCCGTCTCCCTGTCCCAGGAAAAATACTGCTCGGTCTACAACTCGCTCAGGAAGGACATTGAAGTCAACGTCACCTATACCCTTGAGGACAAAGAGCCGCCCGCAGAAAGACCGATTATCGACTAAAGGATTATCTCGGTCCCTATCCCTTCCCTGGTGAAGATCTCAAGCAGGAGGCAGTGCGGAATCCTGCCGTCGACGATATGGGTCTTGCTGACACCGTTTTCGAGCACACTGAGACAGGAGGTGACCTTCGGCAGCATCCCGCCGCTGATCGTACCGTCTTTGATAAGCTTTGTTATCTCACTCTTCTTAAGGGTTGACAGGATGTTTCCCGTTTTATCGAGCAGCCCGGCCACATCCGTAAGCAGGATCAGTTTTTCTGCCTTCAGCGCCGAGGCCACGGCCGCAGCAACAAAATCTGCGTTGATGTTGAGGGTTTCGCCGGCAGGGCCGACGCCTATCGGGGCAATGACCGGGACAAAACCCTCCCGGTCGAGGCTCTCGATAATGCCGGGGTTGATCGAGGTGACCTCACCGACAAGGCCCAGGTCGATGATCTCGCTGACGCCGTTTTCCGGAGCGATCTTTTTTATCATCTTCTTCCGCGCATGAATAAGGTTCCCATCCTTGCCGCTCAGACCCGCGGCCTTTCCTCCGTGCCGGTTGATCAGGGAAACAATCTCCTTATTGATCAGGCCGCCCAGGACCATCTCGACGATATCCATCGTCTCCTGATCCGTCACCCGCTGCCCGTTCACAAACTCAGGTTTCTTGCCCATCTTCTCCATCGTTGCGGAGATCCTTGGACCGCCGCCGTGAACAATCACGGTCCTGATGCCGATATAGCTCAGCATCACGACATCCCGGGCAAACGACTCTTTCAGCTCTTCCTTTGTCTGTGCAGCCCCGCCGTATTTTATGACGAATGTCTTGCCGGCAAAATTCTTGATGTAGGGCAGCGCATCAAGCAGGATTTCAGCCTTCTTTATGATCTCCTTCATCAGTCCTTCCTTTCAAAGCACGGCAGGCATACCGTCTTTCCGTTTTTGATCCGGGCCCGGGGCTCCATCATCTGCTCCCCGCAGCAGTCACAGGTAAGACTCTTGTAAATATGAGCCTCAGAAGGCATCACTGTATTTCCGCTTGTCACGCACAGGATTTCCCTGTCACTGGCCTCAAGGATATAGGTCAGCTTTGCCGCCCTCCTGTCGTGGACAATCTTCTGAATATTCTTTGTCCGGACACCCTTCATATATTTTTCCCAGGCCTTTTTCTCTTCAGCCGATTCAGGCTGCTTCTGCAGGTTGACCGAAATCCGGAGGCTTTTGCCTGACGGCCTTTTGATAAAGGTATAGACCTGCTTGCCGTAGTCATTAAAAATCAGGTTGCCCTTTCCAAAGGTGCAGCCGGTCATCACCTGAACAGCGTCAACAGCACAGGAGCTGTTCTCGACGATTGCGACCAGTTCTTCATCAGCGGCCCGGTCGCCGAACTCTTTCAGTGCCCGCAGCGCGACGCGATATCCTATGGCAAGACCCGGACACGAATGCCCGTGAAACTCTATTGCTTCGTCATATGTTTTCATACAGAAATTTTACACCAAGAGGCTGTCTGCTTACAATTTCACATCCGCCTTGACGATGATCGGCTGATAACCTTCCTGACCCAATTGTTCAGCCACCGCATAGGCCTTGCTGAAACTCCTGAAATTACCGATCCTTACACGATGAAAAACGGTTCCCCTGATTTCAGCCTGCCCGATGGAGACATTGCTGTATTTAAGGCTGAGCGCCTCTTTAAGCCTGATGGCATTCACCTCTTCGGTAAAAGCGCCGGCCTGGATCGCAAACAGACCTTTTCTCTCCACTGCCTGGACCTTCACCTTCCGGATATAGGAGCTGTCCCTGCCGGTCACTTCAAGAAACACCTGTGACGTGCCCGGACCGATGACTCCGATCTCCTTCGCTACTGCGTATGAGAGATCAATATCACGGCCGGCGATAAAAGGCCCCCGGTCGTTGACCGTGCATTCCGTGGTTTTGTTGTTGGATAAATGGGTGACCTTGAGCCGCGTGCCGAAAGGATATTCCTTATGTGCGCAGGTGCTTGCATGCATGTTGAAAATTTCGCCGGAAGCGGTTGGTCTTCCCTGAAAATCAGCACCGTACCATGAGGCCACGGCGTAGGACGATGAGGGAAAATCTTCTCGCCCCGATCTTCTGGCTGAGGAACAGGAAGACAGGATTACCACTACAAGCAAGATAACGAGACTACTCTTGGTTTGATGAGATCGCATATCAGGCGATGGCATCATGAGGTACCTCACCCATCCACGATACGCCAGAGGCAGGAATGCCGAATAAATGCTGCCTGCAACACCTTCCAGTCACTACATACAGCCTGCCTGCCCTACTCCGGGACGCCCTCACAATTATGCCTTCGTTTACGTGATCTATAATCAAATCCTGTTGTCATTGCAGAATTTATGAGGTGTTTCTGCCTGCCGAGCTCCTTTACAGGATATACCTGCTGAGGTCCTCATCCTTCACAATATCGCCCAATTTTTCACGGACATAGGCGCGGTCTATCCCAAGACTCGATCCCTGCTTTTCAGGCGCCTCGAACGAGATGTCCTCAAGCAGCTTCTCAAGAATGGTATGCAATCTCCGGGCGCCGATGTTTTCTGTTTTGTCGTTAACATGAGCTGCGATGTCCGAGATCTCGTCAACAGCATCGTCGTGAAAGGTGATCGTCACATCCTCGGTCGCAAGCAGTGCCGTATACTGTTTTACAAGCGCATTGTGCGGTTCAGTCAGGATTCGTATAAAATCGGCCTTGCCGAGCGCATCGAGCTCCACGCGGATCGGGAACCTGCCCTGAAGCTCAGGGATAAGGTCCGACGGTTTTGCCATGTGAAAGGCCCCGGAGGCGATGAAAAGTATATGCTCGGTTTTGATCGGCCCGTATTTCGTCGTGACGGTCGAACCTTCGACAATAGGCAGCAGGTCCCGCTGGACACCCTCTCTCGAGACGTCCGGCCCGTGACCGCTTCCCTTGCTCGCGATTTTGTCTATTTCGTCGATAAAGACGATACCGGTCTGTTCAACGCGTTCGACCGCCTCCTGGATTATCTTGTCCATATCGATCAGCTTGTTCGACTCTTCCTGCTCGAGAATAACCATCGCCTCAGGGATCTTAACCTTCTTCCGCTTTGATTTCTCGGGCAGGAGATTCCCGAGCATCGACTTGAGGTTCATCTCCATATCCTCAAGACCGATATTCGATATGACCCCAAAGGGCATCGACTTCTCCCTGACCTCAATGTCGACGTACCTCGACGCAAGCTTGCCGTCCCGCAGCTGCTCCCTCAACCGTTCCCTGGTCTCGCGGTTCTTCTCACGGTCCTGTTCATCAAGTTCAGCTGCCTTCAGATGGCGCGGAAGCGGAAGAAGCAGGTCCAGGACCCGCTCTTCCGCAAAAAGCTTTGCCTTTTCCCTGATCCTCTCGAGATGCTCGCTCTTGACCATATTCACCGAAATCTCGGTCAGGTCCCTGATCATGGATTCGACATCGCGGCCGACATAGCCGACCTCCGTGAACTTCGAGGCCTCAATTTTCAAAAAAGGCGCATTGGCCAGCTTCGACAGACGGCGGGCGATCTCGGTTTTGCCGACGCCGGTCGGGCCGATCATGATAATGTTCTTCGGGAGCACCTCATCCTTGAGATCCGGCGGCAGCTGCTGGCGGCGCCAACGGTTTCTCAGTGCGATTGATACTGCCTTTTTGGCCTTATGCTGTCCGATGATGAATCGGTCCAGCTCCTCGACGATCTTCCGCGGTGTCAGTGTCTCCATGCTAGGACAACTCCTCGATGCTGATATTTTCGTTTGTATAGATGCAAATGCCTGAGGCGATCTTCATGGCCTTTTCGATTATCTCCCGTGCGCTGAGTTCCGTGTTCTCATACAATGCCTTGGCAGCTGCCTGTGCAAATGCCCCTCCCGAGCCGATCGCCGCAGATCCCTCATCCGGCTCGATGACATCGCCGGTGCCCGATATGATAAAGACATGGTCTTTGTCTGCGATGATCAGAAGTGCCTCAAGTCTGCGCAGCATCTTGTCCGTGCGCCAGTCCTTGGCTAGCTCAACCGCAGCACGGGTCAGATTTCCCCGGTATGCCTCAAGCTTTCCCTCAAACTTTTCGAACAGAGTGAAGGCGTCAGCGGTTGCCCCGGCAAACCCGGCTATCACCTTATCGCCGTACATCTTTCTTATTTTTTTTGCATTGTGTTTCAAAACGGTATTGCCGAGCGTCACCTGTCCGTCCCCGCCGATGGCGACCTTTCCGTTTCTTCGGACACAGAGTATTGTGGTAGCGTGAAACATCCTCACCTCTTGATAAATATTGATCTGCTAGTTTACACGATAGAATGCATCGCTGTCATCAAGTGGCACCCTGGCCAGAGTCCCTGCATTCACCTGCGAGAGGGCAGCAATGTCTGTCATTGCGCCTTGTCCGCAATCCTTCTGAAAGATCCCGACAAGCTGGAATGATACCATGAGGAAAGGATTTCAGACGCACGACACTATCGCCCGAGTTTCTTTCTGAGGGTCAAGCGGTTTATACCCAGGATGCGTGCAGCTTCGGACTGGTTTTCCTTTGTAAACGACAGGATATAATCCAGCAGGGGCTTATCAACCTCCGCATGGATTTTTTCGTAGATGTTCTTCTCGTTCCTGCTGATGGCGTCACGGACGAGAGGCAGGACTGCCGCGGATATGGTCTCGGCCGCAGCGGGTCCCTTCCCTGCAGCAGATTGTTCCCCCAGTTCCCTGAGTTCAAAGGTCGTAAGATACGGCGTCTTGCTCAGGGCTATCCCGGATTGGATAACATTTTCCAGTTCGCGAATATTCCCGGGCCATGCATAGGACTCCATTTTTTTCATAAAGGCCTTCGTGACACCCCTGATCAGGCGGGGTGCCGTATGCCGGTAACGGTTGACAAAAAACTGGACAAGCGGCACTATGTCCTCCCGGCGTTCGCGCAGAGGCGGAACATGTATCGTTGTAACCCTGAGGCGATGGTAGAGGTCCTCCCTGAAACTGCCTTCTCTCACCATGGAGGCCAGGTCTCTGTTTGTGGCCGAAATGACACGGACGTTCACCTGAACCTCCCGTATGCTGCCCAGGGGATAAAACGTCTGGGTCTGCAAAAAGCGGAGCAGTTTCCCCTGGAGGGCAAGAGGCATTTCGCCTATTTCGTCGAAAAAGACAGACCCTTCGTCAGCGATTTTAAGCATACCTTCTTTTGCGGCCGAGGCGCCTGTGAACGATCCTTTCTCAAACCCGAACAGCTCGGATTCAAGAAGATTGTCAGGAACAGCAGCGCAATTGACAACAACAAAGGGCTTGCCAAAGCGTGACGAAAGCTGCGCTATAGACTCGGCGATAAGCTCTTTCCCCGTCCCTGTCTCCCCGGTAATCAGAACAGGGGCCTCAACCTGCGCCAGCCGGGCCAGCTTCTTACAGGTGTTCATGATCGAAGGAGAGTGCCCCACGATGGCGCAGGTCGGCACCGGAGGCATATTCCGGATCTCGATGACCTGTTTCAGCTCATTGCGCAGCGTATGGACTTCATCAAAAAAAAGGAACAGTTCCGCACGCTGCAGCGGCCGCTGCATGGTCTCATATGCCCCTGCAGTTACCGCCTTCATGGCCAGTTCCGTATTCTTCAGGCGGGTAACCGCAACCACAACGCCCTTCTCACTGAGTTCACTGATCAGGCCCGTTTTCATGGTATCGAGGTCAACAAAGACGACCGCATCCACTGCCTTCTTCACGTTCGACTGAAGCGTGAAGTCTTTCGGCAGGGCAGCAGCCAGCTCTTTTTTCAGCAAATCGTCGGTTGTATAGACAAGTGCGGTATTCATGGTATCGGTTATATATATTATATACAGCCTATATTTTTATTAATCAAGATATATTTAGAGCCAGTTCAATTTAGAGGTATGTCATCCTCGGGCCTGCCGGCAGGCTTGATCCGGGGATCCAGATACCCTGGATTGCCCTAACAAGTCGGGCAATGACAAATATAATCGATCCTATGCAACGTCGGGTCAGGGTCAACACTGGATTCCCGATTAAAAACTTCGGGAATGATAACAGACTAAAGCAGAGTTTAAGGCCGGATACTACTTTTCATCTTTGTCCGCCAGCGGGTGCGCCCTGTCGTATACATCGATGAGGTGCGTCAGGTCGAGGTGCGTATATTTCTGGGTCGTCGACAGAGAGGAATGACCGAGCAGTTCCTGGATGACCCTAAGGTCAGCACCGCCCTGAAGCAGATGGGAAGCAAACGAATGCCTCAGGGTATGCGGTCCGATCGGGCCGCTGATCCCGATAAGTCTTGCGTATTTCACCACGATCCTCCTGATGCCGCGGTCAGACAGAGGAGTACCCCTCCTGTTGAGAAACAGTGCATTATGCTTTCGCCTCAGCAATATTTTTTCGACCAGGTAGGTCTTGATGGCCTCGACCGCCTTTGATCCGACCGGGACGATGCGCTCCTTTCTTCCCTTGCCGCGTACCTTCACCAGACCCTCCCGCGTGTTCACATCCTCGACCTTCAGCCCCGCGACCTCGCTCACGCGCAGCCCGCTTGAATACAGCAGCTCAAGGATGGCCCGGTCTCGCGCATCCATAAAGCCGATTGCCCCGGGTTTTTCGACAAGGGAAAACGCGTCGTCAACAGTCAGGAATTTAGGAAGAAGCTTTGGCGTCTTGGGGCTGGACACCAGTTTTGCAGGATTCGTCCTGATCTGTCCTTCACGATAGAGGTATTTGAGGAACGATCTGACCGCACCAAGCCGTCTTCCAGCGGTCGTCTTGCTCAGCCCGGACCTGATCTGCAGCGCGATAAACCCCCGTATATCGATAAGATCAATGTCTTCGGGAACTTTCTTCACATAGGCACTGAACTCCTCAAGGTCTTTCCGGTAGGCCCTGACCGTATGCACTGAAGCCGCCCGCTGGACCTCAAGATACCGGATAAACTTCTCGATATGCTCTTTCAAAGTCCCTTGAGATACTGCTGCCAGTCCTTTAATGCCTTCTCGGCGATAAGGGCACGACGTGCCTTCTTGTCGCGTATCTTCAAGGCATTCTCCGGTATCGGGAACAGGCCGAAGTTAATATTGCTCGGCTGAAAGTTTTTGCCCTCGGCCTCGATAAGGTGCCTGATCAGTGCGCCGTGAGCCGATGCAGGGGGAACATCTTCTGCGTGCCGCCCCGTCATTCTGGCAGCAGCATTAATCCCCGCAATCAGCCCCATGGCCGTGGATTCTATATAACCCTCAACCCCTGTAACCTGGCCGGCCACAAACAGATTGTTTCTGGCTTTCAGGGAAAGATCTCTGTTCAGTGCCAGAGGTGCATTGATAAAGGTATTTCGGTGAAGACTGCCATAACGCAGAAATTCGGCCTTCTCAAGGCCCGGGATCAGGCTGAAGACCTTTTTCTGTTCCGGCCATTTCAGCCTGGTCTGGAACCCGACGAGATTATAGGCAGTCAGCTCCCTGTTCTCCGCCCTCAGCTGCACAACCGCATAGGGGTCCCTGCCGGTCCGCGGGTCAGGAAGCCCAACCGGCTTCATCGGCCCGAACCTCGGCGTGTCAACCCCCCGGACAGCCATCACCTCGATCGGCATGCAACCCTCAAAAACCTGGTTCTCCTCAAAATTACGGGGCGTCACCCTGTCCGCCTCGGTCAATGCAGCGTAAAACTTTTCATAGTCTTCCTTCGTCATCGGGCAGTTGATATAATCGTCACCCCCCTTCCCGTAGCGGGACATCCGGTAGACCTTTTCGTAGTCGATGGACCCTGCATCAATGATAGGGGCAATGGCATCATAAAAATAAAGGTAGTCGCTGCCGACGATCGCTGAAAGCTTTGTGGTCATCGCCTCGGAAGTCAACGGCCCGGTCGCAAGGATGGCGAGCCGGTCGGGGATATCTGTCATCTCCTCCCTGATAACCTCGATGTTCGGATGCATGTCCAGACGCTGCGTTATGAATCCGGCAAAAACAGCCCGATCAACTGCGAGGGCAGAACCCGCGGGAACAGATGACGCCTCAGCCGCCGCCATGATCAGGGAATCTGCCATCTTGAGTTCCTGCTTCAGCAGACCCGGCGCGCTCTGAGGGTCGTTTGACCGCAGAGAGTTTGAGCAGACAAGTTCTCCCAGCAGACCCGTCTGATGAGCCTCGGTCAGCTTATGCGGCCGCATTTCATAGAGCGTGACCCTGACGCCACGCGAGGCCGCCTGCCAGGAAGCCTCCGAACCTGCAAGGCCCCCGCCTATAATAATCAAGGAATCTGACATCGTTGATTGTAACTTAATTGAAGGTGAAATGCTAAAATAGAGCCAGGCATGGAGCTGAACCACACAACATTGATAGGGCTTGCGGCCGGGACGCTGACTACATCCGCCTTTATCCCCCAGGTAGTCAGGACATGGAAAACCCGGTCGACCAGGGACATCTCGCTGGGGATGTTTGTCGCCTTCTGCGCCGGTATCGCCCTATGGACTGCCTACGGCTTTCTGATACATTCGGCCCCGGTCATTATCACAAACAGCATCACCTTTATCCTCGCCTCGATCATCCTTGTCCTTAAGATACGGCACAAATAGGGACTGTGAATAAAGCACTCGAATTGCACAGAAGATCGTCATTCCCGCAAGTGAAGCGCGCCTGCCTGTCCGGTAGGCAGGCCGGGAATCCTTCACCTATCCCAGCGGAAAGATTCCGGACAAGCCGGAATGACAAACGAACTGCATAAATGCTGTCCACATGTTCAACCTGAAAAAATCGCTTTTTTACATTGACCCGGAAGTGAACTTTCTTCATGTTGCCGGCAGGACAGTTCTGTTGGTGATCTTATCTGTCTGGGGGCTCAGGCTGATCTTTTCCTCTATAGAAGGCAATGCTGCAGGCTCAAGTTTCCTGCATCTTGTCAACCTTCCCTTTCATGAGGCAGGCCATATCATTTTCCGGATCTCCGGGAGATTTCTTTCTGTCCTCGGCGGCAGCCTGATGCAGGTCCTGATACCGCTGGCCTGCCTCGGGACCTTTCTTATCAAGACACGGGATCCCTTTGCCGCGTCGGTATCATTATGGTGGACAGGTGAAAACCTTCTGGATCTCGCGCCGTATATCAATGACGCACGGGCGCTGAAGCTGATGCTTCTTGGCGGTGTCACCGGGGCCGATGTCGACGACTATCACGACTGGCAATATATCCTCGGGAAGCTCGGAATCCTCAGCAGCGATCACATCCTCGCGACGACAGCGCACCTTTTCGGCAGCATGCTGATGCTGACAGCCTGCATATGGGGAGGGTATATGATCTGGAAGCAGTTTCAATATGCACGAGACAATAATTTGCAGCTCTGAATAAGACCAGCTATCGGAGGCAGACAGAAAGACCGAAAAGACACTGTCTGCAACTCCTTATAGCCCCTGCATGGAGCCAGCCAGCATGCTTTTCAGAATGCAATGATCATCGATGCTGCGGTCACGTGATCCATAAGCAGACCATGTTGCATTACAGAGTCTTTGCGGCGTTTCTGTCTGCCGCAATACATCGGTAAGGCAATAAATTTCAGATATTTTCTAAGCTTTGCTGCGGAACTTCTGTTGTCTTCTTCTTGAACTTTCTGCCCTTCCAGATCAGGTAGATCGCAGGATAGATAGTCAACTCAAGGATCTCGGACGTTATAACCCCTCCGATCATCGGGGCCGCAATCCTCTTCATGACATCAGAGCCCGCACCGTGACTGAACATGATCGGGATAAGTCCGGCCAGGATCACGCCGACCGTCATCAGCTTCGGCCGAATCCTCTTGACCGCGCCGTGCATGATCGAGTCCTTCAGGTCCTCCATGCTGTTCATCCGCCCCTCTTTCTTCCACTGCGCATAGGAAAGGTCGAGGTAGAGCAGCATGACGACGCCGGTCTCCGCATCAAGCCCGGCAAGCGCGATCATGCCGACCCAGACAGCTATGCTTAAGTTGTAATTCATCCAGTAGAGGAACCAGAACGAACCGACGAGCGAGAAGGGCACTGCCAGGAGCACAATCATGGTCTTGACGGACGACTTGGTATTCATGTAGATCAGCACGAAGATGATCAGCAGCGTCAGGGGAATCACCAGCCTGAGCCGTTCCTCGGTCTTGACCATGTATTCATACTCACCGCTCCACTGGAGGCGGTAGCCATCAGGAATCTTCAGGGACGCGACCTTGTTTTTTGCCTCGTCGACATAGCCACCAATGTCCCTGCCTGAAAAATCTATGTATACATATGCGGCCAGAAGCCCTTCTTCGCTCTTGATCATGGATGGACCTCTCACGGTCTTGATCTCCGCAAGCTGACCAAGGGGCACCTGCAGAACAGCAGGGAACGCGGAAGACGACGAGGCCGACTTCGTCATCCCGGAATCAGAGCCTGCTGAAGCTGCGGCACCGGCATTCATCATCACCGGCACCAGTATCCGCTTCAGCATCTCGGGACTGCTCCTGAGCTCACGGGCGTATCTGAGGTTCACCGGATAACGCTCCCTGCCCTCGATCGTTGTCGTCAGGTTCATGCCGCCCACTGCCGCCTCTATTATTTCCTGGACGTCACCAACAGCAAGACCGTAACGGGCCGCTGCCTCACGGTTCACCGTAATATCAAGAAAATATCCTGTCGTGACCCTTTCAGCATAGACGCTCCGGGTCCCTTTGATATCCTTGATCGCCTTTTCGATCTCCATACCGATCCGGTCAATCTCATCCAGTTTCGGTCCCAGGATCTTGATACCGACCGGCGTTCTTATGCCGGTCGAAAGCATGTCTGTCCTGGCCTTGATCGGCATGGTAAAGGAATTTGCCACACCCGGGATGCTCAGAACATCATTCATCTCGTTCTTCAGTTTTTCCGGGTCCATGCCGGGCCGCCATTGAGATTCGGGCTTGAGGTTGATAACCGTCTCAAACATCTCCATGGGTGCAGGGTCCGTAGCGGTCTCGGCGCGGCCTGCCTTGCCGAAGACCTGGGCAACCTCAGGTATGGTTTTCAGAAGCCTGTCCTGCATCTGGAGGAGCCTGGACGCCTCGGTTACCGAAGCCCCCGGTACGGTGACCGGCATATAAAACAGAGTCCCCTCATAAAGAGGCGGCATGAACTCATTGCCGAGCTTTGTTATGGGGTAGATCGTACAGATCATGATGATCACTGCAAGAATCACCACCAGCCAGCGGTGATTCAGTGAAAAGGCCACACGCGGCCGGTAGAGCTTGCCAAGGATTCTGATAACAGGGTTCTTCTCTTCAGGCTGAATCTTCCCCCTGATGAACATCGTCATCAATACCGGTGTAAGGGTTATGGCAAGAAAGGACGCAAAAAGCATCGCGAAGGTCTTGGTAAAGGCAAGAGGTTTGAATAACCGTCCTGCCTGTGCCTGCAGCGTAAAGACAGGAAGAAATCCGACCGATATAACGAGCAGCGAAAAGAAGAGAGAAGGGCCAACCTCTTTGGCCGCCTCGATGATCACATCCACCCTGTTTTTTCTCTCACCTGAGGCTGTGCATACTGCCGGATTGTCAGGCCCTTCAGACCCACCCAGGCATTCCCACTCCTCGAGTTTCTTATGTGCATTTTCGACCATGATGATCGAGGCATCCACCATGGCACCGATCGCTATTGCGATACCGCTGAGACTCATGACGTTCGAGGTAACGCCGATATAGTACATGCAGATGAAGGAAATAATAATCGCGATCGGAAGCGTCAGGATGACAACCAGGGCTGAAGGCAGGTGAAAAAGGAACACAATACAGACGACACTCACCGCAACAACAAGCTTTATGATCTCCTCCTTCAGCGTATTGATCGCATGGTGTATCAGGTCAGAGCGGTCATAGGTGACCACGACCTTCACACCCTTCGGCAGGCTCGGCTCTATGGCACTGATCTTCTCCTTTACCCTGTCGATAACGTTCAGGACGTTTTCACCGAACCTGACAACAACAATGCCGCCCACAACCTCGCCCTTGCCGTCAAGGTCGGCCAGTCCTCTGCGTATCTCAGGTCCTATCCTGACGGTGCCGATGTCTTTCAGCAGGACCGGGGTTCCGGCACCATTGGTGCCGACAGAGATATTCTTTATATCGTCTATGCTTTTTATATAGCCCCGTCCCCTGATCATATACTCCAGGCCGGAGAATTCGAGAACCCTGCCCTCCACATCCTTGTTGCTCTTTCGTATCGCATCCATGACGGTCGGCAGTGGTATGTTATAGGCCAGCAGTTTGTTCGGATCAACCGTTACCTGATACTGTTTGACAAAGCCGCCGATGCTGGCAACCTGAGAAACCCCTGGCACGCTCTCCAGGGCCAGTTTCAGATTGAAGTCCTGCAAAGAACGGAGTTCGGCAAGGTTCAGCTTGCCGCTCTCATCGACCAGGGCATATGAAAAGCCCCATCCGACGCTTGTTGCGTCGGGGCCGAGTGTCGGGTTAACGTCCGCAGGGATCTTGTTCCTTACCGACTGCAGGTATTCAAGCACCCTCGAGCGGGCCCAGTATATATCCGTGCCCTCCTCAAAAATAACATAGATAAACGAACTTCCCAGGAATGAAAATCCCCTGACCGCCTGGACCTTCGGGGCGGCAAGCAGCGTGGAGGTTATCGGATAAGTGATCTGGTCTTCGACAAGATCAGGGCTTTTGCCGGCCCACTCGGTATAGATAATGACCTGGGTATCGCTCAGGTCGGGTATGGCATCCAGGGGTGTATTCATTAAAGACCAATAGCCCCAGATCGAAAGTGAAACAACGAACAGGAAGACTATGAACCTGTTTCTGGCGCTGTATTCAATGATCTTTTCGATCACAATGTTATTTCTTCATGCTGAGAGGCTTGACACCCTTCAGTTGTGCCTCGGAATCGATAAGGAAGTTTGCGGCGGAAGCCACTTTTTCACCCGCCTTCAGCCCGCGCGTAATTTCTACCATGCCGTCAGACTTTATGCCGGTCATGACCTCGCGAGGCTCAAACATATCCTCCCCTTTATCGACATAGACGACCTGCCGGACCCCGGTATCAAGGACTGCCTCCTCCGGGACGACAAGTCTTTTGCCGAGACTCATTCTGAGTAAGACGTTGGCAAACATCTGTGGTTTAAGCAATCCGCCATGATTCGGAAGTGATAATCTGACCTTGGCAGTTTTGGTCTCGGCAGACAGGGCCGGGTATACATAATCTATCCTGGCCGAAAACTCTTTTCCGGGGAAATAGCTGAGGCTCAAGCTGGCGCTCTGGCCCTCCTTTACAAACGGCAGGTCATACTCGTAGACATCAGCGATAACCCAGACAGACGAGAGGTCTGCTATATCGAAAAGCTTTTCCCCGGGCATGACCTTCATGCCCTGCAGGGCAGTTTTTTGAAGAATATATCCGCTTGCCGGACTGAAGATAACAAAGGTCCGGACAGGCTTTCCTGTCTCCTCAATCGTTTTTATCTGGGCCTCGGTGAGGTCCCATAATCTCAGTTTCTGCCTGGTGGCCGCTATAAGAGAATCCGCGTCCCTGACAAGCATCCCGCTGATATCGCTCCGCTGACCTCCTCCAGGTCCGGACCCATGTTCCGACCCTCGCTCGGACAATACCTGGTTCTTCCCGGCAGCGCCCTCCTTCTTCCATCTCAGGGCATTGATAAGCTCCTGCTGGGTCGCAAAGAGTTCAGGGCTGTAGATATCGGCAAGAGGTTCACCCTTCTTTACCGGTCTTCCGGTATAATTGACATAGAGCTTTTCTATCCAGCCTTCAAATTTTGTGTTGACCGTCGAGATCCTTCTTTCGTCATATTCAATCCGGCCTACGGTCCGTATGACTTTGGTAACAGGCTTCACCACAGCCTCGATGGTCTTGACGCCGATCAACTTCTGACTGTCAGTGGAGATCTCAACCGTCGGGGCCTCAGCCTCCGGCTGTTCCGGGACTGCAGCTTTCGTCGCAGCACCGTCACTCCCCCTCCCCGCTGGTTGGCCTTCATGGCCTTCATGGCCCTCATGCCCGGCAGCAGGCTGAGTCTGCTGAACTGCCGTCGCAGTATCTCCAGCGCTCTTCTTTCCAACCCCGGTCTTCACAAAGTAAAAAAAGACCCCTGCCATAATGACCACGACAGCAACAATCAGAAATTTCTTGTTCACGGTATCACCCCTTTGACTCCTGTCACTGCCGCAAGCCGCGCAATCGCCTTTTCACGTTCAACAAACTGGCCCCAGTAAAGTGATTCAGCATCAATCAGGGCCTTCAGCCTGCTGATAACGGTTATCGCCTCAGTCTTTCCCGATGTATAGCCGGAAAGGGCAGCATCGAAGTCCTGCCGGGTCTTTGGTATCAGGCCGTCCCTGTACAGGGCCATCAGTCTTTCGGCTGATTTCATCATAGAATAATTGTCCCGGATAGCAGAGGCCAGCATCGACCTCACGGCGAGGACTTCATGTTCTGCCTCGGTCACGACGGCTTTCGCCTCTAAAACAGCCTGACGCTGCTTCGTCTTATAGAATATCGGAAGATTGATCGTTGTGGTCAAACTCCACATATCCTCAAATTCACCGGCACGTTTGAAGTAACCCGCATTGATCGTGAAGTCAGGGTAGTA
>Ga0334722_10003764_pt1 | contig 16153 bp, 18 predicted proteins | sample C3_bottom_MG_FD_207210 | JGI IMG/M metagenome (GOLD analysis project Ga0334722, IMG submission 207210) | Sediment microbial communities from Yellowstone Lake, YNP, Wyoming, USA - C3_bottom | ecosystem: Environmental > Aquatic > Freshwater > Lake > Sediment | place: USA: Wyoming | collected...
CGGTCATCGGCTTCGTCGTCCTGCCGCCGCTCTACTGGCTGCTCCTGGCGGCGACGGTGGCGACGTACCTCGTCCTCGTCGAGATCGTCAAGTCGCGCCTTCTCGGCGGGGAGGGGCGGCCGTGAGGAGGCGGCCGTGAGGGGGCGGGCGTGAGGGGGCGGCCGTGATGGGCGGGCGGCCGTGGCGGCAGGGCGGGGCGCCCGTGCCGGCAGGGCGGCCGTGATGGGCGGCCGTGGCGGCGGCTTCCCTCGTCAATGCGCCACTGGCGAGCACTACGCGGAAGCCCCGGCCGCCGTAACCGTCCGCGACCGGTGCGCGAGGCCGGATCCGGGCCCAGCGTCTCCGCAATGCGCGCCTGGCGGAGCATTGACGAGGACGGGACGGTTGCTCGGGGCCGGATCCGGCACCAACCCGGCCCGCCCGGCCGGCCTGGACGGATCGCGAGCCACGTAGTGCACCGGGGACGCGCAATAGCGAGGATTGTCGGGCCCGGGAGCCCGCCGACCCGCCCGACGAGCCACGCCCGTGCACGAGCGGGGGCGGCTGACGACCAGGCGCGGCCCTGCGGCCGTTGGCTCAGGCCGAGCGGTCGACGAGCTCCAGGGCGACCTCGAACACCTGCCCGTCGACGATCCGCCAGGCCCGGACGCTCGGGCGGCCGGTCCGCGGGTCGGCCTCGTCGTCGGCCAGGGAGACGAGGAGATAGAGCGCGTCCGGGTAGAACGCGAGCCCGATGTCGGTCGGGGACGGGCGGGCGGGGCTCCGGACGTGCGAGTGGACGATCGCCCAGAAGACCTCGTCGCGCTCGTCGGCCTCGAGGGTCAGGCGGAGCAGGTCGGCCGAATCGATCTCGTAGCGATGGGGCGAGGCGGCCGCGTTCCGGGTCGGCACGAAGCGGAGCGGCTGCCCGCCCTCGGCCGCCGGCGCGCTGCCCAGGATCAGGCCGCAGGCCTCGTTCGGGTACCCGGCCCGGGCATGGGCGATCAGCTCGTCGACGATCGCGACCGGCAGCCGCACCGAGCTCGGCCCGGGATGCGCCGCCGGCGTCACCACCAGCTGACCCCGCCCTCGAGGTCCTCCTCCATCTCGTCGAGGTCGCGGCTGAACGTGCCTGCCGAGAGGTACTTCCAGCCGCCGTCGGGCAGGAGGGCGACGATCGTGCCGGACTCCATCTGGCGCGCCACCCGCGCCGCCGCGACGAGGATCGCGCCGCACGACGGACCGGCGAAGATCCCCTCGCGGAAGACGAGGTCGCGCAGGGCGGCGATCGCATCGCGGTTCGAGACGAGGAACTTCCCGTCGAGGAGCGAGGGGTCGAAGATCTCGGGCACGAACCCTTCGTCGAGCGAGCGCAGCCCCTGGACGTTCTCGCCCGGCAACGGCTCGGCGGCGTAGACCTTGACCCCCGGCTTGTGCTCGCGCAGGTAGCGCGCGACGCCCATCAGCGTGCCGCCGGTCCCGAGCCCGGCGATGAAGACGTCGATCTCCGGGCAGTCGGCGAGGATCTCCGGGCCGGTCGTCTCGTAGTGGGCGAGCGGGTTGGCCGGGTTCCCGTACTGGTAGGGCATGACGAACCGGGGATCCTTCGAGACGAGGTGCTTGGCCAGCGCAATCGCCCCGTTGCTGCCCAGCCGGCCGGGCGAGTCGATGATCTCGGCGCCGTAGAGCGCCGCCATCTGGCGCCGCTCCTGGGTGACGTTGTCGGGCATGACCAGCGCGACCCGGTAGCCCTTCCGGCGCCCGATCATCGCCAGGGCGATCCCGGTGTTGCCCGAGGTGGGCTCGAGGATGATCGAGTCGGGCCCGAGCAGGCCGCGCCGCTCGAGATCCTCGACCAGGTACTTCGCCGCCCGGTCCTTGACCGAGCCGGTCGGGTTGTACATCTCGAGCTTGGCGTAGATCCGCACGGCCGGGTTCGGGCTCATCCGGGGGACACCGACGAGCGGCGTGTGCCCGACGGCGTCGAGGATGCTCTCGTACCGGCCGCCGTGGCGGGGCAGCTCGCCGTGGTCGTGGACGGCGCCGCTCCCCGCCCCTCCGACGGTCGGCTTGGCGGTCATCACCATCGGTCCGCTCAGCCGCCGGCCATCGCCGGCAGGATGATCAGCGTGTCGCGCTCGCCGACCGGAGTCGCCCGCTCCTGGAGATAGCGGACGTCCTGGTCGTTCAGGTAGACGTTGACGAACCGGTTCAGCTCGCCCTCCTCGGTCAGGAGCTGCTGGCGCAGGCCCGGGAAGCGTTCGACGAGGGCGGCGAGCACCTCCCCGACCGTCGCGCCCGGGACCTCGACCTGCTTGTTGCCACCCGCCGAGGCCCGCAGGACCGGCGGGATCCGGACCACGCTCACGCCTGCCCTCCGAGGCTGCCGCCGAGGATGAACGGCGCGTCCTCGCCGACCGTCGCGGCCGGCAGCGGCCGGCCCGCCTTCCGCGCCTCGACCGCGGCGTCCGAGCAGACCGGGCAGTTCGGGTCACGGCGCAGGCGCAGCTCGGTGAAGCTGCCATCGAGGGCGTCGAACAGGAGGAGCCGGCCGGCGAGCGTGTCCCCGATCCCGAGCAGGAGCTTCAGCGTCTCGTTCGCCTGGAGCATCCCCATGATCCCGGGCACGACGCCCAGGACACCGGCGACCGAGCAGCCCGGGGCGAGCTCGGGCGGCGGCGGGGTCGGGTAGAGGCAGCGGTAGCACGGGCCCTGGTAGGGCTGGAAGACGGTCAGCTGGCCCTCGAAGCGGAAGACGCTGGCGTGGACGACGGGGATGTTCGCCGCGACTGCCGCGTCGTTGAGGATGTAGCGGGTCTCGAACGTGTCGGTCCCGTCGACGACGACGTCGTAGCCGGCGATGATCCGCTCGACGTTGGCCGCGGTGAGCATCTCCTCGTGGCCGATGACGGTGATGTCCGGGTTCAGGGCGTTGATCGTCAGGCGCGCCGACTCGACCTTCTTCTCGCCCACCCGGTCGGTCGTGTGGATCACCTGGCGCTGGAGGTTCGAGAGGTCGACCACGTCGAAGTCGACGATCCCGATCGTCCCGACCCCCGCCGCGGCGAGATAGAGCATCCCCGGCGAGCCGAGGCCGCCGGCGCCGATGAACAGGACCTTGGAGGCGAGAAGCTTCGCCTGCCCCTCGGCCCCGACCTCGGGGACGAGCAGGTGACGGGAGTAGCGCAGCTTCTGCTCGTGCGACAGGTAGGCCGGCATCAGCCAGGGGAGGCCCATCGACTTCCACTGCTGGAAGCCGCCCGACATCGAGGCGACGTCGGCGTAGCCCATCTCCTGGAGGGTCCTGGCGGCGAAGGCCGAGCGGATCCCCTGGGCGCAGTAGACGACGACCGGCTGGCTGCGGTCGGGGACCATCGCCTCGACGTTCAGCTCGATGTAGCCGCGCGGCAGGTGGATCGCGCCGGGGATGAACCCCTGCTCCCACTCGTCGGTTTCGCGGCAGTCGATGAGCACGATGCCCGGCGACGCCTGGCGCAGGCGCTCCACCTCGCCGGGCGAGAGCTCCCTGATCTGGGCTCGGACCTCGCGCATGAGGTCCGCGTACGACTTTGTCATGTGCTGTGCTGGACTCCGATGGTCGACGGGCTGCCGCGCGTGCGGCAGGGCGGGAAGGGGCGAACGAGCAGGCCGGCCGGCAGTGCCGGCTAGCGACACCTGCAGCGGCCCGGGGCCGGGACGATGCGGCCGGGGTGGATCATCGGGCGGCCTCCCGGCGGGCAGGTTCGGCCGCGCCGGCCGGCTCCGCGGCCGGGGCAGCGTCCGGGCGGGCGGCCCCCGCGTCCGGGGCGGCCTCCCGGCGGGCGGCCTCCGCGGCCGGGGCAGCGTCCGTGCCGCTCACCGGGCCCGCGCCGGCGTCCGCGCCGGCGTCTGCGAGCGCGTGCTGGAGCGTGTCGAGCGAGAGGAGGGCGCACTTCAGGCGGGCCGGGCTGATCTCGATCCCGAGCAGGTCGAGCACGTCGTCCGGTGTCAGCCGGGCGACCTCCTCGACCGGCTTGCCGCGCACCTCGTCGGTCAGGAGCGACGCGCTCGCCTGGCTGATCGCGCAGCCGCGACCGGTGAACGCGACCTCGGCCACGACCCCGTCGCGGACACCGAGCATGATCGTGATCCGGTCGCCGCAGAGCGGGTTCGCGCCCTCGTAGGAGGCCGTCGGGTGGTCGAGGACCCCGAAGTTGTGGGGCCGCCGGTAGTGTTCGAGGATGTAGTCGCGGTAGAGATCGTCCATCGTTCCCTAGGATACGCGGTCCGGCCGGAGCGCCCGGTTCAGCCGGCGAAGATCCGCTGCGCCTCGCGCAGGCCGGCGACGAGCGCGTCGACGTCCTCGCGGGTGCTGTAGACGCTGAAGCTCGCCCGTCCGGTCGCGACGAGGTCGAGCCGCTCGTGGAGCGGCATCGTGCAGTGGTGGCCGGCCCGGATCGCGACCCCGAACCGGTCGAGGACCTGGGCGACGTCGTGGGGATGGACGTCGGGCAGGTTGAACGGGATGACGCCGCCGCGCTGGCCCGCCGGCGGCCCGTAGAGGATGATCCCGGGCACCTCGCGCCGGAGCGTCTCGAGGGCGTAGACGACGAGCTCGCGCTCGTGGGCCGCGACGCGGTCCATGCCCAGCCCGATCAGGTACTCGGCGGCGACCCCGAGCCCGACCGCGGCGGCGATGTCCGGGGTGCCCGCCTCGAACTTCCAGGGCACGTCGTTCCACTCGCTCCGGCGCAGGTGGACCTCGCGGATCATCTCGCCGCCGGCCATGTACGGCGGCATCGCCTCGAGCAGCTCGCGCCGGGCCCACAGGGCACCCGAGCCGGTCGGCCCGAGCATCTTGTGGCCGGAAAAGGCATAGAAGTCGGCCCCCAGGGCCTGGACGTCGACCGGCAGGTGGGGGACCGCCTGGGCGCCGTCGACGAGGACGAGCGCGCCGGCGGCATGGGCCAGGGCCGTGATCTCGGCGACCGGGGTGATCGTGCCCAGCGTGTTCGAGACGTGGGTGAAGGCGACGAGCTTCGGCTTCAGCCGGAGGAGGACCTCGAAGACATCGAGCCGGAGGAGGCCGTCGTCGGTGATCGGGATGAACTCGAGGTCGCCGTCCTTCTCCTGGACGAGGAGCTGCCAGGGGACGAGGTTGGCGTGGTGCTCCATCTCGGTCAGGACGATCACGTCGCCCCGGCCGATCGTCGTCCGGCCCCAGGTGGCCGCGACCAGGTTGATCGCCTCGGTCGCGTTGCGCACGAAGACGATCTCCCGGGCGCTCGGGGCATTGATGAACCGGGCGACCGAGGCCCGCGCGCCCTCGTAGGCCGCCGTCGCCCGCTCGCCGATCTCGTAGATGCCGCGGTGGACGTTCGCGTTGTACTCGCGGTAGAACGTGTCGACGGCCTCGATCACCACCCGCGGCTTCTGGCTCGTGGCCGCCGAGTCGAGGTAGACGAGCGGCCGGCCGTGGGCCTGGGTGGCCAGGATCGGGAAGTCCGACCGGAGCGCGTACGGGTCGAGCGGGGCGCGGCCGGCGGCTCCGGCGGCTCCGGCGGCTGGGGCGGCCCCGGCGGCCGGGGCGGCCCCGGCGGCTCCGGCGACCGGGGCAGGGCGTGTCGTCGCGGTCGATCCGACCACCCCGGCGGTTGCACCGACGGTCGTCCCGGGGAGCGTGTCAGTCATCGTCCGCGCCTTCCTCGTCTCGGTGCCCGCCCTCAGCGGGCCGCCTCGAGCGCCTCGGGGACGCGGGCCGAGTCGGCCGCGTCGGTCTCGTCGACGTCATACCCGGCCTCGGCCAGGACCGGGGCGTAGCCCTCCTCCTCGAGGCGCAGGGCGAGGTCCTTGCCGCCGCTCTTGATGATCCGGCCGCGGGCGAGGACGTGGACGTAGTCCGGGGTGATGTAGTTCAGCAGGCGCTGGTAGTGGGTGATCAGCAGGACGCCCATGTTCGGGTTGAGCATCGCGTTCACGCCCTCGGCCACGATCCGCAGGGCGTCGATGTCGAGGCCCGAATCGGTCTCGTCGAGGATCGCCATCTCCGGCTCGAGGACCGCCATCTGGAGCATCTCGAGGCGCTTCTTCTCGCCGCCCGAGAAGCCCTCGTTCACGTAGCGGCTGGCAAACGACTCGTCCATCTTCAGGAGGGCGAACTTCTCGCGCATCTTCTGGCGGAACTCGCGCATGCTGATCCCGCCCCGGAGCGAATCGGTCGGATCGACGTCGGGGTTCTTGTCGATCCCCTGGAGCTTCGCGTTCAGCGCGCTCCGGATGAAGCTGGCCACTGACAGGCCCGGGATCGCGGTCGGGTACTGGAAGGCGAGGAACATCCCGAGCCGGGCGCGCTTGTCGGGCGAGAGCTTGAGCAGGTCGTAGCCCTTCCAGCGCACCTCGCCCCGGGTGACGACGTACGAGGGGTGGCCCATGAGGGCATAGGCGAGCGTCGTCTTGCCCGAGCCGTTCGGGCCCATGATTGCGTGGACCTCGCCCTTGCCGATCGTCAGGTCGATCCCCTGGAGGATCTCCCTGTCGGGGGCGGCGGCCGGGGCGACGTGGAGGTCGCGGATGACGAGGTGCTGATCGCTGGTCACGGTGTCGTTCATGCTCCCTGGTGTCGCGCTTTCGTTCAGGCGCCTGGTCGGCCGGCCCGGTCAGACGGTGACCGGCTCGGGCTGGATGGCTGGGGATCGGTTCGGGACGGGCTCGAGGAGGGCGGGTTCGATCGGGGTGCCGACGAGCCTGGCGGCCTCGAGCCCGGTCGCGTCGAGCCCCGTCGCGTCGAGCGCACGGTGGCCGGGCGGCACGAGGTCGGCCAGGGTCATCGCCTCGAGCGTGCCGGCGATCGCGTCGCGGATGCGGACCCACAGGACGTTGACCGTGCAGCGGGTCGTGCGGTCGCAGGTCGTGGCGTGCTCGGGGTCCTCGCTGGCGCAGATCATCGGCGCGATCGGCCCCTCGAGCGCGCGGAGGATCTCGCTCATCCGGATCTCCTCCGGTGGGCGGACGAGCTCGTAGCCGCCACGCGCGCCGCGGGTGCTCATCACCAGGCCGGCGTCGCGAAGGCTCATGACGAGCTGCTCGAGATAGGCCCGCGGCAGGTCCTCGGCCTGGGCGATCTCGCTCAGCGAGGCCGGCCCGGCGCCAACGTGGCGAGCGAGCTGGACCATCAGCCGGACGCCGTACTCGCCCTTCGTGGAGAAGGCGACGACGCCGCTGCCGTGAAAATTCGTGCGCTGGTTCAGGGTCTGCTCCTGGAGGTGGTGAGCGGCGGGGACGCCGACGCCGCTCACCGCGATGGATTCTGACCGGGACGAATTCCGAGTGTTTCCGTCGGAAATCAGTATAGGAGCCGGCGCGCGGGGCCGTCAACGACGCGTCGGGGTATCGGGCCGGTGGCGCCAGCAACCTGGGCTGCGAGCGGCTGTGCGCTCCGGTTGACTCGAGGCGACCGTGATCTTCATCGACCCGAGCATCCCGACCTCCCTCTGACCGTCCCCGGTTCGGGCGGGAGGACACTGGCGCCCGCGCCCCGGCGGGCCGACACTCCGGGCGATGAGCCCTGCATCGATGACCGAAACCGGGACCGACCGGCCCGGCCTGACCGAGGCCGAGGCGCGGGCTCGCCGGGCGGCCGGCCAGGGCAACGACTACCGCCCGCCGACGAGCCGGACCTACCTGGAGATCCTCGGCCAGAACGCGTACCCCGCGATCAACGGCGTCCTCGGCCTGGTCGCGATCCTGCTCGCCCTTGCCGGGCTGGTCGTGGAGGCGCTCCTGACGGCGGGGCCGGTCATCGTCAACGTCGCCGTCGGGGTCGTCCAGGAGGCGCGGGCGAAGCAGCAGCTCGACCGGATCGCCCTCCTCCACCGGCCGCGGGCGACCGTCCGCCGCGAGGGGATCGAGCGCGAGGTCGACCCGGCCGAGATCGTCGTCGGTGACCTCGTCGTCGCCCGGCGGGGCGACCAGATCGTCGTCGACGGTGAGATCGTCGGCGACGGCCAGGTCGAGCTCGACGAGTCGCTCCTGACCGGCGAGTCGGACCCGGTTGCCCGCCAGCCGGGCGACAGGGTCTTCTCGGGCACGGCCGTCGTCAGCGGGACCGTCCTCTACGAGGCACGGACGGTCGGCGCGGCGACGATGGCCAACCGGCTGCTCGACGAGGCGCGCCGGATGAAGGATCGCCAGACGCCCCTCCAGCGCGAGATCGCGGCCACGATCTGGGCGATTGCCGGGCTCGTCGTGGCGGTCGCCGGGCTCGTCGCCCTCGCCCCACTGCCAGGGGTCTCCGACTCGAGGGCGACGCTCGAGGCGGCCGCAGTCCTGGTGACCCTCGTCCCCCAGGGCCTGGCGATCATGATCACGGTCACCTACGCCGTCGGCGCGCTCCGCGTGACACGCCTCGGGGCGCTCGTCCAGCGCCGGAACGCGGTCGAGTCGATGAGCCGGGTCGACACGCTCTGCCTCGACAAGACCGGGACGCTGACGACCCAGCGGATCTCGTTCGCGGGGGTGGAGCCGTTCGCGGGATCGTTCACCGAACCGACCGCCGAGGGGACTGCCGAGCCGGCCGCGGAACCGTTCGCCGAGCCGGTCGCGACGAAGCCCGACCGGCTCCGGGCGCTGCTCGGCGCGCTGGCAGCTGCCAGCCGGTCGCGGAACCGGACGATGGAGGCGCTCGCGGCCGCCTTCCCGGCCCCGCCCGTACCGATCGAGGACGAGGTCCCGTTCTCGTCCGAGCGGCGCTGGTCAGCGCTCCGGTTCGGTGCTGCCCCCGGTTCGAGGAGCGCGGCCGGCGCCCCGGTCGAGACGGGCCCGGCGGCGGCGGGCGCGGCCGGCGCCCCGGTCGTGGCCGCCTCTGCCATCCCCCCGGTCGAGGCAGGCACGGTCCTCGTCCTGGGCGCCCTGGCTGCGCTTCGGCCGGCGCTGGCCGGCCCGATCGACGAGCTCGCGGCGCGGGCGGCCGCGCTCGCCGGCGAGGGTCTCCGGGTCCTGCTCCTTGCCCGCGCCCGAACGGGCGCCCGGCTCCGCGACGACACCGGCCGCCCGGCACTCCCCGCGCCGCTCGTGCCGCTCGCGCTCCTCTCGTTCGTCGAGGAGCTCCGGCCGGACGTGCACGAGACGCTCCAGGGGTTCGCCAGGGCGGGTGTCGAGCTGAAGGTGATCTCGGGCGACGATCCGGCGACCGTGGAGGCGATCGGGCGGCGGGTCGGCCTCGCCGCCGCCGGGCCGGCGGTCTCGGGCCTCGACCTCGCCGGTCTCGACGACCGCGAGATCGCGGCGGTGGCCGCCCGGGCGAACCTCTTCGGCCGGGTCGAGCCGGCGCTCAAGGCGCGCCTCGTGGCCGCCCTTTCCGCAGCCGGGCGGTACGTGGCGATGATCGGCGACGGGGTAAACGACCTCCTGCCGCTCCGCCGGGCGAACCTGGGGATCGCGATGGAGTCCGGCAGCCCGGCGACCCGCGGGGCAGCGGACCTCGTTCTGCTCGGCGACTCGTTCGCCGTCCTGCCCCGGGCGGTCGTCGAGGGCCAGCGGATCCTGGCCGCGATGGAGGCGACCCTCGTGATCCTCCTGGCCCGGACGTTCTACGTGCTCCTGATCATCGCCGGGGCCGCGGCCGCCGGCCTGCCGTTCCCGCTCACGCCACGCCAGAACTCGGTCCTCGCCTTCGTCACCGTCGGCATCCCGCTGATCGTCCTCACGTTCCTCGTCCACCCGCACCGGGCGCCCCGGCATCTGGTCGGCGAGACGCTCCGGATCTCGATCCCGGCCGCCGTCGCGGTCACCGCCCTGGCCCTGCCGGTCTTCGCCGGCGCAGTCGACGCCGGCCTGGAGGTCGACGAGGCGCGCTCGGTCCTGACCACGATCACCGTCCTGTGCGGGCTCGGCCTGCTGCCGCTCATCCGGAGCAGCGGCCCGCCCGGTGAGGCAGGCCGCGCCGAGGCCCCGGAGACGACGGCGCCGGGCGGCGCCCTCGAGCGGAGCTGGCCGTGGCTGCTGGCCGGGCTGATGCTCGCCGTCTACCTCGGCCTGCTTGCGATCCCGCCTGCCCGCGACTTCTACGAGCTGGCGCCGCTGCCCGCCCCGGTCCTGGTTGTCCTGCTCGTCGCCGGCGCCGCCTGGACCGGCGCGGTCCACGTCGTCCGGGCCGCCCTCCTCGCCCGCCGGCGGAAGGCCGGCCGAGCGATCGGTCGCGCGATCAGTCGCGGCGGCCGAGGATCCGGAGCATGAACAGGAACAGGTTGATGAAGTCGAGGTAGAGGTTGAGCGCGGCGAGCACCGCCCCCTTCTCCATCGAGCCGGTCATCGCGGCGAAGTCGCCGCGGGCGATCCGCTGCACGTTCCATGCCGTCAGGCCGACGAAGACGAGGACGCCGGCGATCGAGATCCCCAGGTCGAAGGTCGAGCTCTTGAAGATCAGCAGGTTCAGGAACGAGGCGGCGATGATCCCGATCAGGCCCATGACCAGGAAGCCGCCGATGCTCGCCAGCGAGCGCTTCGTGACCGCGCCGTAGAGGGCCGCCCCGCCGAACATCGCCGAGGCGCTCAGGAACGCGGTCGCGATCGACCCGAACTGGTAGGCGATGAAGATGAACGAGAGGGTGACACCCATCGTCGCGGCGTAGATGAAGAAGAGGAGCAGCGCCGTCAGCGCGCTCAGCCGGTTGATCGCCGCGCTGATGACGATGACGAGCGCAAACTGGCCGATCACGACCGGCAGGTAGAGGCTCGCCGCCATCTCGACCAGGCGGGCGTTCGACTGGACGAGCCAGGCGACGGCGGCGGTCAGGAGAAGTCCGGCGAACATCCACACGAACGACTGGCTGAGGAAGCCCACCGAGAGCTGGGCGGCCGGTCGGACGCCGAGCTGGCTGGGCAACGCGTAGCGGTTCTGGTTCATCGTCGATCGCTCCTGGTCGATGGTCCGGCTGGCTGGTTCGTGGTCGTCTCGCCGGCTGGCTCGGGCGAGGCCTTCGAGTCGCGTGGCGGGCGGGTGCGGCGGGTTCCGTCCGAGCCCGGGCGCGCCGGCGTGCTCGATCGCGCCTCCGCCTGCTCGGCCGCCCGGGCGAGCACCCAGACGAGGTCGGCCAGCCGGTTCAGGTACGGCAGCAGGTGCTCACCGGGGAGCAACCCTGCCCGGCGGAGGCCGACGGCGCGACGCTCGGCCCGGCGGATGATCGTGCGCGCCAGCTCGAGCGCGGCGCTCGTGCGCGTCTCGCCCGGGACGACGAACTCGCGGGGCATCTCGATCCGGGGCTCGAGCTCGACGACCATCCTGGTCAGCTCGTCGACCATCGCCGACGAGACCCGCGTCTTCCCGTCGACCAGGCGGTCCCAGGCCTCGGGCGTCGTGGCCAGCTCCGCTCCGACGACGAACAGCTCGCGCTGGAGCCTGAGGATCACCTCGGCGAGCGTCCCGAGGGCGGGGCCGAGGATCCCATACTGGGCCTTCAGGCCGAGCTCGGCCCGGGCGATCCCGAGGGCGGCGACGGCCTCGTCGATCGTGCCGTACGCCTCGGTCCGCGGGTCGTCCTTCTCGATCCGGGGGCCGCCGTACAGGAGGCCGGTCGTCCCGTCGTCGCCGCGACCGGTGGCCACGAGGGAGTCGATCGGACCGCTGGTCCGGTTGGTCGTCACGTCGTCCCGGCCGGTCACCACATCAGGCCGGCGTCGCGGGGGTCCCAGCGTTCGGCCAGCAGCGTCACCTTGACCGGGTGCTCCACGACCGACTCGGCCTGCTCCTTCACCTGCTGGATCATCGACCCGGCGTACGGGCAGAACGGCGTGGTCAGGATCATCTTGATCTCGGTCTCGTCCGGGCCGACGATGATCTGCTTGATCAGTGCCAGCTCGACGACGTTCATCCCGATCTCGGGGTCGACGACCGCGCGCAGGGCATCGAGGATCGCAAGCTCGGTCGCCCGCTTCCGGGCATCGAAGAGCGGGGCGGACGCCTCGCCGTCGGCGGAAGCGGTCGTCGGCGGGGTGGCTGGAGCGGCGGTCGTCTGGTCGGTCATCTGTCGTCTCGTGCTGGCGGCCGGATCAGCCGCCCCCAAATCCTACCATTCCACTCGGAATCGGCCACCGGGCGGGACCCGGGAGACGGCGCGGCGCGAGGCGGCCGCGGGACGGGGCGCGAGGCGGCCGCGGGACGGGGCGCGCCGCGGCGGCTGCTGCGATCGACCCGCCCGGTCAGGTAGCGGCCGGGACGCCCTTGACCACGACGCCCGGGATGTGCAGGTCCTCGGGCAGATCGGCCGCCTCGGCCTCGGTCAGGCCCGGACCGGCGAGCGAACCATCGGCCTCGAAGAAGTCGGCGTACCGCTCGCGGTGCTCAGCCGCATAGCGGTAGGCGACGGCAATCCCGAGCCGGCGCAGCTCGGGGTGGTCGGTCAGGATCTCCGCCAGGCCGTAGCCGCTCCGGCGCAGCTCGAGCAGCTGGCGGACGGTCAGTCGACTCCCGTAGCAGAACGGCTCGCCGTTCATCACCAGCGGGTCGACCTTCACCCACTTGATCGTCATCGCTCAGGCGCCCTTGTAGATCGCGGCCAGGATCCGGTTCCGCCGTCGCGCGTCACCGCCGAGCCGGCGCATCCTGCGGAAGACGAGCGTCGCGCCATCGATCGCGCCGTCGGCCACGGCCTGCTCGGCCGGCGAGAGGACCGGGGCGATCGCCAGGCGGAGGCCCTGGCCGAGGGTGACGAGGTCGTCGAGCGGGACCCGCCGGCGGCGATAGACAGGATGGACGATCTCGGCCCAGTGGGTCCCGTAGTGCGGGTCGGCGGCGGCCACGGCGCGGGCGACCTGGTCGAGGTAGACCTCGGCGTCGTGGAGGAGCCGGCGGAGGCCGAGCTCGTCGTACCGTTCCAGGAGGGTCGGGTCGGCGGCGACCGCCGCCTCGAGGGCCCGCGCAGCGAGGCGGGCCCGGTTCGCCTGGAGGCGCGCGGCTGCCTCGGGGAACCCGGCGTCGAGGTCGCGAGGCGGCAGGCCGAGGGCGGGATGGCTCACGGCGACCAAGTCTAGCGGGTCGTACGATGTCCGGCATGACATCCAGATCCGACAGACCGGGCGGAGCCGACGCGACCGGCGGGCCGAGCCCGACCGGCGGGGCCGACGCGACCGCCACGCTCGAGACCCAGGCCCGTGACCGGGCGACCCAGGCGCTCGCCTACGGGCTCGTGGCCGCCCTCGCCTGCGGCCTCCTCCTGTTCGGCTTCGCCGCCCTCCTCTCGTTCTCGGCCGGCCTCGTCGTGATCGCCTTCTTCCTCGGCCGGATCGTGGGCCTGAGCGTCGTGTCCGGGGCGCAGGCCGCGATCCCGTCGGCCCGCCCTCGGACCGTCTCGGCCCCGGCACCCCGGGGCGGGCTGTCGGGGCCCGCCCGGACCGTGATCGCGGTCGTCCTGTCCGTGCTCGCGATCAGCGGCGCGCTCGCCGCGACCTGGCTCTACGCGCGCTCGACGGGCGGCGTGCTCGGGTTCGGCGACTACCTCGCCCAGACCCTGGGCCCGATCGTGCCGCTCGAGTACATCGTCGCCACGCTCGCCGCCTGGTGGAGCTCCCGGTGAGCCGGGAGACGACCCGGCCCGACCGGCCGCTCTCGGCCACCCGCCCGCTCTCGACCCTCGGGCCGCCGGCGTCGCGACCGCGCCCGACGCCGCCACTCCGCTTCCGCCGCCCGACCGAGGCCGACCATGCGCCGCTCGTCCGCCTCGCCGACGACTGGTGGGGCGGCCGGCCGGTGCGCCGGCTCCTGCCCCGGTTCTGGTTCCGCCATTTCGCCTCGACCTCCTGGATCGCCGAGACCGACGATCCGGCCGAGGCTGCCACCGGCGGGACGGGGTCGAGGCCGGGCCTGCCGGCCGGCTTCCTCGTCGGCTTCGTCAGTCCCGACCGCCCCGACGAGGCGTTCATCCACCTCGCTTCGACGAACCCGAACCTTCGCCGGCGCGGGATCGGGCGGGCCCTCTACGAGCGCTTCTGCGACGACGTCCGGGCGCGCGGCGTGGTCCGGGTCACGACGACCGTCTGGCCCGGCGACCGGGTCGCGGTCGAGTTCCACCGGGCGATCGGATTCCGGGCGATCGACGGGCCCGGGACGCAGCCGATGTACGGCGTCCCGGCCTTCCCCGACTACGACGCCGAGGGGGAGGACCGGGCCGTCTTCGTCCGGGTGCTCGACCCCGTCCGGGAACACGACCCGACCGGCTGAGGCCCCGGGCGGGCGGTTGGCGACCGGCTGAGGTGCTCGCTCACGAGCGCACGCCGCCGACCGCCGCCTCGATCTCCTCGGCGATCGCGCCCGGCGTCAGCTGCTCGAGGAGGAGGCGACGGAACCGAGCGGGCTGATCGGCCGCCGGGACGAGCTCGAGCCAGCGCTCCAGGAGGCGCTCCCCCTCGTCGTAGACGAAGACGTACGTCCGCCACAGCGGGTGCTCGATGAACTCGAGGCGCTTCGCGGCCCGCTCCGGGCTCATCAGCGCCACCCGCTCCAGGTAGGCCCGGACCTCGTCCCGACCGAGGCCGTCGGCGTGCCGCAGCAGGGCCGCGTTCAGGACGGCCCCCTCGAGCCGGGCCCGGGCGGCGGTGATCCGCACCTGGCGCTCGGCGGCCTCGCGCGCCGCGACGGGATCGGCGGCGATCGCGAGCCCGGCCCGCTCGTACAGGGCCACGAGCAGCCCGGCCTCCTCGTCGGGCGGGACGGCGAACCGGCGGCCGAGGTTCGCCAGGCCCTCGCTGACCAGGCACTCGGGGGTGTTGATCAGCAGGATGCTCGCCTCGAGCCGGCCGAGCTCCTCGACCAGGCGGGCCTCCTTCCAGGCATGCTCGAGATGGTGTCCCGGGTACGTCTCGTGGGCCAGGACCCGGACGAGATCGGCCGCCCGGATCGGGAGATCGACGTTCAGGTCGACCCGCGAGCGGCCGCCACCGTCGTACCAGTTGTAGCCGGACCAGGGCTGGCCCCGGACGAGGCCCACCCGGAGCGCCTCGCCCTCGGGCAGGCCGAACAGCTGACGGGCGCGCTCACGGAAGCGCTCGACGAGCCAGTCGACGACGGGCTCGAGCCGCTCCGGGGCGATCGTGAACGCGTCGTCCCAGGCGGCGAGCCGGCCGGCGAGCGGTCCCTCGCCCGGCACGAGCGCCTCGAGCTCCTGCGCGGCAGCGGCGAAGGGCTCCTCGGGCCGGCGCACGGGTTCGCGATCGAAGCAGCGCCTGACGTGCTCGACGTACGGGAGCGTCTCTCCCGCCAGCGCCGCCGCCTGCGTCTCGAGGGCGAGCAGCTGGGCCGCGAGCCAGCGCCGGCGGGCGGGATCGTCGACCTCGCCGGCAAGGCGCTCGCGCAGCGCGGCAGCGTCGTCGCGCAGGGCGGCTGGGCTGCGGAGCTGCTCGGTGTCGACCCGGGCCTTGAGTTCGGCCGGTCCGAAGTAGCCGTCGACGAGGCCCGGCGTCCGCTGGTCGAGCCGGAGGGCGAGGAGGAGGTAGTCGCGCGCGATCGGGTCGGGGGGCGGAACGTCGCGCCGGCCGCCGACGGCGGGGACCCGGGCGCCGGTCGTCATCGGTCGCCCTCCGGCCGGGGAGCTCCGCGCGGCCCGAGCGGTCCGGTCGGCCCCGGCCTCGGCGCCGTCGGCCCTGGCCCCGGTCCGGGCGGCCCCGGCGCGATCGGCGCCGGCCCCATCGGCCCTGGCGCGATCCCGCCCTCCTCGCCGACGAACGGCATCCCCTGGCGCTCGACCGCGTCGAGGCTCATCCGGAGCGCGGCCGTCTTCTGGCCCGCGACCTCGCGGACGTAGGCGACCTCCTCGTCGGCGGTCATCGGCCGACCCCGGACGATCCCCTTCGGCTTGCCCACCATCAGCCAGGCCAGGTGGTAGCGGTCCATCGTCCCCCAGGCGGCGGACAGGAGCTCGTCCGAACGCCTCAGCCAGCCCTGGAGGGCGGCGAGCGAGGGCTCGCGGGTGATCCGGTCGCCCTCCTCGACCAGCGCGCGCGTCCGCGCGATCAGCTCGTCGCGGGTCATCGCGTCGGGCCCCCGTCGCCATCGCGCCCCGCCCCGTCGCCATCGCGCCCGGCCCCGTCGCCCGGCCCAGGCGCAACCGGCTCGCCAGGGCCGACGGCCGGGCCGAGGCGGGCGGCCAGCTCGATCCAGCGCTCGCGTGCCTCGCGCAGGCCGCGGGTCCACGGCCCGGGTCGGCCG
>Ga0334722_10003765_pt1 | contig 16153 bp, 14 predicted proteins | sample C3_bottom_MG_FD_207210 | JGI IMG/M metagenome (GOLD analysis project Ga0334722, IMG submission 207210) | Sediment microbial communities from Yellowstone Lake, YNP, Wyoming, USA - C3_bottom | ecosystem: Environmental > Aquatic > Freshwater > Lake > Sediment | place: USA: Wyoming | collected...
CTCCCATGCTCTTTCTTATGAGAGACAGTATGAAATTATTTCGAATAGATTCCTTCGTGAGGCAACGATTCACTTTCGAATAGATTTCTGATGAGGCAATTCGGTGCATTGACATGATTATTGCGTAACTGGTAGAATTAAAAAAATTTTAAACAGGGAGGGGTGATTAATGGATGCCCTCGATCAGAGTTCGGGAAAGTGATTCTTTCGAAAACGCGCTGAAAAGATTTAAAAAACAGTGCGAAAAAGAAGGTATTCTTTCTGAGGTAAAAAAGAGAGAGCATTACGATAAGCCGAGCGTTAAGAAAAAGAAGAAGGCTATCGCTGCCCGTAAAAAGGCGCTCAAAAAGGTCCGGATATCAGCAAGATAAGGTTTCGTGCCGGAAATGATTTATCGGTTAAAATGTCACGTCTTGATATACAGCTTTAGATCAATAAACTGCTCAGGACCGGCAGCAGACAGAGACACATAATGAAGAAAGGGTGTTCCCATAGCAGGGAGCCCTTTGCCGTTTTGCGGTTATCAGAATGAAACTTATAGATATATATAAAAAGGCCATTGAGACAGGTATGCGCCATGACCCGAGAGGAAGTGATCCCGTCCTTAAGGCCCTGAAGCGTACTGAAAAGGCCTATGATGACCAGAAACCCGGCGAAAAGGAACTGTTCGACAGGGAGGCCCTCTCCAACCCCTATAGTGATTCGCGGATCCTTTACGGCCGTGATGATGCAGATATCCGGACCATTATGGTCGGGATCGATATCGAGGTCGGAGAGGTCCTTCTTGCCGAAACACTCGGACGGAGAGGTACCCCTGTGGATCTCATCCTGGCACACCATCCCGAGGGCACGGCCTATGCGAACCTCTATGAGGTTATGAATATGCAGCCGGATATCCTTCAGCAGTTCGGCGTTCCCATCAACGTTGCTGAAGGACTTATGGAGAGCAGGGTGCGAGAGGTCGAACGCCGCCTCATGCCGTTGAACCATACAAGGGCGGTTGATGCCGCCCGGCTTTTGGACATACCGTTCCTCTGTATTCATACCCCGGCCGATAATATGGTCGTAAATTTTCTTCAGAGGCTTTTTGATGAGAGCAGACCCGTGACGCTGGGTGATCTGGTCGATCAGCTCAGGGGCATTCCCGAATATAGAAGTGCAGCGGTCCAGGGCTCCGGGCCAAAGATACTTGTCGGTTCAAAGTCGAGGACTGCCGGAAAAATATTTGTGGATATGACCGGAGGGACCGAGGGATCAAAGGATGTCTTTGCCCGGCTCGTTGCTGCAGGTGTCAACACCATCGTCGGGATGCATATCAGCGAAGACCACCGGAAAGAGGCAGAAAAACATCACATGAATGTTGTTATCGCGGGTCATATATCGAGCGATAATCTCGGAGTCAACCTGCTCCTTGACGAGATTACGAGAGAGGCCGGTCTCCAGATAATCGGTTGTTCCGGTTTTACCCGGGTGGAGCGGAACAGCCCGCCTGTGTAAGTACCCTGCACGTTGTCAGCACGCAGCGGCATTAGCCCGCATCAGACGCAAAACCTTCCGGCTTCATGGTACAATAAAAAATAAGTTTCCTCCGGACGGGGAATGGCATGAAGACCGACAGACTCCTCGAAGACATAAAATCAAGAATAGATATCATTGATCTGATTTCCGAGTATGTCCAGCTGAAGAGGGCAGGACAGAACTGGAAAGGGTTATGCCCGTTTCACGCGGAGAAGACCCCTTCTTTTACCGTCAGTCAGGCAAAGCAGATGTTCCATTGTTTCGGGTGCAGCACCGGCGGAGATATCTTTGCCTTTGTCATGAAACACGAGCACCTCTCCTTTCAGGAGGCTTTGGCCCTGCTCGCCCGGAAGTCCGGGGTTGCACTGCCTGATGCCGGGAGTTTTCGCAAAACGTCGGAGCGGGATGAAAAGGTCAGGAGTGTCCTTCACGAAACCTGTGATTATTTCAGTGGACAACTGTCAAGATCGGAGAAGGCATCTTCCTATGTGAAAGGGAGAGGGATCATCCCGGATTTGATCGAGCGTTTCAGGATCGGATACGCCCCTGAGGGCTGGCAGAACCTTCTCCGCTATCTCAGGGCAAAGGGTTTCCGGGACCAGGAGATCCTGGAGGCGGGGCTTGCCGTTTCGGGGAATAAAGGTCCGTATGATATGTTCAGAAACAGAGTGATATTCCCGATAACGAATATGAGCGGGACGGTTGTCGCCTTTGGAGGCAGGGCGTTTGATGATGCGACCCCCAAATATCTCAATTCCCCTGAAACTGCGGTCTTCAGAAAATCGGAGACCCTCTACGGCCTTTATCAGGCCAAAGAAAGCATCAGGCACGAAAGCAGGGTGCTTATCGCCGAGGGATATATGGATGTGGTCATCTGCCATCAGTATGGATTCAGAAATGTCGTTGCCCCGCTCGGGACTTCCCTGACCGCGGCACACATCCGGAAACTGAGGACGCTTGCGGACAGGGCCGTCCTGGTCTTTGACGGGGATGCGGCAGGCAAGGCTGCTGCCAAGAGGGTTCTCCCGATTATCTGTCAGAATAACCTGGCCGCCTCTGTTCTTCTGCTTCCTGATCAGGAAGATCCCGACAGTTATCTCAAAAAACACGGGGACGCGGCATTTTCTCAACTGCTGCAGTCTGCGCAGGGCATGATAGGGTTTCTCTTCAGTGTGAATAAGGGAACCAAGCTGGAGACAGTCAGGGAGGTCCTTGGACTCATTGCGTCGATCGGAGACCTTCTGACCGCAGATGAAATGCTGACTGAACTTGCGGAGACTGCCCGCATCAATGAGACGACGCTCAGGGACGAACTGAAAAAAATGAAAGGGACGAACAGGGGAAAGACCGCTGCCCCTGCAAATCATGACCCCGGTTCTCCTGTCAGACGCAATGAGGAACATCTTTTGCTGAGTGCTGTGCTGGCATCGCCCGAAAAGGCAGACTATGTGCTTTCCCGGGTATCGGTCAGGGACATAGAGGATAAGACCGTAGCCTCCCTGTTCAGCCGGATTGCCGCCTTGTCGGAGGGAAAGGAACTATTGTCGATTCTTGAAGAAGCCGGAGATGATGAAAAGAAGATGGTAACGCTCCTGTCCGTCGATCCTGGATTTGATCCTGAATTCATCGACCGGAATATTGACGACTGTCTTGCAAAAATACAAAAGAGAAAATTCGATGAAAAAATTCTGTCGATTGAGCGGTCAGATGACCCTGCACTGAGCAATGCTTTTCTGCTTGAAAAGCAAAAACTTCTTAAAGGAACAAACCTGTGAAACCATATAAGAGCTATGATGATGACTATGACAAGGACGAGGCCCCTGTCGTGGACGGTGACGATGCCTATGACGAGGGTCTGCCCGGGGATGTGGTGGCTGAGGATGCGGGGCAGGAGAGTAATTTTGATGATGTTGACCGCGACCCGATTAAACTTTACCTGCGGGAGATGGGTGGAGTTCCGCTTTTGACAAAGGACGGGGAGGTTGCGCTGGCACAGAGGATTGAGCAGGAGAGGGAGCGGATGCTCAGAGTCATTTTCTCCATGCCGTTTGCCGTAAAAAAAATCATGACTCTCGGCGAGATGGTTGATCAGGGGGAACTGCCGGTTGAGGATATCATCCTGGATTCCGAGGAGGAGGTTGACGAACTCCCGCTGCAGAAGCCCGACTTTTCCAGTATATGCAGGCAGATCGGCGAACTGCATGAAAAACAGCAGCAACTCCTCCGTGACGGCAGACCAACGACCCTCAAAAAGACCGGGCAGTCCCCGGGCAAGTCCCGGAGTACGGCAATACGTGAGTCGTTCGAAAAAAATATTGACGAGATCGTCGAGAAGGTCAAATTGCTGAACCTGCGGCCTCGTGTGATCAACGCACTTGCCGACGAGATCGTGCGGGGTGTTCGTGAGATTTCGGAATTTGTGGATGCGCGTGAGGGGCCGGACGAAAAGCGCGCGGCCAAAGGCAAGAAGGCTGCAGGGCGGGGTGTGGCGGGCAATGGCCCGCTGGATGAAATAAGGAAACGCGAGCAATATTTCGGGGTAAGTTATGAAGAGCTGAAGGATGTGCTCAGAACTCTTATCGATGCTGAACTGAAGGGCAGTGAGGCAAAAAACAGCCTGGTGGAGGCTAATCTCAGGCTTGTAATCAGTATCGTGAAAAAATATCTCGGGCGGGGGCTCAGCTTTTCAGATCTGATCCAGGAAGGCAATATAGGGCTGATGCGGGCGGTTGACCGGTTCGAGTACCGGCGCGGGTATAAATTCAGCACCTATGCGACGTGGTGGATCCGGCAGTCTATTACGCGTGCGATTGCGGAGCAGGCAAGGACGATACGGGTTCCTGTCCATATTGTAGAGTCTGTCAACAAGATGGCGAGGGTGATCAAGGAGATGCTGCAGGAGCGGGGGCTTGAACCGTCGCCGGACGAGATTGCGGTGAGGATGCATATCCCGGTTGAAAAGGTGAAAGAGATGCTGAAGATATCGAAAGAGCCTATCTCCCTGGAAACGCCTGTGGGTGATGATGAGGACAGCTCTATTCTCGATTTTATTGAAGATAAAAACGGGCTGTCCCCTCTTGAAAGTGTCATTAATGACGACATGCGCCGGAATATTGATAAGGCACTGGACGGCCTGACCGACCGCGAGCAGGAGATCATCCGCAAAAGGTTCGGACTCGGGGAGGATAAACCGCATACCCTTGAAGAGGTGGGCGCGGAACTTGATGTTACCCGGGAGCGGATACGCCAGATCGAGGTGAAGGCCATAAGGAAGTTGCGGCATCCCTCACGGAGCCGGCTGCTGAAGACATTCACCGAGAACTCTTGACTTAATGCCATAACAGGTTTATAGTAAAAAACTGCATTGCAGACGGCAGTTACTTGCATCGGCCAGACGCTGCGACAGCGTTATTGCCGGTTCATACGTATCGCGGGGCCCATAGCTCAGCTGGTAGAGCTACCGGCTCATAACCGGTTGGTCCCAGGTTCGAGTCCTGGTGGGCCCACCACATCTCTGGAGGTTAATTGAAGGAACCGATTCAGCAACTCATCAAGCTTCAGGAGATAGATTCCCGCATACTTGCCAAGAGGCTGTTCATCGACAGGGTTCCGGGCCGTATCAGCGAACAGGATGAGCCCCTGAAACTCTCCCGCCAGAATCTTGAGAAGATGCAGCAGAAGAGTGAAGCCCTCCAGAAGAAGAAACGCGACCGCGAAAAGACTCTTGAAGACATCCAGGAAAAGATAAAGAAGATGAAGGCCAGGACGGCGGATATCAAGACGAACAAGGAGTATCAGGCACACCTCAAAGAGATCGAATCTTCAGAAAAGGAAATTGGCAAAATCGAGGAGGAGATCCTTCTGGTCATGGATGAACTTGACCGGACGCTCAGGCTTCAGAAGGCTGAGGAAACGACCGTGCAGCAGGAGATCGAAAAGCTCGACATCGTCAGGAAAGAGCTTGACAGGGAGGTTGAACTGCACGAGAAGGAGTTGTCCGGGTTAAAGGCGGAACGCTCAGGGATTGTCAGCCTGATTGATCCTGATATCTATACAACATATATGCGGCTGCTTCGTTCAGGCGGCGGTGTCGCTCTCTCTCCGGCAAAAAATGAGGTCTGCGGCGGCTGCGATATGAATATGCCTCCCCAGCTCTTTGTCGAGGTGCGCAAGAACGAGGAATTGATTCAGTGCCCCCAGTGTCAGCGTATCCTCTTTTATCGGGAAGACTGACTGCCGTCCGGGTGACGTTTACCCGCCTCCGGATACACTTTTATTATTCAAGAAAATATTATATAATAATTTAAATTTTTTATAGGCTGCCGAAGCAGGACAAGCGGTCGCCCGGCATCGCAGCAATGCGGAGATCATCTGATCTGAGAGGAAATCCTCTGGCCGGGAGGAAAGTCCGAGCTCCACAGGGCAAGGCGCTCCGTAATGCGGAGTCTCCCGTCAAACAGGAGAAGGAAAGTGCCACAGAAAGGGAAACCACCTCGCCCGCGTGCTGAACGCAGGCTGGGAAAGGGTGAAAAGGTGGGGTAAGAGCCCACCAGTATACCGGGTGACCGGGATAGCTTGGAAAACCCCGTCTGGAGCAAGGCCAAATAGGTTCCGCCCTGAGAGGGGCCCCCTCGAATTCCGCCCCGGCGGGATGGCGGAACGGGTAAGGCTGCATGATCCCGGTTTTATTCCGGGACAGAGATGAATGACCGACGTCCATTAATCAGTTGCAGGGAATGGTAGACAGAACTCGGCTTATGTGCTGCTTCGGCACTGATTTTTACTGCAGGTAAGGGAGGAGAGAATGGAAGACCATAAGTTGAAGGTTTTTTGCACTGTGGCGGAAACCAAGAGTTTTTCGAAAACGTCCGAGATTATCCACCTTACCCAACCCGCGGTCAGCCTGCAGATTCAGGCCCTTGAGGAGATTTATGAGACAAAGCTGTTCGACCGGTCGAGCAGTACGGTTACCTTAACCCCTGCCGGAGAGGTCCTCTATAAATATGCAAAAGAAATCCTCGGGCTTTATGCGAATGTTGAGAAGGTGATCGGGGAGATTACCGGTCTTGTGAAGGGCAGTATCAGCATAGGGGCAAGCTCAACCATCGGCAATTACCTCCTGCCCGGCGTCATCACGGACTTCAAAAAAGCACACCTGAAGATCAAGATACATCTTCTGGTTGGCAATACCAAGCGCGTTGTCGATATGCTGAACTCCGGCAGTATTGATGTCGGCCTGGTCGAAGGAGAGGTGTCGCGGCAGAAGATGGTCGTCGAGAAGCTGATCCCGGATGAGCTGCTGCTTGTTGTCCCTGCGCATCATCCCTGGGCGAAAAAGAAGGATATCCCTATCAGCGAACTGACCAAAGAGCCTTTTATATTCAGAGAAGGCGGATCGGGAACGCGCCAGATGATAGAGATGTTTCTTTCAAAGTATGGGATTTCCCCGAACAACATGAAGGTAGCCATGGTGCTTGGCAGTACCGAGGCGATCAAAGAGGCGGTTGAAAACGGACTTGGCGTATCGATTCTCTCCCGCTGGGCTGTGCGCAAGGAAATCAAGTACGGCACCCTTCAGCTGCTCAGAATAAAAGAAGAGAGGGTGAACAGGGACTTTTCCCTGATTATCAATAAAAGCTCTGTTTCATCCCACGCGGTTGATGAATTCCTGACCTATCTGCGGTCATATCCCTTCAATAAACTCCTTGCCTGAGGACTTTCTGCCAAAGATCCTGTAGTCGATGTCCGGGAACAGAGAGTTTTGCCTCTCGAGATGCTCAAGGGATGCGCTGTTGATCGGTCCTGCTGTTATTTCCCTGTGCAGTGCCAGAAAGTTCTGAATATGTCCGGCCAGGCGTTTTTCTGCATACGCTGCAGCATTGCGATTTTTTATCATGAAAGGCCAGTCGCTTGACTGTGCCAGGAGCAGTTCCCGGGCTGCCTGGTTCAGGGCACGTTTCATCAATTCCGAACTGCTGACTCTTGCCGGGTTTTTCAAGGAGGCATCGGCCATGTCTGCCATCAATCCTGAGGCATGCAGGACATGCCGGTATATCCAGTTGTTTTCCCCATCTATCCAGGTTGCCCCATATCCTTTTTTGCCCCAGCTCGACAGAGAGGGCATGCAGGTCTGCGTGACGGGATGTTCTGCAATATATGCTGAGGGCGTCATAAGCTCAAGGTCTTTGTGAGACGAAGCTGCATGGGTCAGCACTCCTCTGAGCCATTCGACCCCCTCAAACCACCAGTGTCCGAACAGTTCCGCATCATAGGCAGCCGTGATGACCGGTGCTGAGCTGTCAGGGCCGAATCTCTGCCTCAGGGACAGAACCTGCTCCTTTTTTTTCCTGACAAAGTCTGCCGCATGTATTCGTGCCTTGCTGAGTCCCCGCTCAATTATATAGGGCTGCTTCGTGTCTGACTTGCCGGTTATGCGGTAATACTTCATTCCGGTAAACGTCCGGATGCCGTGAGGGAGGTAATCCCTGAGCAGTTCCGGTGAATGGTCAAATCCGATGTCCCGGTAAAAGTCGCGATAGTCGGGATCGCCGGGATATCCGGAGAGCGAGCTCCAGACCTCGTGTGCAGAATCGACATCCCGCGCAAAAGCAACCGCTCCGGAGGGGGTGGCAGCCGGACCATAAATGCTCTGCCGGGGAGGGGGCGATCCAGCGATGAGTCCATGGCTTTCGAGGAAGAAGAACCGGCTACCGGATTCACTGATGAGCGGGTCGAGTTCCGGGGCAAATCCGCACTCTGGAAGCCATATGCCCCCTGCCTTTGTGCCGAAGGTTTCAGAAAAATATTTTGTTCCGATACAGAGTTGAGCCTTGACCGAAGATGGTTCTGAAAGCAATGCCGGCAGGTAGGCATGCGTTGCAGCGCTGGTGATCAGTTCGACAGATCCGCTCTCTGCAACCGACCGGAAGGCGGCTATGAGATCCCTGCGGTAAACGTGGTCATACAGTTCACGGATAGCACGAAAATGCCCGTAGTACATCCGGGCCAGAGGGAAAAAGGTGTCATCGTTCCTGGTACGCGCCATCTCCTCCTGAGCCATGGCTATCAGCCGGTCAAGATGCCGGCTATAGCGCTCCTGTAGCAGCCGGTCGCTGAACATTGCAATCAGTGTCGGAGAGAGTGACAGGGTTATCCTGAACTCCGTGCGGTCATCCAGCAGCTGCTCAAACATCCGGAGCAGCGGTATATAGGTTTCTGTCAGGGCCTCATACAGCCAGTATTCTTCAAGGTGATATGCCTGTCCCGGGCAACGTACATACGGGAGATGCGCATGCAATACTATCGAAAGAAACCCGGCCGGCTCCTGAGATCTGATTTTTCGCACAATGAGAAATGATACAGGATATGACGCACAGGGGCAAGGCGAATTGAAAAAAACCATCTCTGCCTGCAAAATAGATACATGAAGATCTTTCTCGATGACAGGCTTGTCGATGAATCCGAAGCAAAGGTGTCTGTTTACGACCATGGTTTCCTCTACGGTGACGGTGTGTATGAGACGATGCGCTCCTACGACACTGTCTTTTTCAGACTGGATGAGCATCTCGGTCGTCTGGAACGGTCTGCTTCTCTGATCCGCATGCAGATTCCGGACAGGAAGTTTATTGCAGGGGCTGTACATGAGACCATTCGGGCCAACCGCCTGAGCGGAGCGTATGTGCGGGTGACTCTGGCGCGCGGCAAAGGACCGATCGGCCTTGATCCTGCGCTCTGTAAGACGCCGACGCTCGTTATTATTGCAGAACCTTTTCATCCGTATCCCGAGCAGTTCTATCAGGACGGGGTGTTTCTGGTCATTTCCCCGGTCATCAGGAACCATGTCAGGGCAATCAATCCGATGATCAAGTCCCTTAATTTTCTCAATAATATCCTGGCCAAGGCAGATGCAAAGGACCGCGGGGCCTATGAGGCGATCATGCTGAATGCTGAGGGCTATATTACCGAGGGTACGGTCTGCAATATCTTTTTTGTCAAGGATGATAGTATCTTCACGCCTTCTGTTGATGCAGGAATTCTGGATGGCATAACCCGGGAGGTCGTTATAAGGCTGGCACGGGGATCAGGGTTGTCTGTTCATGAAGGACTTTACTCTCCTGCTGATATTCTGGGTGCGACCGAGGTATTCTTCACGAACACGACCGCCGAGGTGATGCCTGTTTCAAAAATTGACGATATGACATACGCCGTTGGAAGTATCTCGAAAAGACTCCGCGAATTGTATCAGGCCGAGGTGGCGAAATATGTCAGCTTATTCAGGGATGGTCAGAAAGAGGTAGACTGAAAGCAGGCTGAAGACTCCGGGCATGATCCAGGCGGCAAGCAGGGGATGCAGTATTCCGGCATAGCCCATTGACAGAAAGAAGGTGTAGCTGAAGCCATAGACAAGACTTATGAGGAGGCCAAGCCCGGCACTGAGAAATGCGCCGCGGCCTCCCATCCTCAGGGCCAGGGAGATGCCGAGCATCATCATGAATATGGTGATCAGGGGAAATGAGACCTTCGAATTGATGTCAACAGCAAGTTTGATATTCCGGAATCCTGCATTTTTCAGTTTTTGCATGTACCGGTAGAGTTCAGCAATGTCCATCTCTTCAGTCGTTCTCATTTCCTGGGCAAAAAGGTCAGGGGATTCCAGGTTCCCGTAGGCCAGAGAGGGAAGCCTTTCAATCCTTCCTGAATCAATATGGGCTATCGTGACATCCTCAAGCACCCAGGTCTTTCCGTCCCAGAATGCCCTGTCAGCAGTGATTCTTTCCTTCAGAATGTTTTTCCCGATGACAAAGATGCTTATCCCCTTTGCCATCTTCTTTTCAGAATGATACACGTCAATTTTTACCGGTGAGCCGTCGATGCTTCGGAGCCAGAGCATTCCGCTGTCGAAAACAACTTTTTTTTCGCTGCCCTCCAGATAGTCTTTCAGTGCGATCGCCTGCCTCGTGAACCCGGGGACCACGAATTCTCCGATCAGAAAGGCCAGGATGCAGAGCGCAATGCCCGCAGCCAGGAAAGGGTGGAAGAGCGAACGCAGTTTTCCCCCTGCAGCCTTGACCGCAAGGATCTCTTTCCGGCGCGAGGCCTGGCTGAAGATAAACATGCTTGATATCAGCACAGACATCGGCAGGAGATACAGGAAGAATTTGGGCATGATATAGATCGAATAGAGAGTCAGGTTAAGCGGTGAGGGCTTGCCAGGAAGAAACCCCTGGATCCTGCCGGTAAGGTCGACCAGACTGAATATGAGGGAAAGCCCGATGACCAGGAGGCCGAGGAGTATGAAAAATTCTTTAAGATAGAGCCGCTGGACGATCTTCATCTGGTGCTTTCCCGACGGTAGAGAACAAGGCCTATAATGCCGAGCAGCAGAGTTGTTGTCCAAGCTCCGACGTAATGGGGGACTCGGGACTCCAGGGCAAGGCCTTCGAAATAGATCTGCAGGACGTAGTATCCTGCAAAGACCGTCAACCCTGTCAACAGCCCCAACAGTTTTCCGGATTTCCCCGACATGAGCGAAAGGGGCGGGGCAAGCAGGATAAGAACCAGGCAGATGACCGGAAGCGCCAGCCGCCGGTGGAGCTCAAGATAAAGCGATATGCGCTCCTTGTCCTCTTTTGTCTCCCTGATCTTTCTCATAAGCTCAGCCGGCATGAGCTCATATTTTTTCAAGGTAGGTGCATACGGGGACAGGGTCATGGTGAACTGGTACCGGTCGAAGAAAAGTTCGATTATATTTGTGTCTTTTATTATATTAATGTATCCGTCGGTCAGCGAAAGGCTGAGAGTGAAGTCATCCTGCATGGACAGTCTCCCTTCCCTGGCCATAAGCACCTTTGGCTCTTCCTTGGTTCTGTTGTCATAGATGAAGATGTCCTCGAGGATATCTGCGTTTTTGCCCCGCACCAGAATAACCAGGTCCTTCAGTGAGGTGTTGAAGGTTCCTGCCTCGACAGCAAGTGCAGCCTTGACCGTGATCATCTTCGCCACTTCATCGCGCAGTTTAACGCTGCTCCTTGGCCCGATATAAAAACTGAAGGCGATGCTGAAGAGGAAGCCGAACAGTGCGATAACCATCACCGGATACGAGATCTGCCTGAAGCTCATTCCGCTCGCCCGGAGAATAATGATCTCGTTATCCATCGTCATTCGTCCATAGACGACGATCGGGGCAAGAAGAATGGCCATGGGGATGGTGAGTGCCAGCAGCGAAGGCTGCAGATAGAGGATAAGTTTTGCCATATCGCAGACAGATGTCCCCAGTCCAGAGAGATACCGTGTCAGCTTCAGTATCTTTTCCATCATGAGAATCGAGTTCAAAAAGACGATAATCAGCAGAAACATGACAATTAACTCTTTAAGAACAGAACGGTAGATGATTTTAACCATGCAGGACATTCTACCATAAGAGCGGGCACATTAATGTGTCATAGCCTCCCCCCTGCGTACTGTCTTATATTTACCAGTGTGGTGTTGAAAAATAGATACACACCATTATATTTTGTTAATATTTCTGGGCATCAGCCCGGGAGATTAACAGATTGAATTTAAAGCATATATCATGATTTATGTCCGAATGACCCATTTTGGCCCTCTTTTTGCAAAGTAAATGAAGAAATAAAAGATGCAAGCAATAAGATGCCTTCGGAATGCTTATAGGCTTATTAATAATCTTGACAAACCGGGCATTGAAATGATATAAATTTCCACTATTATAATGACTTGGAATATGTTGTTAAGGCTAAATCATAGTTGACCACTGTTTCCATGGGAAGCAGAACTTTGTACAGGGAGGTGATAACAAGGTCAATTCTCAAGCTGGTACATAAAAAGGTTTATCGCAAAAAAATCCGCCTTTGGCGGACAAAATATTTAGTTAGATGCCTCACCGAAAGCCGATAACAGCAGCAGTGGCCGAGATGAGGTATCAAAACTCTACCTTTATAGAAGGAGGGATAGTACATTGAAAAAATTTTTAGCGATTATTTTAGGCGCACTTTTCGTAATGAGCTTTGCAGCAAGTGCTTTCGCTATCCACGCTGAGATCCCGGCAGAGACTCAGGCAATCGTGTCAACAGGCACAACCCAGATCACCCTTGGCGGTGAGATCAGGACCAGAGGTTGGTACACAAAGAATCTTGCTTCAGGCGCACCGGCTGATGCACCGTCAGCAGCATGGTATGACCAGAGGATGAGACTCAGTGTTGATGCGAAGATTAACCCTAATGTTCAGGGTTATATTCAGCTGGAAACAGGTGATGCTCTTGATTCTGATACCATCAAATGGGGCAACTTCAACTCACATCTGAATGGCTTTAACGTCCTTCAGTCCTGGATACTCTACAAGGGCACAGGCCTCTTCGGCTTCGGATCCGGCCTGAAGGTCGGTCATATGCCTCTTGCACTTGGCGAGAAGCAGTTTTTTGATCACACCAGGTTTGGCGATGACGCAATCGTATTCTTTATGGATCCGATGAAAGAGCTGCATGTCGGCCTTCTGACCGTCAAGTTTGCTGGCGACGGCAGAACCAGCCACGCTATTCCGCTTCTTGGTCTGCCTGCTGGCGCACTCACGGGCTCAACCGCCAAGAACACTGATGACCTTGATGGCTATGTTGCTCTTGCCGTCTACAAGCTGGATGCAAATAACACTGTTGGTATCAACTATACTTACCTGAACCTCTCTGCAGCAGACTTCAGCCATCAGGACCTTGGCGTTCATGCCAACGGTAAGATTGCTGGTTTCGGCTATAATGCAGAGGCTGACATGCAGTTTGGTAAGGTTGGCGACAGCAAGTTCAAGGGCTATGCAGTACTTCTGAAAGCCAACTACAAGATGGATCCTGCTAACCTCAGAGCCAGCTTTGCCTATGGTAGCGGCCCTAAGTCCGGCAGCTCTAACATCGACACATTCATTCCTTATGTCAGCGAAGTACAGAATTACACATTGATTTATGAATATCTTGCTAACACGACAGCAGGTGCCAAGGCAACCGGTCTTGCTAACACCACCTACTACAACATCGGCGCAGACTTTACCCCGACGAAGGACCTTACGGCATCTGTGGATGGCTATATCCTCAGGGCTTCAAAGAATCCTGGCGGTTCCAAGGATGCAGGATGGGAAGTTGATGGCAAGGTTGTGTACAACGTAGCAAAGAATCTTGCTTACCAGGTAGACGCCGGCTATTTCAAGGCTGGTGACTTCTACACCAATAACAAGGGCGTAACCGTTTTCAGAAACATGGTAACCCTTAGCTTCTAATTAAAGAAGTAAATTTTTTTAAAAAAAAGGCGGTCCGAAGTGGACCGCCTTTTTTTTATTCTGAATCCCGCAGCTTCTTTCATTTTACCGGAGACGTGGAGTATAGTAAAAAATGGATTACAAGAAAATAATAAAGAATTTTAAAGGCAGAAAACTTCTTGTCATTGGAGATCTGATCCTTGACCATTACATCTGGGGAAAGGTGAACCGGATATCTCCCGAGGCTCCTGTCCCGGTAGTTGAGGTTTCGAGGGAGAGTTCTCTTTTGGGAGGTGCTGCCAATGTGGCCCGGAACATAGTCTCCCTCGGTGGGGAGGCCTCGGTAATCGGCATGGTTGGACATGACCGGGCAGGAGAAATGCTGGTTTCCATGCTTGAGGCAGAGGGAATTGCCCTTGGTGGGATCTTCGATGCAGACAGGCCGACAACGATCAAGACCCGTGTCATAGCCCACAACCAGCAGGTTGTCAGGTTCGACAGGGAGGACAGCACGTATGTCGGCGGCAGACTCCAGCGGGGTATTGCTGATTATATTGCTGATATTCTTGGCGGGTTTGATGCGGTGGTTATCTCTGATTATAAAAAGGGCATGATCTCAAAAAAGCTGGTTGAGCTCATTGTTCGCCATGCCCTGAAACGGAATCTATTTATCGCTGTGGACCCAAAGGTTGGCCATTTTGATTTCTACCGGGGAGTTTCGCTGATAACACCCAACATAGCTGAAGCTTCCCGCGGATCGGGAATCGAGATCATCGATGATCATACCCTTCAGAAGGCGGGAAGGAAGCTCCTGAGAGATCTGCACCTCAGCGCAGTGCTCCTCACCCGCGGAGAAGACGGGATGAGCCTCTTTATGAAGGACAGTACTGTCCATATCCCGACCGTGGCACAGAAGGTCTATGACGTGACTGGTGCGGGCGATACGGTTATAGCAGCCTTCACTCTTGCTCTTGCAGCCGGGGCCTCGATGGAGGAGGCTGCGGAACTGTCAAATCATGCTGCCGGGATTGTGGTTGGTGTGGTGGGCACTGCGGTTGCAACCCCGGCCCAGATCCTGAGGTCGTTCAGGTGAGAGGCCCTGTGAGCGATACAGCCAGCCGCACAAGGGCCGTTGCCCTCTACTCGGGAGGTCTCGACAGCACCCTTGCAGTCCTTGCTGTGATGCGACAGGGGATCGAGGTTAAGGCAATAACGTTTCTGAATCACTTCGGGTGTGATATCTCGGACAGATCATCCTGTTCAAAGGACCCCTTTGCTGCATCGGCAAAGTTTGGCTTCGAGGTGAAACTTTGCCATCTGTCAGAAAAATTTATAGAAATAGTCAAGAATCCTAAGTTCGGCCACGGCAGGAACATGAACCCATGCATGGACTGCCGGATACTGATGCTGCAGGAGGCAAAAGAATTCATGCAGATGACCGGAGCTGCCTTTATCATTACCGGTGAGGTGCTTGGGCAGCGTCCGATGAGCCAGCGCAGGGATGCACTTGATATTATCGATCGCGAGACAGGGCTGCGGGGGAGGGTCCTGAGGCCTCTCAGCGCAAAGATTTTAAAGCCGACCCTGGCCGAGGAGCAGGGACTTGTCGACCGGGAGAAGCTCTATGGCTTCGGTGGCCGCTCGCGGAAACCTCAGATAGCTCTTGCCCATGAGTTCGGATTGACCGAGTATCCTTCGCCTGCCGGAGGGTGTCTTCTTACAGAGCCCAATTATTCCTGCAGACTCCGCGAGCTTCTTGAGCATGACCGTTCACCTGCATTGAATGACTATCACCTGCTGAGACTTGGACGGCATTTCAGGCTTGGGCCGACCTGCAAGGCTGTCGTGGGGAGAAACGAGTCCGAGAATGCCGCGATCCTGAAACTTTCAGGAGATGAGGGGCTATCCCTTCATGTGCCTGACCATGGAAGTCCTATTACCCTGATCACCGGACCGGCGGTCAGTGACGAGGATATTGCAGCGGCAGCAGCTCTCTGCGCCCGCTACTCAGATGCCCGCGCATCCGAGTCGGTGGCTGTAGCTGTCGCAGCCGGAGGAAGGCACTATACGCTGCAGGTCAGACCTGCAGACGCGGCAATGATCGATAGTCTCCTCATAGAGAAAAAGAAAACGCAGGAGCCGGCTATTCTATATTAAAAACCGCTACTTCCTTGATGCCGGGGATGTATTCGCCTACGGGTACGAGTTTCCTTCCGTCGCTGACACAGCCGATTATTATTGTCCAGAGCTGGTTCAGTTCTGCTTTTTCACGATCGCTCTCGGGTATCATCTTCAGCAGGGTTCCTTCAAGTTCTATTTTCATCGAGTATCATCCGGGTACGGGATTGTTTGCCTGCTTCCATTATAAGAAAATCCGGG
>Ga0334722_10003766_pt1 | contig 16152 bp, 12 predicted proteins | sample C3_bottom_MG_FD_207210 | JGI IMG/M metagenome (GOLD analysis project Ga0334722, IMG submission 207210) | Sediment microbial communities from Yellowstone Lake, YNP, Wyoming, USA - C3_bottom | ecosystem: Environmental > Aquatic > Freshwater > Lake > Sediment | place: USA: Wyoming | collected...
AAGACGACGCCAAACTATCATTTGCTCTCGCGCCCACATCAAGCCGAAGCCGATGCAACCCAGCGCGTGATACTGCTGGCGGAACTCGCGGGCGTGCCGGTGTACATCGTGCACGTGTCTTCGTATCGCGCGATGGAAGCGATTCGCGCGGCGCGGGATCGCGGTCTGCCCGCCTACGGCGAAACGTGTCCGCAATATCTCGCGCTCGCGTACGAGCAATACGCCGATGGCAGTTTCGCGGGCGCGCGCTTTGTTTGCTCGCCACCGATTCGCGAACGCGCGAACCAGGAACCATTGTGGCGCGCGCTGGCAACTGACGATTTGCAAGCCGTCGCCACTGACCATTGTCCGTTCTGTATGCACGAAGGTTACAAAGGTTTGCCGAAACAAAAAGAACTTGGCAGAGAAAGTTTCAACAAGATTCCCAACGGCGTCCCAGGTGTCGAGAATCGGATGCACATTGTTTATCAAGGCGGTGTGATTCAACGCGGCTGGAGCATGAATCGATTTGTGCAAGTGACGAGCACTGCGCCCGCAAAACTCTTCGGCTTGTTCCCACGCAAAGGCACCATTGCCGTCGGCAGCGATGCAGACATCGTGCTGTGGAATCCCAAGCGCAAGTACACGATCAGCGCCGCGACGCATTATATGCGCGTCGATTACAATCCGTACGAAGGAATGACCATTGACGGTTCGCCGTCGCTAGTGATAGCACGCGGTCGAAAAATTTTCGAGGACGACAAATTCCTGGGCAGGCGCGGACAGGGGCAGTACTTGAAACGCGGAACGTACGCATTACCAGGATGAACCCGCGCGGTTTGCGGAAATCCGAGTGGGCTTGTATAATCATCGATAGAAAATCGCCATGCTTCCAAACACTTTATCACAAAACATCTGGGATTATTTGGGCGACATGCCGTATATGCCGTCGCGCCAAGACCGCGACGAGTTGGTGCAGCAAGCGGCGAGAATTCCCAAGCAAGAAAAACGCATTCATATCTGGGATTATTTTTTTCATGCCCGCTCTGAAGATGTTGGCAAGCCCCACCTTCTTCAGGTTGGGTTGAGGACAAGTGAGAAGGATGCGAAGGTCGTTACCATTCGCGCCAAAGCAAAACAACAGACAATATTTGCGCTTATTGTCGTTGCAGTGACTGGACTAACGGCATTGGGAGCATTCCTGCTTTTGCACAACCAGACCATCGAATTGGCGGCGGATGGATTCATGATCCTGGGATTGATTGCTCTCATCCTGGTTTGGCAGCTCAGCAGTCGCGAAATTTCCAGAATCGAACGCGACTGGAACGAAGATGCAACCAGTCTGCGAAAATCGGTCATGTTGTTGCAGAGACAAATCCCGCCACCTTCGACCGTCGACGAAATGTACCGATGGCTGGAAGAAGACATCGCCTGGTTGTCCCAGCACGCCATAGAGCAAACCGGACTGGACCAAAAGCGTGTCCCTCTCGGCGACGACACGCCCAACCCCATTTGCATTATCGGGCCCGCCTATCTGCAACGCGCCAAGCTCATCCCCGAATTATTACTTAGCCCGCGCGAAGTGGATCGTGGCAAACACCTGGCAGCGGCGCGGCTAGATTTTTTCAGCGACAAACGCTTTATCGATCTCTACGGCGTCTACTACGTCGAATTCATCATCGTGACCGAAGACGTGCTGGGCAACTATGGCTGTTTCTTCGATTTCATCACCGGTCGAATTTACAACGAACACACGTCCGAAATGTACTATAACGATGTTGTTGCGCTTTCTACGCGCCAGCAGTACCGCAAAGTCGATCTGCCCTTTTTCAAGATGACGCTAGAAAATGCACCGACGTTCAGTCTGTCGCTTTCGAGTAGCGATAGCATCCAGGTCACGTATGCGAGCAGTGAGTATATCAGGAACTGGTTCAGGCGACTGATGCAAGCACAGCAAGCCGAATTTGAGTTCGATGCCAGCCACTGGGTACGCAATCCAGAAACCACCGCCGACAAAGCGATCAAAGCATTGCGCGCGCAATTACGCAAGCGCAAGGGAACGGATGTAGTAGAAAAAGCGGAACCAGATTAAGAGATTGAACTGCAAGTGTTTTCAGTCTGATCGTGGCAACAATCGTGAGACGAAAAAGACCGCCCGCACTTCGCAGGTCGGCGGAGTCGGATGGGTGCGATTATCGGCTTCCAGTTGCGCGAGCCAGGTTTCCGGACAGAAATAGAGAAAGAAAGCGCCTCGCGCATATTTTCGCGAGGCGCTCTCTATTTGACAGGTTGTTTTTGATGCGTCCTGGGTCATCTTAGGGCGTCAGCGATACCTGGACGACGACGGTCTGGTTCTTTTCGGTCGGCAGCGTAAAGACTGGGCTGGGAGTGAGTAATTGACCTTTCGCATCAAACACCACCCAGCGAAAGTTGGGCGCGCCGAATTGAGCCGGATCGACCCACCAGGTTTTGACACCCACGCCATTCTCGATCACATCAAATTGTCCGCGCCAAGCGGGAATGTCGATCCACACGCCGCGCGAGTCTTGCCATTGGACCATCACGGTTTGCGTCGTTGCATTCGAGGCACGCAGTTGGATCCACCCACCGCCTGGCGGGTTCGTGCCGCCCGTTCCTGCAACCGGCGTGTTCGTCGACGGTCGTGGCGGCAGATCCGCCTGCGCGCTGGACATTGGAATCAACAACATTCCAACGCTCATGAGGAGCGCGGCAAACCCAAGCCATCCAATGCGCTGGAGACCTTGCCGGAATTCATTCCGCTTCATCATATCCTCCTCGTATAATAGATTTGAGACGGAAAGATGCCCTGGAGCGCAATGCAAAAATTCAGCACGAGATACGGCTGCATGTTCTGATGGGGCTGGCTTCCGCCCGTCGCGGCAATTGTCGATGGTGCCATCGTCACGTCCGGCGCGACATTGCTGTATGGGTTGGACGTATTCGCTGCCCAGGTATTATTTGTGGGGAGTCCCGCGTTTTGCGCGTTTGAATTGCCCGAGGGGATGTGATTGTGCGCCGCCATCTCGCCGAGGGTTAGCGTGTGGTTCTCTTCGCCGGATCTTTCTCCCAGCACAACGGTGTTGAAATGAACCGGTGCGCGTCCCCGCAAATCAGGTAACCCAAAGTTGACACGCCCATCGCCGCCGTAGGTTGTGCCCAGAAGCGAAAAGAGCGCCTGATTCTGATTGATCGGCAGTAATTGTCCATTGCACAATGCCCAGCCCTTGGGGGCAAAGTTAAAACTGACAATTTTTATTTCCGCCAGGAAGGGTGTTGACATTTTGCATACTCCTTTGTGCGCGCGGAACGCGCGATAAGATCGAGTGGCTTGATTCTAATATCGTAATGCTACGCGGTGTCATTTCGAGCGAAGCGAGAAATCTCGGTTTCGGTGGAGATTTCTCCTCGCGCTGCTCGTCGAAATGACACAACCGCGTAAGGTGAGATCGTAATAGTCCAGTGACTCTAATCAAGTTGCGGATGGGAAGACGCCGAACAGCGAAATGATAAAACTGACACACAAGTACGGCATGAAATTATCGTGCGGTTGACTCCCGCCATTATTGCCAACCGACGCCGGACTCATCGTCACATTTGCCGCACTCGACGAGAATTGGTTGAGACTCGACGCTGCCCACACGTTGCCACTCGGCGAGGACTGGTTGCCCGTTGCGGATTGCCCGAGCGCTACATGAGAATGAGATGGAATTTGGTTCGTCGTCAGCGTCACGGTCTCGACACCGCCGTTTTCACCGATCGTACGGCTTGAAAGACCGCCTCCCTGTCCCATGTGAATGGGGAGCCGTCCTCGCAAATCGGGCAAGGCAAAGGTTGACTGCCCATCGCCGCCGTAGGTCGTGCCGATGAGATTAAAGAGCGTATCATACTCTGAAATCGGCAGCAATTGCCCTTCGCAAAACATCCACCCGGCGGGCGCAAAATTTCCGCCGAACATTCTTATCTCGCCTACATAGGGTTGTGACATTATCTTCTCCTCTGTTGTTTGGAATCTCCTGTATTGCGGAAAGAAATCCGTACTTATTCACGCAAACCCAAGACCTCATCCATCCGCGTTCACTTGACGCGATTAAACACCGCTTCATATTCATAGCCCTGCTCGTCTCGACCCACTGGGACGATAAACAGTTGAACCGTTCCCATTGCTTCATGTTCGAGTTGGTAAATTCGCTGAGCAAGCGGCATCTCAAGCGAACCGCGAAATAAGATCGAAAAGATTTCCTGGCGGGGCGTTGACTGCAATTCAGAAACGTGAACCAGCTCAAGTTCGATGGGCTGGGGAACATCCTGACACAATCTAAATTTTGTATGCAACGCCGTCGCAAACGAAGCGTGACTGAGACTCGGCTCTGACATCAAACCCTCACCGTGCCGGCTTGTCGCACAACATCGCGATAGAACGCGCCGCGAGCCAACCGCGCGATGCAATCCATATACGCGCCATCGCCCTGCGCGATCAACGGCAATTCTATTTCTTGCGCCCAAGCTTGGTAACGTTCGAGCGTTGGATGAGCATCGGAAAAATTCTGCCGCAGCCAATCCAGGAAGAAAAATTCCTGGGTCCACCACCCGACCGTCGCGGCGCACACATTTTTCTGGATCCGTTGCGTATCAGCTAACGCGCGCGGGTCTGCCGCTTTTGCCCAAATGTCCACGTACAGATGGTCCACCAAAACACCGGGATGAAATTCAAACGCATCTACGATTTCGATCTCTAATTTCTCGATGCTCGCCCAATGATCGAAATCCGCCGAGGCGCGCAAGAGTTCGATGACCCTGGGATCGCGTTCCACCAATGTAACGTGAGTGACCTGGGGCTTGAGCAAAATATTGTAGAGCGCGACGCCCAATCCCGCGCCCATCACGACGACATGCCCGCGCGCTGCGGCGACGTGATGTGCCTGTCCTTCGATCTCCACTGGCGCAGTGGACATCCAACTCTCTTCGGGCGTCAACAGCGTATATTGACCCGCGCGGACTAGTTCATCGTGAAAATATCGCCACTGCGGCACCGGCTCCATCCAACGAATTGACCACGCGCCAAGACTCAACTCTTGATAAGTCGGAATCTTCAATTGGGGCCAAGGTAAATCTTCGGCAACGCCGATTGGAATTCCAGTGAGGTTAATCCGGTCTGATATCATCACACCATTCCATTTCGCAGTAGACGCCACTCTCGGCGATTTTTTGAAATCCAAGTCGCTCGTAAAGTTGCAGCGCCCGATTAAAATTCTCGACGTGGAGTCGGAGCGGCTTGCTCGCTTGCTTCGCTTCAGATTGATAGTCGCGCACGAGACGCGAGCCGATTCCGGTATTGCGATATTCTGACAACAACGCAATGTCCATCAATAAAATTTTACTACCCGAACGATCGACAATGATGCGCCCGATGGGAAGACGGTCGCACTCGATAACGAAATATTCTGCCCCCGGATAATACTGCAAGTAATGCTTACGTTGCGCGTCGAACTGCATCTGCACGAACGCTTGCTTTTGTTCTACGCTCCACGGCACCATCGCCATCTCATCCGCGCGGGTGCTCGCATAGACCTGCAATAAGAATGGCTCGTCATCGGAACGAGCCGCGCGCAGAGTAATCGTCATCTAGACCGCCAAGTACGCGTGCGTCCAGCCACTACGCTGGGCGGCGCGCAAATCTGTAAAGCGCGTGTCGTTTATTGAGACCAATTCCAATTCGCCAACCACCTGGTTTACCAGTTTCCCATCCTGGGATTGGACTTGGCGCAAGTAGAGGGGAGTCGTGCTCGTCTGGGTTTGGGAATCGAACCCAAACGATCCGCGCGGGCTGGAAAATCTCACCGCGCGAAATGCTTCGCGCAATCGATCCATCTGAGTCAGATCACCGCCGACCTGGTTTAACGCTTCGGCAATCCAACGCGCCGTATCGTAACCTAACACAGCAAATCCATCGGGGGCGCGTCTCGTCATTTGTTGGAACGCAGTCGTGAATGTTTGATTCTCGACCGTTTGCAAAGTCGGCGACCAAGACAAGCCGCTGTAAATATTCAAGGCGGCGTCGCCCAATCGCGGCAAGATCATTTCGTCGACGAGGAATGCTGAGCCAGCGAGCGGAATCCGATTCAACAAACCCGAGTCTGCATACGCGCGAATAAAATCGACGGCTGGCGTGCCGCTGAAGAACGCATAAACAAAATCGGGTTGTACGCGCTTGATCGCAGAGATCAAGTCGGGCAGATTATTTGCGACAGGCGGAACGTGAGCAATAAATGTTTCCGCGACTTGACCGCCCGCATTTTCTAAGCCGCTCTGAAAAGCGTAAAGAAGGTCATAGCCGCTTTCGTAAAACGCGCTTGCCACAAATGCCCTGCGCCCAAGCTGTTGGACCGCCCACTTGCCCATCGCCGTATTCGCTTGCCAGTAGCCCAGCGAGTTGTGGAAAATGTTCGAATTGATTTCATGATGGCGAATCACATTCGCTCCGGCATCATTCGCGATAAACACGCTGCGATTGGCGCTGGAGAGATGATCGATGGTGAGACCAACATTGGCGCCACCAATACCTGCAAGCAAATCCAGGGCGTGATCGGTTCGCCATCGATTGGGTGTGGCTTGCGCGAGCAGGGAAACGGGTGCGCCACCGGCTTGGCGAAAATACAAGTTCATTCCTGCCAACCAATTTTCGCTCAAGCCAGGGTACATGATCGAGTTCGGAAGCAAGGTTCCAAGCTCAAGAGGACGCGGAATACTTTGCAATGATGTGGGTGAATAAATCTGGCTGTTGTCCGCGAGTAATTCGAGGGGAGTTAGCGCAAGCGCGCAGGTAGCTAGACTCAAAGCTCTGATAAAATCACGTCGATTAATAGCAAAGGACTGATTCTGACTGGACATGACTCATGCTCCTTGGTCGCTTGCTGAGGTAGAAAACGAAACGGCAGCCGCGATTCCCATTTGGGTGGGCAACAATTGCAGGCGCCATCTCAATTTTGGAATGGTGGAGGGTTCGATTTTGGTTGGACCTTGCATCGGTTCTTGCCGTCATCCCGATGGACAAAGACAATTGATATCATCGCACGCCTCAGACACATTCTCGCAATATCACAACGAGGCATCCAAACAACGAACTACCCACTGCGTTTTCCGATTATAACATTTTCATGCAACCTGTTCGCTAAAAATTTATTAGACTTTAACGCAGCGTTGTCGCTATAGATGTCAAGATTTTCTTTTTGAAAAACGGCGCACCTGACTTGGTCTTCAAGACTTGGCAAGTCTGAAATCCAAATCATTTTCTCCCGCTACGTCAACGACACACTGCTGAGAACCTCAACGCCCCGATCCATTTTCATAAGCCGTTGTTTTGACGTACCCTGCACACTCGAGTACAATTGCGCTGTTCGCGCGCTAGGGTTTCTCCATTTTTTGCAACGGAGCCGTAACAATGCTCGCCAAAGTCACCAGTTGCGCCGTAGTCGGTCTCGACGGAGCGCTCGTCGACGTCGAAGTCGATGTCTCCAATGGTCAAGCTGGATTCACCATCGTCGGTTTGCCGGACGCCGCCGTTCAAGAATCCCGTGAACGCGTGCGCGCGTCGATCAAGAATTCCTCGTTCTCTTATCCGTTCAAACGCATCACCGTCAATCTGGCTCCCGCCGATCTCCGCAAAGAAGGCCCCGCCTACGATTTGCCGATTGCCGTTGGACTCTTGATGGCATCGGAACAACTCACCGCCGATCTGTCGCGCGCCCTCATCATCGGTGAATTATCCTTGGATGGTATAGTTCGTCACACGAACGGCGTCTTGCCTATGGCGGCACTGGCGCGCGAACGCGGATTCGATACCTTGTTCGTACCCGCATCCGATGCGCCCGAAGCGGCACTCGTTCCCGATCTCAACGTCTATCCCATCGAAACCTTGTTCGCGCTGGTGATGCATTTGCAATCGATGCAACCGATTGCGCCGTATCATCCCGCGCACGATTTTGCGCCGGAGACTGCGCCAGCGTATGCGACGGATTTTGCCGAAGTGCGCGGACAGGAACACGTCAAGCGCGCGCTCGAAGTGGCGGCAGCGGGTCAGCATAATTTGATTATGACAGGACCACCGGGCGCAGGCAAGACACTGCTCGCGCGGTCGTTCCCCTCGATTCTGCCGAACCTCACCCTCGACGAAGCGCTCGAGGTGACGCGCATTTATTCGGTGAACGATATGTTGCCCGCCGATTCGCCGCTGATCCGCCATCGACCATTTCGCGCGCCGCATCATACGATTTCGCACGCGGGCTTGGTGGGCGGTGGACGCTGGCCGCATCCTGGGGAGATTTCGCTCGCGCATCGCGGGGTATTATTTCTCGACGAATTGCCTGAGTTCGATTCGCGTTCGCTTGAGGTGATGCGTCAACCGTTAGAAGATCATATCGTCACCATCAGCCGGGCGCAAGGATCGCTCACGTTCCCCGCGAATTTTTTGCTGATCGGCGCGATGAATCCGTGTCCGTGCGGCTATTACGGCGACCCGATCAAAGAATGTACCTGCTCGCTGACGAATGTACTCCGCTATCAAAAACGTTTGAGCGGGCCGTTGCTTGATCGCATCGACATTCACATCGAGGTGCCGCGCGTCGATTACGAAAAATTGTCCGGCGACCGACTGAGCGAAACATCGGACAAGATTCGCGCGCGGGTGGAAGCGGCGCGCGCACGCCAGCGCCAACGCTTCGCCGGAACGAAATTGCAGTGCAACGCCGATATGGGACCGGGTGAAGTGCGCAAGTATTGCGTCGTCGATGAGGCGGGAAAAAATTTGTTGCGCGCGGCGATGCAGCAATTGCAGATGAGCGCGCGGGCGTATCATCGCATCTTGAAACTGGCGCGAACGATTGCAGACTTGGCGGGCTGTGACAAAATCGAAATGCCGCATCTCGCGGAAGCGATTCAGTATCGACCCAGGAAGCAAGCAGGATGAGCGCAGAAGACGATGGGTATGCAGTGGATACAATTTGAACGGGGTAAGGACGCGAATCGGCTGCTCGTTCCGCTTTGCCCAAAACACGCCCGCACGCGCATCCCCAAAATACGCAATCATTCGCTGCGTAAGCGGCGGATGTCCGTGCATCCGCGGAATGCGAATTCGCGTCACCGACGTTTTGGATTTACTCGCCACAGGTCAAGTCTGGCGGATGTGCTTGGCGAATTGCCCGATTTGGAAATTGCAGACGTTCAAGCCGTGCTCAAGTTCACCGCGCTTCGGGCGAAAAAATAGTCGAGATCAAAGACATCTAACAAAAAACACTCCGATTTCCTCGGAGTGTTTTTCTATCACACTATCGCACTATTTCATATCACTTGCCATGTGACAGTTCTTGTATTTTTTTCCGCTCCCACACCAGCAAGGATCGTTGCGCCCGATTTTTGCGCCGACCGTCGCATTGACCGGTTTACGCGCGGCGACCGCCGACTGCTGACCGCCGACTGCCGCAGGTTTACTCTTACTCTTCGGCTGTTCATTGTTCACTGCTGGCTGTTTACTGTTCACTATTGACTGTTGACTGCTCACCGTTGACTGTTGACTGATCGCCGCGGTCGCCGGTCGGCGGTCGGTCGTCGCCACTGCTTCTATCGCCTGCCTCGACTCGCGGTCGCGGCGTTCGCTTTCCAAGCGCGCAAACCCGCGATACTGGTACGTGAAAACGTATGTCACAACCTGGGATCGAATGCGCGCGTACAAATCCTGGAACATGGCAAACGCGCGGCGCTTGTATTCCACGAGCGGGTCGCGTTGCCCCAACGCTTGCAAGCCGATACCCTCGCGCAGATTTTCAATTGCGGTCAGATAATCAACCCACTGCGTTGATACGACGCTCAACATTAGCTCGCGCAATAAATCGTTGAACGCCGCCGCGCCGCCGCGCAACGGTTCGAGTTGCTCCAGCGATTGTTGCCAGTATTTGAGAATCTCGCCGCGCAACGCGTCCATCTCCGATTTTTCGCGCAGCGTCTGCGTTGCCGCGAGATGCACCCAGGGAAACCGCGGCACGAGAACTTCAAAACGACGATGAGTGCGCTGATCGAAGAGCGCTTGGCGCGTATGCGCGATGTTGAACAACAGGAACGCCAGCCGCGTCCCGCGTACGTCGTCTATGCTTTTAATGCGTTCACCCAGCTCGCGCTCGATGTCGGCGAGATTTTTATTTGCTTGTTTCGTGTACGCTTCGTCGATTGCCGCGATCAGTTGATCGCGCAACTCGTCGAAATTCAGATTACCGTCGGGCGTGAATCGAAAATCGAACTCTTGCCCCACGCGTTTCGCAACACGCCGCGTGACTTGCTCGACCACGCGCGCATCGAACGAACGATGCACCGCGTCGAGAATTGTTCGCTCGCTCAACTCGCCTGACGCGGAGCTTGCCGATACACTCACCGTCATACCCACTGCTTGACCGATCGTCTGCGTCATCGTTCGCGCATCGAGTTGGCGATTCTGTTCCTCGGCTTCCTGGCGCAATGTGCTGAGCGTATTCTTTGCCAGGTCTTCGATCTCGCCCCAGGTCGTCGAGTACTGCTGTTGGAATGTATCGATGACTTCAGGCACGATAGCTTGTGTGATGAAATCGCGATACGCTTCCATCGCGCGTTGCGCCGCCTCGATAATTTTTTTCGATGCGACTTTCGTATCGGCGAAATCACCCAGGTCGCGTTGCACGAGCGCGAGCGAATACGGCGACCACATTTCATTTTCGTTCAGGAAGAATCCTGGCGCGAGGGTATCGAGGTGCATCAACAAACGCGACTCGGCGTGTTCGGGTACTTTCAAATCTTCCGCGAGAATGCGCGCGATTTCTTCTTCGAGCCAGCCGCGCACGTCGTCCCGCAAATCGGCTTTGGTCAGGATGCGATGACGCTGACCGTAGATGATCTCGCGCTGTTTGTTGAGCACGTCGTCGTATTCGAGCAAGTGCTTGCGGATGTCAAAGTTGTAACTCTCCATCTTGATCTGCGCTTGCTCGATCGCGCCCGTCACCCAACTGTGCTCGATGGGAATGTCCTCGATCCAGACGCGATCCATCAAACCCTTGCCGCCCATGCGGCGCATGATCTCATCTTCGAGCGAAACGTAAAAGCGCGACGAACCCGAATCGCCCTGGCGACCCGAACGACCGCGCAATTGATTGTCGATGCGGCGCGCTTCGTGGCGTTCGGTGCCGATGATACGCAAGCCACCCAGTTCGCGCACCTTGGCGCGGTCGCGCATATATTTCTGAAACGTCTCGACGTGTTCCTTGTCGAGTTCGTAACTCTCTGGCGGAATTTTTTTAAGTGCGTCGAGAATTTGATCGAATGTCAGATTGTACGGATCGATATTATTGCGACGCAGAATGCGTCCGAGTTCGCCAATCGTCTCTTCATGCAATTCGCCGCCGAGCTTGATGTCGACGCCGCGCCCCGCCATGTTCGTCGCGAGCGTGACGGCGTGCAGTTCACCCGCGCGCGCGATAATGCCCGCTTCCTTTTCGTGTTCCTTCGCGTTCAACACCGCATGCGAAATTCCTTCGCGCAAAATTTTTTTGATCGCTTCCACATCGTCGATGCCGAAGATTTCGCGCAGCGCATCCGCGTTGTCTGGCGAGAGCGGATCGGCGTTGACTCCCAGTTTTTTGGATAACTGCGCCACATCACTGCCGCGCAGGAACAAACGCTTGACGATAATGTCCATATCCGCCGCGCGCACGCTGAACTCGTCACGCACCGCTTCCGCATCACCAAGTGAATCGATGAGCGCGCGATTGACGTTCGCCATTTCGTCGCGCGAGAGACGCAAGTCGGTATAAACATCCCCGACGGTTTCGAGCGGCAGATTGAACTTGGGCGCAATTTTGTTGAGGTCGTCGGGATGCGTTGCGATTTCGTCGCACAGTGTTTGCGCCGCATCGAGTCGCAAATTGCGTTCTTCGATCTTGACCGCAAAGCGAATGTCGCGTTCGTTGAGTTCCGTGAGTTCTTTAACTTCCCTATCGTTCAGTTTGTACTGCGTCGCAACTTCTTTGCCACGTTTCGTTACTTGCTGTTTGACACGAATCAAATCGCGCAACGGAACCTTGCCCGAAAATTTGCCAGCCGCCGCAAGATCATAGTCGTGAAAGAGCCGCGACGACAGCGCTTCATCGTAATTTTCGGGCGCATCATCAAGCGAGCGCGACAATATCAATTTCAGTGTCGTGCGTTGCTTGTCGCTCAACGAATTATTTTGTTCGATGCTCGCCGCGAGCAGACGCGACCGCGCGAACACTTCCAACTTATCCGCCGAAAAGCGATGGCTCAATCGTTCCGATTGCTCGACCGACGTGGTGCCGATGAGCGTCGGCTGTCCGCGCGAATAGACCTGTGCAACTTCGATGGCGACCGCGCGCCACTTGGCTTCTTCGTTGCGAAAAACCAGGTCGGCTTGATCGGCGCGAACCATCGGGCGATTCGTCGGAATAACGACGACGTTGAGTCCATAGACTTTGTAAAGTTCTTCCTCTTCGGTCTTTGCCGTACCGGTCATGCCACCCAGTTTTTTATAGAGACGGAAATAATTCTGCAACGTCACTGTCGCGTAGGTTACCGACTCTTGTTGAATCGCCACGTGCTCTTTCGCTTCGACCGCTTGATGCAAACCATCCGACCAACGCCGTCCCGCCATCAAGCGTCCGGTGAATTCGTCGACGATGATGACCTGACCTTTGCGGACGATATAGTCCTTGTCGCGCTTGAATAAATACTCGGCTTTCATCGCGGCTTCGAGGTGGTGCATGATCTTGATCTGTGCTTGATCGATTTCCTCTGGACGATCAGGATTCGTCAACCGCGTGCCCAGCAATTCTTCGACGCGATCATAACCCGCTTCGGTGAGCGTGATGCCGCGCGTGCGCTGTTCGATGGTGAAATGATCGGGCGAAAGTTTGCGCACCAAATCGGCGAGCCGATAATATTCATCCGATGCTTCGCCTGCCGGACCCGAAATAATCAACGGCGTGCGCGCTTCGTCGATGAGAATGTTATCGACTTCGTCGACGATGGCGTAATAGAGTTCACGTTGGACGCGGTCCTCCGAACGCCACGCCATGTTATCGCGCAAATAATCGAAACCGAATTCGCTGTTCGTGCCGTACGTGATGTCGGCGCGGTACGCTTCTTGACGGTCGCACTGCCGCAAATAATTCTGCTCTGCTGTCGCCGCTTGAAACGTCGGATCGAACATCAACGCTTTTTTTTCTTCGCCTTGTTGCAATGCGGAAACACTCAAGCCGAGCGCATGATAAACGGGACCCATCAATTGCGCGTGCAACCGCGCGAGATAATCGTTGACGGTAACGAGGTGCGCGCCGTGACCGGTGAGCGCGTTCAAATACAGCGGTAATGTCGCAACGAGCGTCTTGCCTTCGCCTGTTTTCATTTCGGCGACCTTACCTTCGTGCAACACCATGCCGCCGATCATTTGCACATCGAAATGCCGCAAGCCAATCGTGCGAACGCTCGCTTCGCGGACGAGCGCAAACGCTTCGGGAATAATTTCGTCGAGCGCGGCGCGTTCCGCATCGACCATTTCTTTTTCGGCTTGCTTGAGTTCCTCTTCCATCGTGCGCCGCGTTTCGGTATCGGCGTTCGCAAATTCTTCGCGCAAATCATCGGCGCGTTGGCGCGTCTCCGCCGTCGCTTGCTTGACGTGCGCCTTGAACTCGTCCGTCTTGGCGCGCAGTTGCGCGTCCGACAGTTTTTGCGTTTCGGGTTCGAGTGAATTGATTTCGTCAACCACTGGCTGTAAACGTTTGATTTCTTTTTCGTTCGGATCGCCAGTGAGTTTGGTATAAAGATTCTTGAGCATCAAATTCCTATTTCAGATTTGAGATTGCAGATTGCAAATTGAAAAATCTGAAATCGTAAATCTGTAATCTGCAATTATTGCGTGTCGTGCAAGTACTCGCCCACACTGCGTCCAAAGTGCGTGCGCTCGATAGTTTCCGCAAGCAGCGTTGCAATCGAAAGGATCTTGAAATTCGGCAAAAGTTTTTCGGGCGGAATAACGACCGAGTCCGTGCAAATGAATTCTTCGATGGGCGCATCGCGCAATCGTTCAACCGCCGGATTCGACAGCGTCGCGTGCGTGCAGGCGGTATAAACTTTTTGCGCGCCACTGCGCTTGAGCAAATGCACCGCCTCGGTCAACGTACCTGCCGTGTCCACTTCGTCGTCGACCAGGATCGCATTCTTGCCTTGCACATCGCCGATGACCGTCAGCGCCTGCGCTTTGGGGTCGTTGCCAATCCGCCGCTTTTCGATAAAGGCGAGCGGCGTGTCCAAGCGTCGCGCAAAGTTGCGCGCCTTTTTGGCGAATCCCAGGTCGGCGGAGACGACGACGGCGTCGGGAATTTTTTTCTCGAGCAGATAATCGGTCAGCACGGGGAACGCGGTGAACTCATCGCCGGGAATACTAAAGAATCCTTGAATCTGCCCGGCATGTAAATCGACTGTCATGTATCGATCCGCTCCCGCCGTGACGATGAGATCGGCGAGCAGGCGCGCAGTGATCGGAGCGCGCGGCTGGTCTTTCTTGTCACTGCGACCGTATGCATAAAATGGAATCACCACCGTGATGCGTCCCGCCGACGCGCGCTTGAGCGCATCGAGAATGATGAGCATCTCCATGATATTGCGATTGACCGGCGGCGTGAGACTCTGAATGAAAAAAACATCTTGCCCGCGCACACTGCATTTCAGTTGCACAAAAATATTTTCATTCGGAAAGTCAAAGGTGTCTATTTCTTCCAAATGAACGTTCAGGTGCTGGCAAATCGCTTCCGCCAGTGGTCGATTACTGCGACCGCTAAAAACCGTCAAGTCACCGTACATCTTCGCCATTGAAATGTCTCTCCGAAGACCTGACAGGTCTCGCAAGACCTGTCAGGTCTATCTGATTATTTTTCTTCTATCGTAATCGACTGAATCACATCGCCGACCGCAATTTTCTTAACGATGTCCATGCCTTGCGTCACTTGACCAAACGCCGTGTACTGTCCATCGAGAAATGGCGTTGCCGCGAGCGTGATGTAAAATTGACTGCCGCTGCTCGGCGTCGTTTGCGCAGGACCACCTTGACGCGCCATCGCGAGCGCGCCCTCGGTATGCTTGGCTTTGATTTCGGGCGGGATGCCATACCCAGGTCCGCCCGTGCCATTGCCCAGTGGATCGCCGCCTTGAATCACAAACCCAGGTTCGACGCGATGGAACTTGAGCCCATCGAAGAATCCATCGCGCGACAGAAACACGAAATTGTTCACGTGCTGAGGCGCGTCTTTCGGATACAATTGCGCGACGATGTTGCCCTTTGCCGTTTTGATCGTCGCGACATAGGTCTTGTTCACGTCGATCGTCATCGGCGGTGCTGATTTGTACATGTCACTCCTTTGTTGGGGTGTAAGTTTTGCCGCTGCGCCAGAATTGCTCGGGGCTGGCGTGGGTGCGGACGAACAAGCGATCAAAAATGTCATCACGAGAATAGCCAGCAATGCGAGCGTGCCGGTAAGAAAGCATCCTTTCTTTGCGGTGACGGGACGCGCTTGCCAATTTTCTTTTTGCATAGCCGTTTGTGCCTCCACGATTAATGCGTCGGTATCTTTATAATGACTCGCGTACATCAAGCGCGCTTTGCGCAATGCCGCGAGCGCTTGATCGTAGCGTTTCGCTTCCAAATGTTCTTTGCCCTGCCGATAATTCGTGTCGATATCTTTCATACGCAACGCCCACTGCAACTTGGCTTCCGCGCCTTGAATCATTCGATCAAACGAAAGTAACTTGCGATAGAGCGTAACGACGCGATCCCAATCTTCGGCTTGGGTCGCTTCGTCGGCTTGCTTCGTCAATAGATCGAGATCGGCGGCGTTATCTTGTGCGCTCATAAATCTCCGTAAAACGCAAAACGTAAAACACGATTTGCTACTTGCCGTTCGTCAGATGACACGTATCGTTGAGTAATCTCACGCGCGGACGCGACCCAGACAAATCGATCAGCGTGATCGATGCGTTGTCGAACCAGAACGGCGAGCGCTGGTTGACACCCAAACCGATGAGTGTTCCAACGAACATGCCGACCGTTCCACCGTGCGACACCACGCCGAT
>Ga0334722_10003767_pt1 | contig 16149 bp, 17 predicted proteins | sample C3_bottom_MG_FD_207210 | JGI IMG/M metagenome (GOLD analysis project Ga0334722, IMG submission 207210) | Sediment microbial communities from Yellowstone Lake, YNP, Wyoming, USA - C3_bottom | ecosystem: Environmental > Aquatic > Freshwater > Lake > Sediment | place: USA: Wyoming | collected...
GATAATGGCGAATTCCTCACCACCGATTCTGGAGAGTATATCAATCGACCTCACTGAATCCCTTGAGATATCGGCCACTGCCTTGAGTATCTCATCCCCTGCGAGATGTCCCTCTGAATCATTAAAGAGCTTAAAGTCATCTATATCCAATATTGCAAGGGAGAAGACGGATTCATACCGAATCGCCCTCTGGATCTCCTCAAAGAGCCTGTTGTCAAAGTATCTCCTGTTGAAAAGACCTGTAAGTGAGTCTGTAATGGAAAGGGTCTTCATCTCCTCTGCAATATTGTAATATTGTGCACCCTTAATAACTATAGAGGCATAAGAGGCGAAGTGTCGGAGGAATATCAGATCTGTTTCAGAGAAGACCTCTCCGCTTATCTTGTCAGCAAGGTTGAGGACGCCTATTACCTCATCTCCTATCTTGAGGGGTACACTCGCAAAGGAACCTGTTCTGTAGTTTGTCTTCTTCCTGGATGAGAGGTCCTTCTCTATGTCCATTGCTATCAGAGGCCTTCCGTCCTTATAGACCCTACCTGCAATACCCTCTCCCACCCTGACCCTGATATTCTGAGCAATCCACTTATTAATTCCCTTAACTGCCTTAATAAACAACTCTGCCCTTTCAGGATCAGGGAGCATCAAGGATACCTTTTCTGCATTCGTCAGGATTGAAGAGATCTCGACTATAGTATCATAGATAACATCAGGATCTTTAAAGGAAAGACCGAGATTGGCTGTTGCAAGGTTCATCGCTGTGAGTTCATCTATCCTCTTTTTACAGATCTGCTCAATCTTCTTATTCTTTATTATGAATCCTGCCAGACTGCAGAGCCTCGAGATGATATCGACCTCTGACTCTTTCAGGACAGTATTAAATATTGCAACAATCGCGATTGTTTCCTCCTTCGAATACAGTGGGAAGTAATAAACACTGTTTATCTCTTCAGGGTAGCCGAGTCTGAGGATGTCTATCGTTTCAGAGAGAAGTAAGGGTTTGTGGTTATCGATCATCTCAGATATAGAGCGAATATGGCTGTCGATAGTAACGGACTGAATCGCTTCCTTGAGAGGACCTGTCGAAATAAAAGGGATATATTTATCCCCTTCGAGTCTCATTAAGGAGATCGTTTCACCCCCAAAGAGAAAGATAATCGCATCCACGAGGAGGCTGTAAATCCTCTCCTCATCAGCCTCTCTCTCTATCTCTGAAAGAAAGTCAATAACTATCTTTGCCTTTCTATGCCTGTCGACATAGAGATTCCTCTCGAAATTGTTACTGAGTGTCAATTCGAATAGCTTTGAGATACCCTCATAAAGATGGATAATCCTTTCGGTCCTATCGATTGATGCAATCTTCAATAAGGACTTGATCTCCTCTTTCGACAGGCCATAATCATAACCCCTTTTCTCACAGAAATCCTGCAAATCCTTTATATCCTCATAGTAGGAGTGCCCCTGTATCACGATCGAGAGATCGCCAACATGGACAGGGACAAAGGGATGGTATTGATTCATTGGTCCTCGGAAGATCGATATACCTCGCCTCAGGGATGACTTCTCGATACTATTTTTGAGAAATTCCCTGTATTCCCTGCTTCCAGCAGGTGACGCTGATAATCGCTTTATAACAGGATCATCCTTTTCAGCCCTCACGATAAGGTTACCCATATGGTCATAGACAGAGAAATCTATGCCGACAAGGTCGCTGACGAGCCTTTTAATGGAAGATATATACCCTGAATCTATATACCTCGATCCCACAGGTCAGGGCCTCCAGTATTCGACAAACTTCCCACCCTTCGTGACCCATACAACATAGGGTGCAACAGTAACATCACCCCTATCATCAAACCTTATCTTTCCGAGGGCGCCTGAAAATTCAAGGGAATGGAGTTTTTCTATCACCATCTTACCTTCTGTAGTTCCTGCCTCCTTGATGGCAGTAAGCAGAATATTAGTTGCATCATAGGCATATATTGAATAAGGGCCTAAATCTCCAAATCTCTTCTCATATCCCTCTATAAAGGCCTTTGCAGTGGGTATCTTTTTTGGGTCAGGACTGAATGTGAGATAGGTGCCCTCTGCAGCATCACCAGCTATCTCGATAAACTTTGGATCAATCGTTCCGTCTCCGCTCATAAAAGGTATCTTGATACCCAGTTCTCTTGCCTGTTTAACAAGTAAACCTGCCTCAGGATAAACACCACCAAAATATATGACATCAGGCATCTTCTCCCTTATAGATGTCAGAACAGTCTTGAAATCCTTATCACCCTGGACGATCCCTCCATAATAGACTACATCTGCCTTGCCAGCCAGGTTCTTCCTGAATTCATCTGCAAGCCCTTGACCGTATGTCGTCTTATCATGAATAATCGCTACCTTTTTGCTCTTCAGTTCCTCTGTCACAAACCTTGCTGCGATAATACCCTGCTGATCATCCCTTCCACATACCCTGAAGACACCTCTATATCCTTTTTCAGTAAGCTGGGGATTGGTGGATGCAGGCGTGATCATAGGGATACCTGCCCTGTTGTAAACGTCTGATGCAGGGATAGAACAGCTCGAATTAAAATGACCAATGATGCCGGCAACCCCCTCATTCACAAGCTTATTGGCCACTGAGACAGCCTGCTTCGGATCATGTTGATCATCGGCAACTATCATTGTAATCTTCTTGCCGAGAACCCCACCTCTTGAGTTCCACTCTTCAACAGCAAGGGTGACTCCATTTCTGAAATCTGTCCCCATCTTTGCCTGGTCACCTGTCATGGGTCCAGCGACACCTATCTTAATTACCTCTTCCTTTTTCTGGCATGCTGTTATGAGAAGACCGCCAATCAGAATGACGGATAAAAACCTTTTCATATCTACCTCCTGAGTCCTATTTCTTAAAGTATTCCTTAACCTTTTCAGAGAGTTTTACAGGCGTAGTGGTCATCTTTGGTAAAAAATCCCTCGCACCAAGGGCAAGGGCCTTCTGTATATCTCCAGGTACACTCCTCGCTGAGAGAATTATAACAGGGATATTCTTCAGATCAGGATTCAGGTTCATCAGCTGCAGAAGCTTGAATCCATCTATTCCCTCCATCCAGAGATCGAGTATAACAAGGTCAGGTTTCTTTTCCTGAAGATGTTTAAGGGCCTCGATGCCATCAGAGGCCTCGATAACAGTAAAACCATCCAGTGTTAATTTATTCCTATAAATAGACCTCGATTGAGCGCTGTCATCCACGAGAAGGATAATCCTCTCCTTTGGCCTCATCGCAACCTCTGCAGCCTCATCGACAAAATTCTTAATTATCAGATATGTCTCTGGTGAGAGGTTAATGAATCTAACACCCATACCAATACCTTGCTGAATATGCTGAACAATCGCCTTTACCTTAATATCCTTATCCTTCAGCCTGAAGGACAATTCAAGGATAGCACCTGAAACAAACTCTGCCTGAGTGTTTATATACATCCCGTCTTCGCTGATATCAAGGGCATTTGCCTTTATTATCCCGTTTATCAGGACACTCTCCTGAATCAGAACCCTCTTCTTCTCTCTTTGTTCCTTCATTCAGTTATATCCCCGAAAAATCTATCGGTTCCAGGGTGCTCTCTGCTATCCTCATAAAGGTTTCGATATTTTTTTCTATATCACCCATAATCAATCCCGAAGCAACAGCGACTGCATCAGCCCCTGCCTCAAAGACATAAGCAAGGTTTTCTGCCTTAATCCCTCCGATTGCAACGACAGGTATTTTAACATTTTTCTTTATCTCTCTTAGCATATCGAGCCCCTTCGGCGGACCAGCATCCTTTGTAGAGGTCATAAATATAGGGCCAAAACCTATATAATCAGCCCCTTCCCTCTCTGCATTAACAGCCTCTGAGATGGAATGAGTGGATACCCCTATTATCCTTTTACCAGCAACCCTTCTTGCCTCCTTGATCGGCAGGTCCTCCTGTCCTAAATGAAGTCCCTCTGCATCAACTGCAACAGCTATATCAGGATGGTCATTAATGGTCAGGAATGCATTATATCGATGGGTGATTTCCTTTAATCTCATTGCCTCCTCGAATATAAAGGCCCTTTCAGCAATCTTTTCCCTGTATTGAATCCATCTTATGCCTGAATCGAGGACGAGGGAGACAATCCTGTCTAAATCTCGAAATAGACTCCTATCTGTTATAAAACATATCCTGTCAGGCAATCCCATTATGACGTTTCCTCAATCTTCAATCTTTCTACAAATCGGGTATTAAACTCTCCCTTTATAAAATCTTCGTGATTAAGGACCTTCTTATGAAAAGGGATAGTCGTCTTTATCCCCTCAATAATGAACTCATCGAGGGCCCTCCTCATCTTCTCTATAGCCTCCTTTCTGTCCCTTCCATGGACAATCAGCTTTGCTATAAGAGAGTCATAATATGGAGGCACTGTCCAGCCACTATAAGCCGCGGTATCGACCCTTACTCCAGGGCCACCAGGCTGATATAAAAAGGTTATCTTTCCAGGTGAGGGTATGAATCTTTCCGGGTCCTCGGCATTTATCCTGCACTCTATCGCATGACCTGATGGTCTTATCCTGTTCTGTTTGAATTCAAGGGGTTGACCTGATGCGAGTTTTATCTGTTCCTTTATAATGTCGATACCTGTAACTACCTCTGTAACAGGATGCTCCACCTGCACCCTCGTATTCACCTCCATAAAATAGATATTGCCCTCCGGGTCAACAATAAATTCAATCGTTCCGATGTTCCTGTATCTCATTGCCCTTGCAGCCTTAATGGCAAGCTCTCCGATACGCTTCCTGAACTTCTCTGTAGAGAAAGGCGAAGGGGACTCCTCAATAAGCTTCTGGTGTCTTCTCTGGATAGAGCAGTCTCTCTCACCAAGGTGAATGATATTGCCTCTGTTATCAGCCATGATCTGGACCTCTATATGTCTCATCTCTGGCACATATTTCTCCATATATAATTCGCTGTTGCCAAAAGAGGCAAGGGCCTCCCTCTGGGCAAGATGAAAGGCCTGTTCAAGGTCCTTTTCCTCGGCAACTATTCTCATCCCCTTCCCTCCGCCGCCAGCTGAGGCCTTCAGAATCACAGGGAAACCGATCTTCTTTGCTACCTTAATGGCCACCTCTTCTGACGTTATAGGTCCATCACTACCAGGAACAACAGGTATCCCTTTTCGTTTCATCAACTGTCTTGCCTTTGCCTTATCTCCACCAAGACGGATATTTTCAGAGGATGGACCTATAAAGGTTATTCCTGATGTGGCACAGGCCTCTGCAAAATGAGGATTCTCTGCGAGAAATCCATATCCAGGATGTATTGCCTCTGCATCTGTAATCTCTGCAGCGCTCAATATAGCAGGTATATTTAGATAACTCTGAGAAGAATCAGCAGGACCTATGCATACGGCTTCATCAGCAAGCCTTACATGCATGGAATCCTTTTCTATATCAGAAAATATCGCAACTGTCCTGATATTGAGCTCCTTGCAGGCCCTTATAATCCTGACGGCTATCTCGCCTCTATTAGCAATTAAGATCTTCTTAAATAGCTTCATTGCTTTTTATACAGGCTCTATAAGAAACAAAGGCTCACCATATTCAACAGGTTGACCATTCTCTACAAGAATCCTTACAATGACACCATCGTGCTCGCTCTCTATCTCATTCATTAGCTTCATTGCCTCTATAATGCAAAGGACCTGCCCCTTTTTTACCTTCGTACCAACATCAACGAAGGGAGGAGCATCAGGTGAAGGAGATCTGTAAAAGGTCCCCACTATGGGAGCGGTAACGGTAACAAGCCTCTGGACTTCTTCTTCAAACTCCTTTGCCTTTTCAACAGGTTTTATATGCGTCTCGTGTATCTCTACAGGAGATATCAGAGTCTGTCTCTTTATCCTTATCTTCGTTCCATCCTTTTCTATCTGTATCTCGGCAATATCAGTATCCTTGAGAAGGTTAATCAACTCCCTTAACTCATCGATATCCATCACTTTACCCTCTCTATATATTCGGATGTCCTTGTATCAATCTTTATGATATCGCCTTCAGATATATGAAAAGGTACCTTGACAACAGCACCTGTCTCGAGTCTTGCAGGCTTGCTCCCGCCTGACGCAGTATCACCCTTGAAGGCAGGCTCTGTCTCGACAACCCTCAGTTCTACAAACATGGGTGGTTCCACTGTTATTGGCTCACCTTTATAATAAAGGATCTTTACGACCATCTCCTCTTTTATGAAATTCTTTGCATCTCCCAGTTGTGCACCTGTAAGGGGTATCTGTTCATAGGTCTCTGTATCCATAAAATAATAGAGGTCCTCCTGGCTGTAAAGAAACTGCATCTCCTTCTCTTCGAGTGGAGGCGTCTCGAACTTCTGGCCTGCTGAAAAGGTCTCATCAATAACCCTTCCTGTCTTGAGGTTTTTTATCTTTGTTCTCACTATCGGAGCCCTCTGCTGCATCTTTACATGCTGGAATTCCAGTACCTCATAGGGTTCTCCTTTATATTCTATCTTTGACCCCCTCCTGAATTCATTAGTCGATATCAAGGCATCCTCCTTTCGAATATTGGTTCACCTAAATTATAAACTAAATTAAAAAATTTTAATAACCCTCTAAATTATCTTCAATTCCTTAGGAAGACCTGTAAGGAGACTTATTCCATCTTCTCCTATATAAACCATATCCTCTATCCTTACCCCTCCTATGCCAGGGATGTATATGCCTGGCTCTATCGTAAAGACGGAGCCCCTTTTCAATTTATCCTTTGATCGTGGTGAAATCGATGGACTCTCGTGAACCTCAAGACCAACACCATGACCTGTGCTGTGTCCAAAGTATTCCCCAAATCCCTTCTTCTTAATAACATCCCTCGCTATCTTATCTATCTTTCCTGCACCAATGCCAGGTATCAAAGCCTTAATAGCCTCCTCATTAGCCCTTAATACAGCCTCGTATATCTCAATCTTCCTGGATATTTCTCCGCCGCTGAGAAGGAGTGTCCTCGTCATGTCAGAGAAATATCCCCCTGCCTCACCACCCCAGTCGATGATAACAAGATCTCCAGGAGACAATCTCCTCTCTGTAGTCTTCGCATGGGGCATTGAGGAATGCTGCCCCGAGGAGACTATTATATCAAAAGGAAGCCTTCTGCATCCTGTGCTCTTCAATTCGTACTCGAGTCTCAGGGCTATCTCAGTCTCTCTCCTTCCAGGTCCAATATAGGGTAAAACCCGATTAAAGGCGACCTCTGCACGTCTCACAGCCTCTGCAATCAGACCCACCTCTTCGTCATCCTTTATTGACCTGAGAGACTCTATCACCTTAGATAATGGTTTTATCTTTAAACCACATCTTGATAAAGAGATATAAAATTCATAAGTAACAGAGGATTCTATCGCCAGATGCCTTATCTTAAGCTGTCGATAAAGGTTTGAAATGGCATTTAAGACACCGTCACTGTATATAATGATCTCCCATCCATTAATATCTTCACTGAGGAGCCTCTCCACCTCTTCCTTATACCTGAAATCTGTTATAAAGAAGGACTTCTCAGGGGTTAAAAAGACCCACCCTGATGACCCTTCAAATCCTGTCAGGTACCTGATATTAGTGAGACTGGAAACAAGGAAGGCCTGGAAACCCCTCCAGCTAAGAGACTTCCTGAGTTTCTCGAGACGGAGACCTCGACCTGATTCGGGGTTCCCAAAAAACCGTCTGATTTTTTGGGGCATATCTGCTATTGCGAAACTCCTGACAGGATATTCTTTGATGCAATCAGGGCAAGGATATAGCTATCAGGGCCAAAGCCCGAAATCTGACCTACACAGACCTCGGCTATATAAGACCTTCTCCTGAATTCCTCTCTCTTATGGATATTCGATATATGAACCTCAATCGCAGGCCTGCCTACTCCACTTATAGCATCACGTATAGCAATGCTCGTATGGGTAAAGGCTGCAGGATTGATGATCAGGACATCATAATCAGCCTTATGAATGGCCTCGATTATCTCTGACTCACTGTTCGACTGAATGATCGATGTCTCGAAGCCAAGGTCATGAGCAGACTTCTTTATCCTCTCGTTTATCTCATTCAGGGTCAGGGAACCATAAATCCCGGGCTCCCTTTTCCCGAGTAGATTCAGATTGGGTCCGTGAATTACGAGGATCTTCATAACTCAAAATTCAGACTCTATCTTTGGCACCGCAGTCTTTAACATGAATCGGGCCTTTCCATAATTACCCTCTGGCCTTATCACCATCGCAAGATAGTAATCATGGTTTATCTGCCTCATAATTATCCCGCACTGCTCAGATATAATCGAAAACTCCTTTGCGTCACCAAGCCTGAGATTCCTGGCAGCAAGATTTATGTCTCTGATCATGGCAGAGGCCTCTGCGCTAAGGTCTTCAAGGTTTATTAACTTTTCAGCCGCATATTCCTCGACAGGTATCCCATCAGAGGCTATTATTGATGCTGAGAGGGCTCCATCAACCCTATCTACCAGATCCTTAAGAAAGGCCGAAAAACTCATCTCTCCTCCTCCGGATACCTTCAAGAAGGGACTCAAGTTTCAGTATAATCTCCTGATCCTTACCAAGAAGCTTGAGAAGATTCTTTAACTCAGCAATCCTCTGGAGCACCTTTTTGTTATCAGGATACTCCTTAAGCATAACCTTATAGCTTTCAAGGGCCCTGAAATACTCACCCTTTGAGACAAAACTATCGGCCTCTGAGAAGTCAGGTTCTGCAGTCGTCTCGAATATCTCTTTTTCCCTGGGTTCCTCAAGATGTAAGGTCTCTTTTATTTCTGCACCGCTCATATCTGAGAAATCCTTGAACTCCTGGGACCATTCGCCTTCCTCCCAGATATCTTTAATCTCCTGCTCACCCTCTTCCGTAATAGGTTCTGCAAACTCTTCATTTAAAAGAGCTTCTGATTCTTTCATCTCAGGAGTTTTTACCTCCATCATATCCTCTGGAGGAATCTCCATGGGTTCCGCTCCTGAGAGGTCAAAGACCTGATCCTCAGGTATGCCGAAAAATTCCTCACCTTCACTCAAAGGACCTTTTGTTTCTCTGGATTCTTCAACAGGTTCTTCTGAGACGACCCGCTCCATCTCTCCTGCTGTCTCCAGAGGCTCCTGGGTTTCATGGATCTCTATCACCTCTTCCTCAACCGACTTTTCGCTCGTCTCAGGACGAGGGGCCTCTACAAAGGATTCCCTGGACTCAACTCTCTCTATAAAGGACTTTGCATCTTCATCAAGGGGATTAATCTTTAGAACGGTCCTGAATTCTGAGATGGCTCTATCCATCTCACCAATGTCTCTGTATATCTCGGCAAGTTTTTTATGTGCAAAAAGGTTGTCAGGGATCGCTGCGATCACTTTTTCGAACTCCCTCCTTGCCTCTTCAATCATCCTCTTCTCGAGATATATCTTTCCAAGGGCAACACGGGCGCTCGTATAATCAGGTTGCCTATCGAGACCTTTCAATAAGACAGAGATAGCCTCATCCAGCATACCTGCCTTTCTATACTCCTCAGCAAGGGGAAGGAATAGTCTCGAACTGGGGTCCTTCTCTACCCTGACCTTTAGTTTCTCTATATCTTCCAGTGACATCTCTATAATTCTATCAGAAAATAATAAAAAGTCAATGCTGAAGTATACAACAGATACAAAAAATTTCGCAATCTTGTCATTTAATCCGTAATCTTACATAATTAAACATGCTTAGTGACCTTATTAAGAGGGTCTTCGAGATAGAGGGAAAGGCCTATATAGTCGGCGGTTATATAAGAAAACTCCAGAAAGGACAGGAATCATCAGACATAGATATCGTTGCAGAGAATGATGTGGAAAGACTTGCCAATATCTTAGCAGAGGATATAAAAGGAACGGTTGTTGCTTTTAAAAAGGGTGGCATAATAAGGGTCGTTTCAGATAATATCACCCTTGATTTTTCAAGAATTCAGGGATCTATCCATGATGACCTTGGTAAGAGGGATTTCACGATTAATGCCATTGCCTGGTCACCATCAGAGGGTCTTATCGACCCCTTCGATGGCATAGGGGATATTAAGAAAGGCATAATAAGGGCCATTTCTGAGAAAAATCTGAGAGACGACCCCCTGAGGCTCCTCAGGGCCTATCGCTTTGTTGCTGAGGAAGGATATAAGATTGACTCAGAAACAAGAGGGATGATTAGGAGATTAAGGAGAGAACTCTCCTCCACCGCAGCAGAGAGGATAACCTCCGAGTTATTCAAGATCCTCCTCTCTCCTGGATGTGTAAAGGCCCTCGGTGAGGCCTTTGATGATGGTCTTCTGAGGGAGATTATCGATATTGATAGAGGGCAGTTAAATGAGAATATAAAGGCTATTTCGAAGATAGATCGTTTTATTGATAGATTAAAGGAATCTGAAGGGTTTAAGATGGCCGTTGATCAAGAATTCTCCCAGGGACTCACATACAGGGGACTCTTAAGACTTGAGAGACTCCTTATGGGTTCCGATCTAAATAAGAACAGACTCATCCTGAGCAGAGCGATATGGAAGAGGCTCAAGACTGTGACAGGTGCATTCATCGTTTATATGAAAGAGAGAGAGAAAATCAGCAGAAAGGCCCTGTTTGATATCTTTTATGAATTAAGGGATGCCTCGATAGATTTTTCGATCCTTACAGGTAGCAGGAAGATATTCGCAGAGGCAAGGAGATTCCTTGATATGAAGGACATTATGCCCGGCAACAGGATTGCAGAGATAACAGGACTGAAGGGAAAAAAGATAGGCGATCTACTGAAGAAACTTCGATACCTCCAGTTCATCTGCAGGTTAGATGATAGAGAGACCCTTATCACTAAGGCAAAGGATATTGCCGACTCATTAACTTGACCTTCAGGGTTTCCCCATTTATACTTAAATTAGATCAACAGGATTCAGGAGGTAATCATGGCACATCCAAAGGTCCTTGCCTTTATACTCGCCGGTGGTAAGGGAGAGCGGTTATTCCCTCTTACAGCCTTTCGCTCAAAACCATCCGTCCCCTTTGGAGGTAGATACAGGATCATCGATTTTGTTCTCAGTAACCTTGTCAATTCCCATATCTATTCGATATATCTCCTCGTCCAGTATAAGTCTCAATCCCTCATCGAACATGTGAGGCAGAACTGGGTTTTATCACCGGTGATAAGGGAGCACTTTGTTACTGTTGTGCCGCCCCAGATGAGGATGGGGCCTGAATGGTTCCAGGGAACGGCTGATGCCGTCTTCCAGAATGTTAATCTGATCAGACAGCATAATCCTGAACTCGTTGTCGTCTTCGGAGCTGACCATATATATAGAATGGACATCAGACAGATGATAGATTTTCATCTCGAAAAGGATGCCTATGTTACCGTTGCAGCAAGACCTGTTCCATTAGAAGAGGCCTCATCCTTTGGTGTCATACAGAGTGACGGTGATAAGAGAATCACAGGATTTCAGGAGAAACCCAAGAGACCCACACCCATGCCTGATGACCCGACAAGGGCTTATGTCTCTATGGGAAACTATATATTCAGAAGGGATATCCTTCTTGATGCACTTGCCAGGGCCGAGAGAAAGAAGCAACATGATTTCGGAGCCCATGTGATACCTGACCTCGTTGACTCGGGCAGGGTCTTTGCCTATGATTTTGCAAGAAACACAATACCTGGCACACAACCTTTTGAGGAGAAGGGTTACTGGAGAGATGTGGGCACTATTGCCTCATATTTTAATGCCCATATGGACATGCTCGGAGAAAGACCGTCCTTTGAGCCGAATAACAGTTTATGGCCAATTAGACCATCAAATTATGAAGGCCCGGCTACGAAGATCCTTAAGGGAGATATAAGAAACAGCATAATAGCAGAGGGGGTTACCATCTACAGGGCAAAGATCAAAAACTCTGTAATAAGGAGCGGCGTAATAATCGAGGACGGTGTCACAGTAGAGGATTCGATAATAATGGACAATACCATTCTGAAAAAGGGCTCCCATCTCAGGCGCGTCATTGTTGATAAACTGAATATTATAAATGAAGGAGAGGAGATAGGCCTTGATCCTGAGAAAGACAGGTTCAGGTGTCATATAGATTCCTCAGGGATCGCCATACTTCCGAGAGGTGGTAGAAAGAGATAAAAGACTATGGAAGGCGAAGGGATAGGAGATATCATAGCTGCTGAGAAAGAGATCCAGAAGAGGATTGAAGAGGAGATGATCAAGATAGAACAATGGATAGAAGAGATGAAAAAGAAGGCTGAAGAAGAGATATCCAGGGCAGAAGAAGAAGGCAGGAGGGATTATGAGAAAAGGTTATCGGCCTTTGAAGAAATGATCAGGAATGATGCCTCCAGGATCATTAATGAGGCAATTAGATGGCAAGAATTCACAGCTAATTTAAGCGATGATGAATTAAGGTCAATACTTCTCGGTTTTATCATAAAGATCATCCCTGATCATGACTCATTTCAAGGGCAGGGAAGGTATCAAAGATGATAGTCAGGATGTCGAAGGTTCAGATAGCAGGACCTAAGTCACTGGCTGAGGATGTATTATCCCTTTTGAGGGAATTAGGAGTCCTGCATCCCGAGACTGAGGTGATAGGTTTCATCGAGACCCCTGAGGAAAGAGACCTGAGAACCTTCATCCTGGATGAAAAGACCCTATCTGAGAGACTCTTTCTCGAAGACCTTGCGAAAAGGTTAGAAGAAATCCTTTCGATCCTACCCCGTAGGCCTGTTAGGAAGAGTTATCTGGAGCCTTCAAAGATATTAGATACCATTGGAAGGCTACTCAAGGTACACACAGATTATTGCAGGAATATCCTCAGACAACTCGATGAGATAGAGAGGGAACTGAACGACTTAAGAAGATACGAACCATTCATGGATGCTATTGAAAAACTCACGGAAGGACTCAGGGATATAAATGCCCTCGAGATTACAGGCCTCATAATCAGGGATGAGAGATTAATAGGGCAGATAGAGGGACTGATCAATAGACTCACCTCGGGTAGATACAGTCTTTCCCGCACCGTTGCATCTGATGGTCAGATCGTAGCGGCTATCGTTACAGAAAGAGAAGATGCAAAAAGGGTCAGAGACGCCCTTGTCACAGAGCAGATACCTGAGATAGGTCTTCCAGCACTTGAAGGTCTATCCCTGAAGGATAAGATAACCTATTTAAGGAAAAGGATAGAACAGTTAAGGACAGAAGAGATAAGATTGAGAGAAGAACTCGACAGATTCACCCTGAGATGGCGACCCATCTACGAAAGGGTAAGAGAATGGGCCATGGAGAGGCTCTCCTTGCTCAGCGCCAAAAGCCTTATCTTCGAGACAAGGATGTGTTTTCTCATCTATGGCTGGATACCGAGCAGTGAGACTAAGAGACTGAGGGAAGAATTTGATAAGAGGTTTAAGGGCCAGGTCGTAATCGATGAAAAAGATATAAGGGTTGAAGATCTCGATAAAGTGCCTGTTATCTTAAAAAATCCCCCCTATTTCAGACCCTTCGAACTTTTTACAAGGCTCCTTCCGCTTCCATCCTATACATCCTATGACCCTACTGTATTTATAGGCATATTCTTCCCCATATTCTTTGGAATGATCCTCGGTGATGCAGGTTATGGCATCCTTCTCTTAGTGACATCACTGTATTTTATCAGGAGATTCAGGGGAAGAAGATACATTTGTGATGCAGCAAGGATACTCCTTTTCTCTTCGGTCTATTCTATCTTCTTCGGAATTCTCTATGGAGAGTTCTTTGGAGAACTCGGAAGCTACATCGGTCTCAAACCTCTCTGTATAGAGAGGAGGAGTGCAATTATACCCATGTTATTTTTTACCTTAACTATCGGGATCGCCCATGTATCACTGGGCCTCTTCCTCGGTCTGATAACAGCAATAAGGAAAAAGGCAAAAAGGGAATTAATTTACAGGTTCCTTAATATCGCCCTGCTCTTCTCCATCTTGATCCTTATTTCTGCCCTTTCAGGCCTTTTTCCTCATCTCCTTACAAGGCCGATTATTATCGCGATACTCATATTAACTCCTCTCATGCTCTTCAGTGGTGGTATTATCGCCCCATTCGAGGTTATCCGCTCTATAGGAAATATCATATCCTATGCAAGGATAATGGCCATCGGTCTCACATCTGTCCTTCTTGCCTTTGTTGCCAACCGTATGGCAGGCTTAACAGGAAACATAGTCATGGGTATACTCGTTGCATCACTTCTTCATATCCTGAATATTATAATCGGGATATTTTCACCCACAATCCATTCTCTCAGACTTCACTATGTAGAATTCCTTTCAAAGTTCATAGAATCAGGTGGAAGGAGATACCAACCATTAACCTCAAAACGATAGAAAGGAGGAAGCATGGAAAAGGTTCTAATAGCCTTTGCTGCAGCCCTTGCAATCGGATTGACCGCCATATCAACTGCGTGGGCACAGTCAAGAATCGGTTCTGCCGGAGCAGGGACTCTGGCTGAGAAACCAGATCTTAGTGGTACCATAATAATCCTCGTTGCGATACCAGAGACGATGGTCATCCTTGGCTTTGTCATCGCCACGATGATCCTCATCATGAAATAATCGATGGGATATAAGGAATTAATCGAGGCAATCAAGGAAGAGGGTGAGAGGATTATAAAGACCCTCAAGGCAGAGGCAGGGAAAAAGGCAGATATTATCGAGGGTGAGAAAGAATCACGGATCATGGAGATCAGGAGAGGATATGAAGAGAGGTATAATGCTGAGGCTGAGAAGAGAAGAGGCCTCATACTCAGAGAAGCAGAAAAAGAGGCCATTGCAATAAGGTTACAGGCAGAGGAGGAACTATCCCGAAGGCTCTTCAGGATTGCCCTTGGTCTAATACCATGCCTGAGGAAGGAGAATTATGGAAAGATCTTCGAGAAACTCTTAAAGGAGATACCTGAATCTGACTGGATTACTGTGAAGGTAAATCCTGAGGATGTGATGATCGCCAGGTCTTATTTCCCTGATGCAGAGATAATAAAAGACCCTTCAATAAGTGGCGGTCTGATAGTGATCAACAGAGATGGTAATGTCATAATAAACACCTTTGAAAAGAGGCTTGAGAGGCTATGGCCTGATATTCTGCCTGATATAATCATGAAGATTAAGGAGATGGGTGATGCTCCTTACAGATAAAGGCCTCAGAAATTATCCATCAGATTATCTCTTCTCAAGGCTCAGGGGAAGGATAGACAGAGGAATCGTCTATATTAGAGGTTCAGGCACTAATGCAGCAAGGGAGTTTATAGAACAGGAGTATAGATGGGTCTATTTACAGATGAATAAGGAATTAAGGAGGCTCTTGTGGCCTTTTTTCTTTTACAGGGAGATAAAGAGGCTCTTTGAATGGCTGAGAATCGATGACCTATCCCTACATCCACAATTAGAATCGAGCCTCCTCTCAGAAGAGATAAAGAAGATATTCCTTGGGACGAGGGACCTCACATCAAGGATAGAAAAACTGAAGATGATTCTCTCGGATATCTTTAAGGAGTTCAATTACATAAGCAAGAATAGCGAATTAAAGGCCTTTGAGGAAAATCTCATGAAATCCTTTCTCTCTACGATCGTGACATCTGCCATATATCCTGCCCTAAGGGATTTCTTTAGATATATAATAGACTTCAGGAATTTAGTAACCATTTACAAATGTATTAGATGGAAGTTAGAGAGGATACCGTCATTTACTCCAGGTGGTAAATTAAGTGAGTCTGAACTGAGAAGGGCCTTTTCATCAGGAGATATCACCATGATCAATAAACTCTCAATCAAAAGGCTTGGGCTTCATATCGATGACCCCTCAGAAATAGAGATAGGATTATACAATGGACTGAGGGTTATCCTGAAAAGGTTCTATCAGACAGACCCCTTAGAACCGATTGTGATCCCATATTATCTCTGGAACTGCTATGTTGAGTATCTTATGATAGGGACATAATATCTTATGAAACATACAGGTCTAAAAGAGATGCACAGGGGGTGATAATCACAATCACCCTGGTGGAAATCCTCCTACGGAGAAGCAGTTTTACCACCATTTAGCAAGGAGGGATTTTAAGGTGAAAAAG
>Ga0334722_10003769_pt1 | contig 16146 bp, 28 predicted proteins | sample C3_bottom_MG_FD_207210 | JGI IMG/M metagenome (GOLD analysis project Ga0334722, IMG submission 207210) | Sediment microbial communities from Yellowstone Lake, YNP, Wyoming, USA - C3_bottom | ecosystem: Environmental > Aquatic > Freshwater > Lake > Sediment | place: USA: Wyoming | collected...
GAGGAACATGATGTAGTCCCTGGCGACGAACGTGACGTGCGACCTCATCTCGTCATTCTTGGCGTGATACGTCTCGCCGGCGCCGAACATCCCGTGGTGTCCGACGTGGTGCAGGTCGTAGGCGGAGCGCCCGAAGCGCGTCCCGTGCAGGACGAACCGGTGGGCGATCCACTCCACGAACGAGTTCACCACGAACGCCCCCACGAATCCGACTGAGCTCCAGAGGATGTAGCGCACCTGTCACTCTTCCTGTCTACTGTGCCAGCGGAGGCTGAACCTTCTTGGTGCCGGTCACAGCTCATCCGCTGGAAACTTCTTGTGGATCTCATGGAGATCCTTCCACCAGGCGCGGATTGCCTTCGCCGCCATGACGGGCGTCGCGAAAATCGCAGGTTTTTGACTATGGGAGTGGTTCCAATTGACCACGAACTTCTTCGGCGTCGGGACCGCGCCGACTTCCCAGAGCCGATACTTCGCCTCTGGTGGGTCGCACAGGAGGACCACTGCCTGATTCCCGATGGCTCCCGTCTCAATCGCCAAGTGCTTTTGCGGGCTCATGACGATGTTTGCCTGCGCCACGCCCCAGACCTTCCGGCCGCACTCTGGACACGCTTGCCAGGCCGGAGGGCCGTCGAGTTTCTTCTTCTGTGCCAGCGGAGGCTGAACCTTTCTCACCGCTCCTCCTTAAAAAGAAGTCCGAGGAAGCCCAGAAGGTACTTGGCCTCGTCCCTCGAAAGATGGACGTAATGCTCTGCCAAAGGGCCCCTCGTTTCGTGAATCTCGATCATCACCTCCTTCTCACCACCCACCCTCGCAACAGAGACGATCATTTTGTCATAACGAAGCTCCGGGGGCTGCGCCGGAAGCACCATTGCCTTTTTGTAGTCCATCACTTCCTCCTCTCGAGCTTCCCGATCAGCTCGGGCATCACCAGTTCCATCAGAGACCTGACGATCTCGCCGCGTTCATATTTGACGCCAGCGGAGTCCATAGTCTCATGGGCCGAAAGGAACCCGAGCATCTCCTTCTTGGAAAGCGCAAGCAGCCGTTTCTCGAACAGCTTGAGCGTCGCTTTGTGAATTTTCACCGGCTACCTCCACAGAATTTTGGAGAAAGAAGGACAACGCTACTCTGGATGTACTCCGGGTGGATGCTCCGCAACCTGTACTCCGATTCCTGACATCCGGGAGCCGCCTGTCTGTGCTGATTCCCCATCATGTGCACCACCGACATCACGTCCGAATTCTCGAGGAACATGATCGCGCCGATGACCCCGCACTTCTCGCAGAACCAGACTTGAGATTTCATCGCTCCTCCTTCACCACGCCTCTGCCCACAGCGGGATCACGACCACCGCGACCCCGTAGACCTCGAACGTCTTCCCGAAGTGTCTCCTGAGTACACCGTCCTGACGAGTCCAGAGAAGGCCCATCAATCCCCCTTGGGCCTCCACTTGAACTGTCCGTCCACCATCTCGGCGTGACCGTGGAGGACGGCCTGTCTCTGAAATAAATATGTGGCCGCTACACCAACAGCGACAAACATAAAGATAACCACCAACAGAAACAGGACCGTTTCGCGTAACATCGTAACCTTCCGTTCGTCTTCCATGTTTCCTCGTTTCACTCAAAAAAGCACGGGGCGGGAGTCAACCCGCATCTCGGCACTTTAAGGGCTTAACCGGCCCATGGACCAGCGGTCCCAGCCTGCTCTCATTGAGCTACCCGTGCGCTGTCACTCTTCACCTTTTGTGTGCCAAGCTATCGCCCCCCGATGATCTCTCGAGCTTGCTCCTTGCTGTATCCCGCTTCAAGGAGCGCATCATATTCAGTTCGTTCGTGCCGATAGCGGATGATCTCAGCGCGACGAAGGGCCTCTTCGAGGTCGATCTCCCCAGAGACATACTGCCTTACCGTTCGGCTGTCCGCAGGCATTCTCAGTGCTTTTGCGGCGCGATCATATTCCGTCTCCAGCTTAACCCCTTTTGCCTCAGCCCTGATCTTAGCGGCGGCGCTCACAAGCGCATTACGGTAGGTGTAATCGTAGTCTGCCTCTGAGAGGCCCTCAGAGAGATGGGACTTTGCACGGAGGATTCCGTAGAATTTTTGAGAGGTAATTTCCCCTTTGAGATAGCTGTCGAGCCCCGAACGCATCTCTTCGGTTCGCCGCTCCACCGCCCGCTCCAACCTACGCTCTGTATCCACGAGTTCCCTCCTTTTACTCTCAGGCTTTGTGTGCCACCGTCAGCGCAACCTTCTTTTCCGTTCAACGATTACCCTCACGGGGATCGTCTCCCAGTTGTCTCCAGCTACCAGCTCAGATAATCTGAACAGAGGAAGGGGCTCTTTCTTTTTTCCCCTAAACCCCAAGGACACCTCCCAGACCATGCCCTCCTCATCCACAAACCGATAGCCCAGAGGTTTGCCTCGAACCCTCGGGTCCACAGAAACCCGTGATGGAGCCTGTTTTTTCAGACCCAGCGAAGATGCGAGACTACTGATCCATGCCACGAAGCCCGCATAGGTGCCCTCAACATCGTCAATGCTGTAGTCGGAGGTTGCGTATGCGTCAGCGTGGCCCGATACCCGAACCTTCAGAGTTTGGAAAAACACCCCTTCCACATCATAGATGTCGCCTTGGACATAGTACGTCCCTGTCTGGGCGATCTTTGTCTCAGTCTCGACGCCATAGGATCGGAACACCTTCGCGACCCGTTCGGCTGTTTCAAATCTTCCCATAAAGCCTCCTATCACTCTCAGGCTTTGTGTGCCACCGGCTTAATCCGCTCCCGCACCCACGCGAGAACGTGCGCGTACTTCTGCTCCGGCGTGCGCCCACAGGATCGCTCGTCATTCTCGTACATCACCTGCCACGCGAGGGTGTGGGCGATTGAGAGACGGCGAGCGACCATCTCGCTGTCATCGAGGATGTCGGAGAACTCTTCCTCAACCTCGTAACGAGCAGTCGACCCTTCTTTTCCCTCGTCAACCTTCCGCTTGACCGCCAGCGCACCGAGGGCGCAGACTTGCCCACAGTATGAGAATGCCCCGCCAATCAGGCTTTTTTCAGGGAGCGAAAGCAGAGCGGTTTCCAACTCTCTGAGAACAGCTTGCCCTCGCTCACTTTTGATCGCCTGTTTTAAGGCTCCAGCCCAGCGGATGCGGTCCCAATTGTCACAGTAATCGTCACTCACTACCCGGCTCATCGCGTCCTCCTCGGTATCGGCTCCTCTCGCACCGTGACCTCGATCACCAGGCGGCTCTTGGGGCCGATGATCACGCCGTCCGCGAAATCGACAGAGAGGCCATAGGATCCGTCCATTGACATCACTTTGATCCCCCGGACACACGTCTCGCAGAGCGCCGATTCGATCGGGAAGATGTTGTGGGAGACGAGCCGGCTCTTGGGGCTCGTGGTCTTCTTTTTCATGTCACTCTTTCTACCTAGTGTGCCAGCGTGTACAGCAGGATCCCGACCACGACCGGGCTCATCTCCCAAGGTTGCGTTACCATGACGCCTATCCCCCTTCGTCACCCTACCCGGCCCCTGCAACAGGCAGAGGCCGTGTGCGATGGCGACAGGCCACCACTCAATCCGGTTTGCACGCTTTCACTCCCCCTCCACGCCAGCGTCTTCCTCGATCAAAGCTACCAGATCCTTCAGGACTTTTGCGGTCACGACGATGAAGTCCCCGTCATCGGTGAAGCCGAGGTTGGTGAGCTGGTAGCGCACCCCCCGCTTGGCGCCCTCGAGCCGGGTCACGTCAATGCCCCCGGTGCTCCCCAGTGGCGTACTCATATTACCCTTTCGGCGAATCCTTCGCCGCCTCTCGTTCGCATCAGCCGGCCCACACGTGGTCACAGGCAAACCTGGAAATCCCCAGCGTCACCGCCAAGTCTACCATTTTTTTGTAGAGCTCACGGAGCCCCCGCTTGACATCAACCCGCTTGGTCCGGTCCAGCGTCCGATAGACCTCGATCAGCGCGTCTGATGCCGTCACGTAGGCCGCCTGCTGGGCGCGGATGGCCTCGATCTCAGGATTCGGAGTCGAGGCCGGGATGGGGATCGGCGCCCCCTCTTCAGGATGCTCCTCGAAGCCAGTCTGAAGCAGATCCATCACGAATACTTTCCCTGCACGCTCTCAATGGTCTTCTTGAGCCCGTCCGTGAGGTTTGTTTTCGACGTCCAGCCGAACGCATCCCGCGCCCGCGTCACGTCGAGCTTGCGGCGGGGCTGGCCGTCGGGGCGAGACGGATCAAACTCGATCTTTCCGTCAAACCCAACAAGAGCTGAAATAAGGCAGGCAAGATCATGAATCGAAATTTCGTCTGAGCTCCCCAGGTTGACCGGTTCCGGAGAGTCGTACTTCTCGAGCGCCGCCACGATCCCCTGGGCGGCATCTTCGACGTACAGGAACTCCCGGGTCGCCGTCCCGGTCCCCCAGAGAACGACTTTCTTTTCTCCTTGGGCCTTCGCCTCCATGAACTTCCGGATCATCGCCGGAATCACATGGGACCGCTCGAGGTCATCGTGGTCCCCGGGTCCGTACAGGTTGACGGGGATCACCGTCACCGCGGCCATGCCGTACTGCTGGCGGTAGGCCTGGGCCATGGTGATGAGCGCCCGCTTGGCCACACCGTAGGGCGCGTTGGTCTCTTCAGGATAGCCTTCCCAGAGGTCGGATTCTTTGAACGGCACGGGACAGTGCTTGGGGTAACTGCAGACTGTACCGGCCTGGAGGTAGCTGTTGATGCCGTGGGCGCGGGCGATCTCCATCACGTGGACGCCCATCAGGATATTTTCGAGGAAGAAGATGCCCGGATCCTGCTGGTTGGCTCCAATCCCTCCTACAGTTGCGGCCAGGTGAACCACCGCATCGGCGTCAAAGTGTCGGAAGAAAAGCCGGTCGCAATCCACCTTCTCCCGGAGATCGTAATCGAAGCTCCTGACGACGATCGCCCGATGACCCCTGTGTTCGAGCTCCGAGACGACGTACTGCCCGAGGAACCCGGCCCCGCCTGTGACGATGACCTTCATAGCTTCGCCCTCAACCCCTCAACAAACGGAAGAACCTCCAGGATCCGGTACTGCCATGTATGGTTAGCGAGCACCTCCCGCCTTCCAGTTTCCCCGATCCGCGTGCGGAGCCCGATGTCCCCCAAGAGCCGCTGGACATGGTGGACCAGCTCGTCGTTCGTGTCGAACATGACCAGGTGCTTGCCGTCGGTAAACTCTTTTTCAAGGCCAGGAATCCGCTTCGTGACGAGCGGGATCCCGGAGGCCATGGCAATCAGATGCCGGTCACTGTAGTGGCCCTCGACATCGTTGAAGTGGTTGACCGAGATCGCCACCAGGGCCCGCTTCCATACGTGGTGTTGCTGCTTGACGCCGCACTCCCCGAGGACGGGGAATCCTGCGGGCCACCCCCGGCCACAGATCCCGATGGGGACCCGGGCGTCCATGAGGGCCCGGATCGCGGCCTCACGTTCGACCGTGCCTGGGAAGTCTCCCCCGTAGTTGTGTCCGAGGAACATGACGGGCTTCACGGTGAAGGGCGGGATCCATGCCGGCAACCCCAAGACGTCCTCGTCCCAGTCGAGGCCGATCTGGAGATACCGGATGTTTTTGGCACCGACCGCCTCGTAGTGTGGGATGTGCCCGATGTTTGCGATGAGCGATGCGTGGGTCGCCCGGCAGATCGAGGCCAGGTAGTCGGAGACCTTGTCGCGGGCGTCCCCCATCCAGTGAGTGATGATGGTTTTGGGGAGGGCCACCTTCAGGGCCTCGATCGTGGCCGCGCTGATGACGCCAGAATTTTGCAGTTGAAGCCAGCACCAGTCAGGCTTGAACGCTACGGCCTCCTCGATGAATCGGCGGTTGACCTCCGGGACCGGCACGCCCTGGCGGCCCAGCTCGAGATAGTCGAAGTCGTACAGGTTTTGCCTTCCGAAGACTTTCCCGAAGGCGTCGATCATGCCCCTTTGAGGATGATCCCAATTTATGGTCGAAAGAAAGACGCGCTGGATCATTTCGTGTCTCCGATCGCCTTCAGGGTCTGGGAGACCCCCTCCAGGATGCAGTCCCGGAACGTGTACTCCTGAGTGAGCTTCTTCCAGAGAAGTTCGCCGATGCCTTCCAAGTTTCCCTGCAGCCATTGGTGGGCCCTCCCCACAAATCCGCCGTAGTCACCCATGAGAATGTCTTTCCCGGGTTCGAGCGGCCACGGGTCCACAAAAGTTTCCGAGAGGATCGGCATCATCCAGGCCGCCGCCGCAGCGAACCGGAGTTGCTCGCCCCCCAGTACCCCGCTCTGGTGGATGTTAACCAAGGCCCGCGAGGAGTTCCAGACGTTGTCCCGCGCCTCGTCCCATCCCGGCGGGCCGATGCGGAGGCCGGCGTTCTCCAGGCCCCCAAGAATCTGGCTCCGGCGGTGGTTGATGTACATGAAGTGACAAACGTCGTATCGGTGCGGGCGGACAGGGGTCCCCACCCGCAGGCGCTCATCCGATCCGATGGGCACGCACCGCGCCCCCGGCAGGAGCGAGGTGAAGTACCGGTCATGGCTCCAGATTTCATCCACAAAGTCTTTCGTGGCCCACGCGCAGGCGGCCCGGAACTCAAGGGCGGCCACCGTGGGATCGTCGACCAGTTCGCCCCCTGGCCGCTCGATGTTCCACCAGATGACGACCGCATTCCGCGGGCGCCCCCCGAGCAGACTCGTCCGATGTTGCATATGGGGAACGAACTCCCCATTCATGGGGCTCACCACATAGACCGCGTTGCTCTCGAGGTCGATCTCATCGACGTAGCAGACGGGGATCCCGGACAGGGCCGCCAGCCTGAAATAGTACGTGTACGAGCCGTACTCATACCGGGGCCTGGCCAGGAAGACGGCCCTCACTTGGTGAACCTCGCTTGTGCCTCACCGATGACGGCTTCCCACGGGCGGGGCGTCACGTTGGGATTCTTCTGGGCGATCCCGAATCCGGTATGGTGCAGCCAGTCGCACCGCTCCTTGGGGTCCGGGATGAACTCCCAGAGGACCTCCATCTCCCGGGTGGCCATCGGCAGGGCGACGTCGTCGAAGAGGATGAGCCCATCGTCCTTCACGAACGACCGGTAGGCGCAGTATTCGCCGTAGGCCTGCGTGAACGTATGGTTGCCGTCGATGAAGAGCAGATCGATCGGCGGGTAGTTCTTCAGATTCTTCGCGAACTCCATGGAATCTGAAGTCACGGCCTGAATCCTGCTGATGCCCAACTTCTCGACCTGGACCTTGGCGTCCGGGTTGCTGTCGATGGTAAGGACCCTCCCGTTCCAGTATGAAATGTGGGCCGCCGAAACCCCGACATAGGTCCCGATTTCGACGGCAAACAAGTTGTCTTTTCCGGGGAAGGACATAAAGCTGAAAGCGAGACTCGAGAGGAACCTGTAGTACAACGCGTCCGGCTCCGTCCGGCGCGTAAGATCCCTGAGCCACTCCGGACGATGGTCGCGGGCAACTTTGAGGTCTTGGGCTGTCTTGACCGCCAGGGAAAGCGGAATCAAGGAATCACCTCCAGATTCAGATACGGATGGTCATGAAGCAGGTTGCTCACGATCGGCGCCAGGTTCTGGGGCACCGGCTTCGGCACCCAGAAGTCCCGCTCGCAAGTCGGGTGGACGTCTTTGATCCCGGACTGCGGCGTCCAGGGGTTGAACTTCGACTCGAACCAGCCCTGACGCCACTCCGCTTTGTGCCCGTGACAAGACTCCTTGTACCGGACAAGCCTCGAGCTCTGTGCATACCCGAAGTGGAGGACCGGGAATTCTTGCGGGGTGAGGTAGAACACCTCCTGAGAAGAGGCCCCCCCGAAATTGAGGATGCGGACAGGCATACATGGATCCTCGCACACCCACCAGCATGATCTCCAAAAGTGGGTGAACCTCACCAAGACATTTCGAGTCTGGATGAACTTTGCCGAAACTTCGAGCGCCGCCTGCGCGGCCCCTGGAGCCCAGAGCTCGTCCGCATCCACGACCAGGACCTGGTCCGCGCCGCGCTCTTGGGCGATCCGGACAGCCTCGTCCCGATGCGCTCCCTCGCTCGGCCACCGGCCGCTGCGCCAGACGAGAGGCTTCGTCAGGAACCGATTCGCTTCACGCTTCAGGTCATCTTCGGTGTCCGGGCAGATGAGGTTCGTGTCATGCCCGAAGCTCGGCCGGTCCGTGTAGACCACGAGAATCTCGTCGACCGCGTCCTGGACCGAGCGGATCGACCAGGCTAGGTACTCAGATCCGTAGTGCAGGACGTAGACCGCGACTCGCTTCACCAAGACACCTCGCTTCCGATCCGATACCGTTTGACGTCGATAACCGTTTCGAGCCCGGTCCAATCACAGTCAAGGTTCGCACCGCTCGACTGTGCGAGCTTTTTTCGGTCATCCAGAAGTTTCCGATTCCTCTCCAGGGCCGCCTCGTACCGGGCTGGATCAAACTTCCGCTTGAAGTCCCAAGCGTCCTTGTCCGTCGAGTGATCCTGATGAAAACCTTCAATCGAGGGCTCAAAGTAGGGGGGCCATCCGGCACGGCTCACGCGCTCCTTGAAGTCGTCGTCCTCGCCGGCGACTCCGCCGAGGAAGGCAAAGTCCACGCCCCTTACGGCGATGGCAGCCTCCCGGGGGAGGAACGAGGTGTACCAGTAAAGTTCGGTGGGCCCGAACTTCGGAATCCGACCGCGACCGCCCATCGCGTCAAGGAAGTGATCCCAGTAGCCCCGTAGCCACACTTCTTTGACGGTCGCACTCATCTCCGGCGTCCCCAGGTAGGTCTGCCCGAAGAGGAACGACTTCTGCCTATTCAGGCCCAACATCGAGTAAGCCCCCCCGAAGTTTTGAGGGGCGTGCAGAATCTCCGGGTGGCAAAGGCAGAGGATCTCGCCAGTGGCGAAAGCCACCCCTACGTTTGTCGAGATCGCCGGAGTGTGGAACCCTGCAAATAGGGGATGCTTCCCGCCTCGTATTCTGACATGGGTCAGGTTGACCCTTCCGATCACGTGCCGGTAGGTCAGGCTGAGATCCTCCGTGCTCGTGTCGTCGACTAGGATGATCTCCCACTCGTTCGGAGGCATCGTCTGCCACAGATAGCCGCCGAGTGCCCGCCTGAAAAGCTCCGATCTGTTGTGAATCGACAGGACGGCCGAGACCTTAATCACAGCGAAATCCCATGCTTCAACCTCACGGCCTGGAGGGCCACGTCATCCGAGCAGTTTTCGGAGACGCGCTGGTCGATCCGGTAGTCATAAAACAGGATGTCCGGGATGTACACCCCGCGGTATCCCTTTTCGGCAAGGCGAATCCACAAATCCCAGTCTTCCAATTTTTTCAGAGACTCGTCGAACCAGATGTCTCCACGGCCGGCAGTCCGGATCAGGCTGATCATGGAGATGTAGTTGGACTTCTTGAGCGTCTCAACGTCCCACGGAAGACCATGAACCGTCACAGGCTTCCCTGCATCGAGAATCGTGAAGTCTCCGTAGGCGATGTCCGCCCCGGAATTAAGGAGCGCATCGTGCATATCCCTGAGACACCCATCGCTGAGAGCGGAGTCATCATCCACGAAGATCACAAACGGCTGGGTCGCCATCTGATACCCGCGATTCCGAAATATGGCGGGCCTCCCCGTGCTCCCATCGTTGGGGATGATGATCACCTCGGCTGGGTCACACCTGAGAATCGACAGCAGGCATCGTGTGGTGAAAAACTCCCGCCTCGAGGTTTTGTGCGGGACGATGACGGAGATCGGGAGCGTCACTTGGATTCCCCCTTGTTCCGTCCGCCCTTGAGTTCAAGGATCACGCGGCGCTCGATGACCCAAACTTTCTCCACCTGGGGTATGAATTCGCGGGCGATCTTCTCGGCTCGCTTGCGTGTGAAGATGAGCGGGCTCCCGTTGTTGTCGGTGAACTGCGCCGTGCCCTCGTCCACGTACATCCAGACTTCGTAGGTCGTTTCCATCGTCGCCTCTTTAAGAGGGGGCGGGGCGCCGGTCTCTCCGACCAGCGCCCACGCCCCCGAGAGAGGGGGTATACCTTCAGATTTTGTTGATCAGGTCGTCCACGCCCTTCTTGCCCAGTTTCTCGATCAGCTCGTCGACCTTCCGGGCGAAGAGTTCCGTGGCTTCGCGCTGCCGGTCCAAGGCCGCCGTCAAATCCCCCTGGAGGCGGCCCACATGGTCGGCGGTCTGCTGGCCCACGTCGAGCCCCTTCCGGGACATCCGGACCCCGAGGCCCATCGTGAGCAGACTTGTCAGAAGCGCCGGAACGAAGAACCCCAGGCCGTAGGAGAGCATGAGCACCTGGAAGACACTCGTCGATACCTCGACGATCTTTTTTGAGTCGTGTCCGGCCAGGAACAGCGAGAGTACGATCCCTCCGGTGGTCAGGAACACGGCCGCCGCCGCCCCGATGCACCCCCGCCAGATCCTCCGAATCAGCCGGTCGTGGTCTTCCTGGGTCGGAATCCTGGAGCTATTCATGGGGTTCTTCCTTCACGTCATCAACTTAAAACCCTGCCTTGCCATGCCATGCCGCGCCTCGCCTCGCCATGCCTCGCCCCGCCATGCCCTGCCAGGCCAAGCCTCGCCTCGCCGCGCCCAGCCTGACCCTTGAAAGCTTCAACTTAAAACCCTGCCTTGCCTTGCCATGCCGCGCCTCGCCCGGCCTCGCCTTGCCCTGCCCAGCCCTGCCTCGCCTCGCCACGCTTGACCCTTGAAAGCTTCAACTTTAAAACCCTGCCTTGCCTTGCCACGCCGCGCCTCGCCTCGCCTTGCCCCGCCTTGCCCTGCCAGGCCAAGCCTGACCCTTGAAAGCTTCGACTTAAAACCCTGCCTTGCCTTGCCTTGCCCGGCCTTGCCTTGCCCGGCCTGACCCTTGAAAGCTTCGACTTAAAACCCTGCCTTGCCTTGCCTCGCCCCGCCATGCCCTGCCAGGCCAAGCCTCGCCGCGCCTCGCCACGCCCATCCTCGCTTACGCGCTTACCCAACTAACCACCGTGTACCTTCCGAAGGGCCCCTTTTTCTCAGGACGGAAATCCAAGAGCCCCACTCTCGACCCCGTGTCATCCACGATTCTTCGGACCTCAGACCCTTTGAGCAACGTGTCATCCCAGGAAATCGTGAACTCCACGCCCCACTTGTCGAACCGCGGGCGGTGACGCATGACCCTGCCCTTCGTGCTGGGGATGACAACGGGGCGAGAGTCGACCAGATAGGTCTGAGCGTCGAGGACGCAATATTCCGGATCCACGACCAGGCAGGCGGCGGCAGACTTCTGCAGAGATCCGCGGCCCTTCCCCTTGGAGTACGTTGCCCCACTCACGAGCGCCCGCTGGATGTTCGTGCCTGGAATGTAGAGTTTCCCGTCAGGAGTCCTGTACTCTGAATACTTTGCCTGCTCTGCAGGCAACTTTTTATCGAGAGCCTCGATAGGCACGAGTGGAAACGCGTGCATCAGCAACGGGGCTGCCCCCTGGACCTTACAGTAGGCGCTCATGATCGACATACGTCCCCCTTTTCAAAAATAGAAGTAACACCCTCACGTCATCAACGAAATCGGCCGGAGCTCCCCCAGGGGCTCCCCGCATTCGCGCACCCGGTCGATTTCCCGCTGGATGAGATCGAAACAATACCCCTTGAGCTGGCTCTCCCCAACGAACCGGACCCCGACCGTCCCGAGCCTGAAATCGAGGTAGAGCTCGATCTCGCGTTCAACCACCGTGCCGTCCGGCTTGGTGATGACCAGAGTCGATCGGGAGACCTTGTACCGTTCAGTTATTTCCACCCGGCCTCCGAGAGGCGCTTTTTGAGGACCCGGACCAGGGCCTCAGCGCACTCCAAGTGGGCTTCTTTGGTCACCGTCGCCGACCCCAGAAACGAGAGCGGGACATCAAACGACACCTGGACTGCATCCTCGCCCTTTTTGACCTCGACATCGCAGGCCAGGCATGAGGCCCCGGTGCTCTTGATGAGCGTGATCTTTTTCTCCAGCATCGACGCCATTCAGACCTCAAAGTCTTCCGTAGTCCCCGGCTCGAACCTCTGGGGCGGCGGAGGAATTTTTCTCTGAGCCTTCACCTGCGCGTGGCACGGCCCGCAGATCCGGAATCCACAACTACCGCACCCCGCGCAGGGAAGGTGCTGGGAGCAATACCAGCAGGTGACCGTGTCCTGGACCAGTATGTTCAGGGTCGGGGCGGCGCATCGCGGGCAGGCGTTCACCGGCGGACCTCCTCACCGTCCTTCAGGAAAAGTCGGAAGAACTCGTTCCAGGAGAGCTCGATCCCGACCTCCTTGGATTTCCTCTCCTTGACTCGGGTCAGCTTGTCATAGGTCTCGTGCGAGATCCCGATCTGCGCGTAGCCCTTGGGCTTTTTCTTCTCAGTTTCCATCGATCCTCCTATGCCAGCACTCTTCACGGAGCAACCTCTGTATGTATGTCAGGGTGAAAAATTACGGGGTCATGAACGACGGGGCACTGTCCCTCTGGATAGAGCCGCGCCGCGTTCTTGCCGAACCAGCAGTATTCAGGGGGAAGGCTCTCGAGAACCTGGGGGAAGCCCGTCTCGCTGAGAAGCGCGCTCGAGAGCGTTGCCTCCTCCCATGCGTCCGGGCTCTCTGCGTTGAGCTCGATCCACTTGTCGAGGACCCGGGCGGAGTTCAAATCGTTCTTAAAGTACATCACCGCGGCACTGAACGCCGCAACGCTCCGGCGGTGACAGGCGATTGAGAATTTCGGGCTCTCAAAGAGCACCGGCTTTTTCACAAAGTAGGCGCAGGCGTCGACCCAAAGAATGTCCTGGTCCGTCCCCAGGATCATCTCGAGGATGAACTTCGGCTTTTCCTGGACGGTGAGCTTCCGGGTGGGCTGTGCCGCCCGTTCCCGGATGTCCACGTCGAGCCCAAACGCCCGGCAGGACATCCCCAGGCGCATGGAGAGATCCCGGTAGAACGGGTTCGTATAGAACGAGACGACGATCGGGTAGGTCACGCCTTGACCTCTGCCGGCGCAGGCGCGGGCACCGGGATCGGCTTCGGCGGCCTCGAGAGTTCGCGCCGGCGACGATCCGCAGCACGGGCCCAGGCGTTCCGAGTCTGGACGGACGCCCAATCGTAATCGGCCCCCTGCTCAAGGAGCAGCACGATAGCCTGAACGGTAGGCGCCTCGAGAATCTGCTGACGGAGACCGTTGTGTTTTGTTTCGTTAATCATGACCTAAGAGATATAACCCAAAGCTATCGAAACGTCAAGTAAAAAAATAACTTGACTTTCAATTTTGGGACGATACACTCTCTGCAGAGTTAGGAGGCTAGAAACCATGGTGACACTCATCGATGCGGCTCGTGCGCTGGCGTCCGTCTGTGACGGAGCCGTCACGCGCGACGGTCAAGGATTTAACGGTGCTGATTCACCGTTCGCGAGATCCCTAATAGAACAGTACGACACCCAGGGGGGGCTCTCCCCGAAACAATACCAGGCCCTTGGGAAGCTGCTCCAGAAGTACCGGGGCCAGCTATCCACCCAGGGGATCGACGTCACGGCCCTGGCAGCACCACCGCCCCAGCGGGCGGCCCAGAAGGCCCCCCAGAAGGCCCCCGCGGCGGCGGAGGCCCCCAAGGCTGTCCAGACTGCCCCCACCCCCGTAGCGGCCCCCCAGACGCCGCCGCCGTGGCCCTACGCGACGGGAGGCGATCTCCTGCCGTTTTTCGCGCCTGGAAAAACTCCCCGCCCTCAGCAGGTGGCCGCCCTGGACCAGATCTCCCGCGCTTTCGCCTCCGGCAAGCGCGTGGCGGTCCTAGAGATGCCCACGGGCGGGGGCAAAAGTTTCATCTGTCAGGCGGTCGCCCAGGCGGTCGCAGCGGCGGGGGGGAAAACGCACTTCCTGACCGTCCAAAAAACTCTGCAGGACCAGTACCAGAGGGACTTTCCGGCCCCGGAGATCGAAGCCCTGAAAGGGCGGGCCAACTATACCTGTGCATTCGAGGCGACCGACGCCGCAAACGCGCCTTGCACCCGGCAGGGGAAGGGGCTTCTCGATAAATGTGTCCACGGGGGCGAGGAGGCTGATACGCGCCGCAGAGCCGTCCAGCTCCTGCTCTCACCGGCCGATCATCTCTGCCCCTACTGGAAACAGCTCCAGAAGTGCAACGATAACCCGATCACGCTCTACAATTTTTCGAGCTTCCTCTTTCAGCGCCGGATCGGGCGCTTCGGAAAGCGGGAACTCATGATCGTCGATGAGGCGCACAACATCGAGTCCCAGCTCATGAGCTATGTCACCATGGAACTCACCGAGTGGACTCTCTCGATCATCAACCTCCAGATCGACCGCGAAATCACCTCCACCCGACAGCTCGTGGACTGGCTCCGTGAGCAGGACGTGGCGCGAATCATCGCGGAGCGGCTCGAGGACGCCAAGGGGGACATGGCCTCGGAGGATTCTGGCGACATGGCCCGCGCTGAGGTCGATGCGTTGCGGGAACTCCAAGGCAAGATCGAGCTCTTCATGTCCTACATTGAGAAAACAGAGTGGTCTATCGACACGGTGACGTATCACGACCGCCGTGACCGCCACGGAGAGAACCGCCGGAAAATTGTCGCCCGCCCCCTCTATGCGAAAGATTTCGCGCAATCCCTGCTCTTCAAAAACGCCGATCGGATCCTCGTGATGAGTGCGACGATTCTGGACATCGATATGTGGGCCGAAAACCTCGGGCTCAAGCGCGAGGAGATCGAGCACATCCAGACGCCGTGCGATTTCCCTGCCGAGAACCGACCGATCCACCTCGACTACGCCGGGAATATGGGACGGAAGTGGTTCTCGCCGGAGGCCAATCCCAAGAACCCCACGAAGCCCCTGTTCATCAACAAGGTCCAGCAGATTCTCCAGCGCCACGCCGGCCAGCGCGGCATGATTCATTGCCACTCATTTGAGCTGTCCATGGTGCTTCGCTCCGACGTGGCCTCCCCGCGGTTCATGTTTCAGGACGACTTCAAAAACGACAAAAAGGCAATGCTGGAAGAGCTCAACCAGCGCCCGGACGGCGTGGTAGTCGCGCCGGCCATGCACGAGGGGTTCGACCTCGCCAACGACATGGCCCGATTCCAGATCATCGCCAAGGTGCCCTGGCCGTCGCTCGGGGACAAGGTCATCAAGGAGCGATGCGCCCGGGATGACCGCTGGTATGCGTGGCTGGCTGCCCTCAAAATCGTGCAATCGTATGGCCGGATCGTCCGATCGAAGGACGACTGGGGATACACGTACATCATTGACAGCGGGTTCGACGGGTTCCTGGCCCGCAACGGCCAGATGCTACCGACGTTTTTCCGGGAAGCCTTGAGGAAATACGCTCCAAACGAAATACGAAAGGCGTGACCTATCTAGGCTCTGTGGAATCGTAAGGTCAACTGAGAATAGAAAGGAGGCTACCCATGTTTGAACCCGCGCACAAAGTGCGCCGCTGGGTCAAGGTCGCCTTGTGGGGCGACAAGAAAACCGGGAAGACCCGGTTCGCGCTGTCCTTCCCCAAGCCCTGTGTCATCGACACGGAGCGGGGAAGTCTGCTGTACTCCGACCAGTTCAAGTTCGACGTCAAGGACGCGAACCGCTGGAAGGAGCTGGGGGAAGTGCTGGACTGGCTGGACGGGAATCCCGGCAAGTACCAGACTTTGGTGATCGATTCCCTGACGGTGTTCTACCAGGATCTGGTGAGCGAGGTCACCGACTACGTCCGCAATAAACGCGGCAACGAAGTGCTGACCTACATGGACTGGGGGACGATCAAACGCCGGTGGAAGGCCCTGCTCGTCCGCCTGACCGATCTGGACATGAACGTGGTCCTCGTCATGCGCGAAAAGGATGAGTACGAGCAGACCAAGGACCATAACGGCCAGGAGATTACCCGCAAGACCGGGGAACACCTCCCGGACATCGAGAAGTCCACAGGCTATGTCTTCGACTTCATCCTGCACCTGACTGCCCAGGAGGACAAGAAATCGAAGAAGGCCCGGTACATGGTCACGGTGGATGGGAGCCGCCGGCCTGAACTCCCCAAGTTCATGAGCGTGGACTTGACGGGGAAGACGGGCTATGATTCCGTCTTCAAGCCGCTC
>Ga0334722_10003771_pt1 | contig 16139 bp, 13 predicted proteins | sample C3_bottom_MG_FD_207210 | JGI IMG/M metagenome (GOLD analysis project Ga0334722, IMG submission 207210) | Sediment microbial communities from Yellowstone Lake, YNP, Wyoming, USA - C3_bottom | ecosystem: Environmental > Aquatic > Freshwater > Lake > Sediment | place: USA: Wyoming | collected...
GCACACTATCCAACTCTCTTTCTGACCAAAAATAACTCAAAACTCCACACGAAACCAAAACACGCCCATTTAAAAACAAAAACGCAAAACAAGAACACCAAAATCACGGACTCAGTTTAGTGTCTCGTTCAACCATAAGTTTAAATAGAATTTTAACGTGTTTTAGGGTATGATCAAGGCAAAGAATCAGGGAGCGACATTTGGGGGCGGTTGTTTTTGGGGTGTTGAGGAGGCGTTTCGAAAGACCGGGGGAGTTATCAGTACTGCGGTTGGCTATATGGGTGGCATGATGAGAAATCCAAGTTATGAGGACGTGTGTACGGATAAGACGGGTCATGTAGAAGTGGTTCACGTTGAGTTTGATCCCAAGGTGATTGCATACAATGAATTGTTGAAAGTGTTTTGGGAGTCGCACGACCCAACGCAAATCAATCGTCAAGGTCCTGATCAGGGTTCTCAGTATCGCTCGGTTATTTTCTTTCATAATCCCGAGCAAAAAGATGCTGCGGTGAAGTCAAAAATGCTTCTTGAAAAGAAGTTGGGAAGAAAAGTAGCAACGGGGATTGTTCCTGCGCAAGTGTTCTACAAAGCAGAGGAGTATCATCAAAAGTATTTGATGAAGCGCGGTCTTGGGACGTGTCATATTCGTTAATCAAGCAGCGGTTTCGTCGGGCTGACAATGAGTTTTGGGTTTTTCTTCCACGCATCAGAAACATCTGAGTAGAGTTCAAGTTCGTTTCCGTCGGGGTCGGTGATGTAGATGCTGTGCGTGACCGTGTGGTCTGAAGTTCCAACAATATTAACTTTTTTCTTGATGAGTTCTTTGAGGGTTTTTTTGATAATTGCAGGGCCGTCTCCGATTTTAAAGCCGATGTGGTAGAGTCCGGGGCGAACGCCAGGAGCAAGAGGTCTTCCTCCAACTTCAATGAGTAACAATTCGTGGTGTGTTCTTCCGGAGCTGAACGCCGCCATGCCGTTTGCACGGGTGATTTCGCGAAAGCCGAGTGTTTCGCGGTAGAAGGCAGCCATTTTTTCTAAGTCGGTCACGTACAACACGACGTGTCCGAGTTCTTTGATGGTTATGGACATTGAAAAAAAGAGAAGGGTGCGCGCTACTTAAATCTTATCGTCTGCGGTGCGGGTTTTTGTTTGGATTGCGGTTTTTCCAGAATGGTTTGTGTTTTTTGTGATCGCCGTGCGCTTGGAAGCTGCGTTCGTGGGATGGGCCTTGTGCAAGGGCGACTTTTTCGAATTGGGGCAGTGGCGTGTTTGGAATGTCTCGTCTGATGTCGCGCAGGATTATTTTGAAGTCGCGAACGTCTTGGTTGGTGACAAAGGTAACTGCGTCTCCTTTTGCGCCTGCGCGTGCGGTTCTACCGACGCGGTGGGTGTAGTCGTCGGATGTTTGGGGCAAGTCATAATTGTAGACGTGGGAAATATTGTCGATGTGTAATCCTCGGGAGGCGACATCTGTTGCGACAAGGACGCCAAGTCCTCGTTTGTGGAGGAGGTTGATGGTGTTGATGCGTTTGCTTTGGGTGAGCCCGCCGTGGATGGGGATTGCATCGATTTTTTGGATGCGCAGGTTTTTGGAGACTTTATCGCACATGCGTCTTGTGCCGCAAAAGACGATGGCGATTCCGGATGTTTCTTGTTTGAGGCAGTGGACGAGGAGTGAGAATTTGTCTTCGGATCGAACCATGTATGCGCATTCGGTGAGGAGGCGGGCGTCAACGTGGACTTTTGTTTGGACAGGAACAGGGGAGTTCATATAGCGATGGACAAGGGAGCGTAGTTTGGATGAGAGGGTTGCGCTAAAGAGGACTGTTTGGCGGTGTTTTGGCGTGTGACGAATTATTTTTTCGACGTCGTCGATGAATCCCATGTCAAGCATTCTGTCTGCTTCGTCAAGGACGAGGTAGCGTACGTTTGAGAGTTTGAGTCCGCGTTCAAGAAGGTCAAGGAGTCTGCCGGGTGTTGCAACAACAACGTCTGCTGTTCTGACTGCTTGGATTTGTACGCCGATTCCTACGCCGCCAAAGACGGGTACGATTTTTGCAGGGGTGTGTTTTGCAAAGCCGCGTAGTGCGTCGCAAACTTGGACGCAGAGTTCTCGTGTGGGTGTTAAGATGAGTGCAAAGATTCCTTTGCCGTGTTCAAGTTTTTGAAGGAGGGGGAGTCCGAAGGCCGCGGTTTTTCCTGATCCTGTTTCTGAGTGTCCGATAACGTCGTTTCCCGAGAGGATCAAAGGGATTGTTTTTTCTTGGATTGCGGTGGGGACGCTATAGCCAAGTTCGTGGATGGCTTTGAGGAGTTTCTCGTTCAGGTTCAGGTGTGAAAATGACATCGTGTGTTCCGTTTCTATTCTTTAAAGTGTATGTTTGAGAATAGCAATTGATAAGCCCCTCAATGCCTTTATAAATGTTTGTATTGTCCGCACAGGACATGCGCGGCTTAACTTTATAAACCCCCATTCGGGAAATATTCCATATGGATTTCAAGTTGCATTCGCGATTCGCACCTGCAGGCGGCCAGCCGCAAGCGATTAAGAAGCTCAGTGACGGTTTCAAGAAGTTTCCAAGACAAACGTTGCTTGGGATTACGGGGAGTGGGAAGACGTTTGTGATGGCAAACGTGATTCAGCATGTGCAAAAGCCAACGCTTGTTCTTGCGCACAACAAAACCTTGGCGGCTCAGCTCTACGCAGAGTTTAAGGAGTTGTTTCCGGAAAATAGAGTTGAGTATTTCATTTCTTATTATGATTATTATCAGCCGGAAAGTTATATGCCCACAACAGATACGTATATTGAAAAGGATTCAAGCATTAATGAGCAGATCGAGAAGATGCGGTTAAAGGCAACTTCGTCATTGATGGCGCGCAATGATGTGATTATTGTTGCGTCGATTTCCTGTATTTATGGGTTGGGAGACCCGACGAATTTCTCGCAGTTGTCCGTTGAACTCAAGACAAAAAAGAAGTTTAAGCGGCAAGAACTAATTGAAGCGCTCGTAAGAATGCAGTACGTGCGTAATGATTTGTCGCTTGAGCCAGGTCAGTTCCGTGCGCGCGGTGATGTGATCGATATCATTCCTGCGTATGATGAAACGGTGGTTCGTGTTGAACTTTTCGGTGATGAAATTGACAAGATTTCTGAACTGAACCCGCTCACGGGTGAGAAGATTGCGAGTTTGGAGGAGATTCGGGTGTTTCCCGCAAAGCAATTCGTTGTTCCTGAAGGCAAGCAGCGTGCGGCGCTTGATGCGATCCAAGAGGAGCTTGAAGAGCAGCTGCCAAAGCTTCCGCCACTTGAGGCTGCGCGGCTAAAGCAGCGGGTGAAGTATGATTTGGAGATGATTCAGGAAGTGGGGTATTGTTCAGGGATTGAGAATTATAGCAGGCATTTTGACGGGAGGAATGCAGGAACTCCTCCGTTTGTCTTGCTGGATTATTTTCCCAAGGATTTTTTGATGATTATTGATGAGAGCCATCAAACGATTCCGCAGGCGCATGCAATGTACAAGGGCGATTATTCACGCAAAAAGAATCTGGTTGATTTCGGGTTTCGGTTGCCGTGCGCGTTTGATAATCGTCCGCTGAAGTTTGAAGAGTTCGAAAAGTATCTGAATCATACAGTGTTTGTTTCGGCAACTCCTGCCGAGTATGAGTTAACGCATTCAACGCAGGTGGTCGAACTGATTATTCGGCCAACGGGGCTTTTGGACCCGCTTGTTGAAGTGCGTCCGATCAAGGGGCAGATTCAGGATTTAATTAGAGAAATTGGCACAGTGACGGCAAGAAAGGAGCGCGTGCTTATTACAACACTGACCAAGCGTTCTGCGGAGAATTTGACAAACTTTTTGTCGCAGGAAAATCTAAAAGTGCGTTATTTGCATTCGGAGATCGAGAGTTTGGACAGAATCGAGTTGATCCGGCAATTAAGAGCAGGCGAGTTTGACGTGCTTGTGGGGATTAATTTGCTCAGGGAGGGTCTTGATATTCCGGAAGTGTCATTGGTTGCAGTTCTTGATGCGGACAAAGAAGGATTTTTGCGTAACGAGCGCAGTTTGATTCAAACAATGGGCAGGGCCGCGCGTAATGTGAACGGTCGCGTGATTCTCTACGCAGACCGCATGACTGATTCGATAAGAAAAGCAGTGACGATTACCAAGCAAAGGCGTGACGAGCAAGCGCGTTTCAACAAAGAGCACAACATCACGCCGCAATCCGTGTTAAAATCAGTCACGGCAAAGACGCGAGAGATTAAAGGGACACGGCACTTATCTGAAGCCGAACTGCAAAAGAAAATCATCGAGCTGGATTCTGAAATGCGCATCGCTGCCGAGAAGCTTGATTTTGAAAAAGCAATTAAGCTAAGGGATGTGCTCAAGGAGTTGCGGGGAGAATAAGTTTAGTTTAATAAAAAAGCGACGGGGCAGGGAGACTCAACCTTACGGAAGACCGCAAAGTATTTGAACCCTGAAGGCCTTTCGGCTCAGAGGTATCAGCTCTGCAGCTTACCGGGTTAGCTATACCCCGCCGCAGTTTTCTTTTTATTTTTGTCATTAATATGCGTTTGCAAGAAAATTCCGGAAGGTTTCCGTCGTTGTTAGGAAAGAATCTGCACTCCTGTTGTGTTCTTAGTGTATCTATTTTTTCGCGCGTTCCGCGACCACCAGGCGAGCCGACCTGCTGCCGTTGATGTCGTCGCAGTTGATGGCGAACCCGCCGCCGTCGTCGTAGCCGTCGCGGCCCAACGCCACGGCCCGAGGTTGGGTATCAGCTCGTGTCCAAACATAGGCACCGCGGGTAGCTCCGCTTGCAGTATTGTAAAGTGCGTCAAGTTGCTCAGGGGTTTCGTGTGCTCCAAGAACTGCTTGTGCGATCATTGGACCCGCATCACCGAGCTCTCTTAAAAAGCCAATATTGCCTCGAATGTCCGTCTGAATGCGTTCTTGGTCTTGTGGTTTTCTTCCATATCCTTGAAGAACAGTTGGCCCTTCAACTCGTCCTGAAGTGAGCATCCAATAATTCTCAAAGTCGTCTTTGAAAAGTTGTTGGGCTCGAGCAACTTCTGTTGGTTGGTATCCGCGCTGCAAAGCACTATCAAGGAAGAGAACCGTGCTATGGTATTCTTTTGGCGTTGGAACATTCTTCTGGCCGTCTTGACCAAGAATTTCAACTAAACGATCTTGAGTGAAAAAATCGCCATCATTGTCTTTGAGATTTGCCCGTTCGTGTTTGAATCTTGAAAGATCCCACGCGAGCTCGTATGGAACGCGTGAACTATCTCCAACTCCTTGATGCAGTACGTTGTAAAGAATCATGTCCGTTTCGCTAAAACGTATCCAGGGGATTTCAAGTCCAAGAAGACTCTTTTCTGCAAAGTCACGGATTTCAGAATCAAGTGCGTGAGTAAGGACAAGATCATACGCGCGTGCAGCACCCGCAACATCGCCTACGCGCAATTTTTCACGGGCAAGACGTTGAGCACCTGAGGAATCCCCCGCTTTTATTCGACGTTCTAATGTTTGTAAGTCGTCATCCATAGTGCTTGTGAAACGCGGCAGGTGTTTATAAACTTTGCGAGAATAACTACCAGAAAGGGATGAATAAAGAAGAGTGTTCAGTTCACTGGACTTTCACCTATAACCTTTAAAAAGAGGAGTTCCGGAAAGTTTCTGTATGTTGGACAAAATCATCGTTCGTGGCGCGCGTGAACATAATCTGAAGAACATTAACGTAGAGCTTCCAAGAAACAAGTTCATCGTAATCACCGGTCTCTCCGGCTCGGGTAAATCCACGCTTGCGTTCGACACAATTTACGCCGAAGGCCAAAGAAGATATGTCGAGTCATTGTCCGCATACGCGCGCCAATTCTTGGGCGTGATGAATAAGCCTGATGTTGACAGCATTGAAGGCCTTTCGCCAGCAATTAGTATCGAACAAAAAACAACGTCAAAGAACCCGCGTTCAACGGTCGGCACCGTGACAGAAATTTATGATTATCTTCGTCTTCTGTTCGCAAGGATCGGCGTGATGCATTGTCCGAAGTGTCATTCGGCATTACGGCCGCAGTCTGCAGAAAACATCGTCAATCTCATTATGGCAGATGCGGGAAAGGAAATCGTCATTCTCACTCCCGTAATCAGAGGTATGAAAGGTACGCACGAAAAAGTTTTTGAGGATTTGATCAAAGATGGGTTCACCCGGGCAAGAGTTGATGGTGAAATCGTACGATTGGAAGATGTGAAAGGAAAAATAAAACTCGAGCGTTATGAAAAGCATTGGATTGAGGCAGTAATTGATCGGATCGTGATTAATGAAGAAAACCGTCACCGTCTCACAGAAGCAGTTGAGCAGGCGTTGCACAAGGGAAAGGGAACAATGCTGACTGTTGACATCGCAAGAGCGAGTGTGAAGGTTAAGGAAATCGAGCGTGGTTCTGCAGAAACGATGTATTCAAGTTATGGTGCCTGTTCAAAGCATCCGGAGGTTGTTTTTGAGCAGCTTGAGCCGCGGATGTTTTCGTTTAACAGTCCTTTTGGCGCGTGTCCGTCTTGTTTGGGCCTAGGCGAGCATTTAGAAATCTCAGAAGACCTCCTGATTCCAGATCCCGCAAAGAGTATTATGGATGGCGCGCTCGCAATTTATGGCAAGATGGATTTGCAGTGGCGTGCGCAGCAAATTGCGATGGTGGGCAAAAAGTTCGGCTTTGACGTGTTCACGCCGTTAAACAAGTTTTCGAAGAAGCAAAAGGACGTGCTGTTATATGGAACAAGTGAGGGTATGAGCGGTAGGTGGAGTAATGGTGCATCGATGCATATGCACGATGGTTGGGAGGGCGTGATTCCGCAGACGATGCGGCTCTATACGCAAACAGAGTCAGAGTGGAGAAAAGAAGATATTCAAAAGTTCATGATTGCAACGCCTTGTCAGGTGTGTAAGGGCAAGCGGTTGAAGGACACGATTCTTGCGGTGAGTGTTGCAGGAAAATCAATTATTGATGTGACTGACCTTAGTATCGAGAAGTCGGCTCAGTATTTCACAAGTCTTGCGTCTCAGCTCTCTGAAAAAGATCTGTTCATTGCAAAGCAAGTGCTCAAGGAGATCAATGACCGGCTTGGTTTTCTTATTAATGTTGGTCTTAATTACTTGTCGCTTTCCAGAGCCGCAAGGACTCTTTCAGGTGGCGAGGCTCAGCGTATCCGTCTGGCGACTCAGATTGGTTCAAACTTAATGGGCGTGCTCTATATTCTTGACGAACCATCAATTGGTTTGCACCAACGGGATAATGAAAAGCTCATTAAGACATTGCACACGTTGCGGGATTTGGGAAATACGTTAGTTGTCGTTGAACACGATGAGGATACGATTCGTGCTGCGGATTATATTGTTGATATGGGGCCGGGTGCGGGAACGCATGGCGGGCACATTTGCGCAAAAGGCAGCCCGGGTGAAATTGCAAAGAATAAAAATTCGATCACGGGGAAATATCTAAGTGGTGAGCAAAAAATCGAGGTTCCAAGGTCGCGCAAGAAGTCAGAGGAAATGCTCACCATCAAGGGTGCTAAAGAGAATAATTTGAAGAATGTGTCGGTTTCATTTCCAACGCGTGTGTTGTGTGGCGTCACAGGAGTTTCAGGTTCGGGCAAGTCAACGTTGATGAACCAAACGCTAATTCCTGCATTGAAAAAGCACTTTGGTCAGGCGATAGCAAAGATTGGCGAGTTCAAAGAGCTTAAGGTTCCAAGTTCGGTTGAAAACGTCATTGTTATCGACCAGGATCCAATTGGTAGGACTCCAAGGTCAAACCCGTCAACGTATACCAAGCTTTTCGATGATATTCGTGAGATTTTTGCAAGCACAAAGGAGGCAAAGGCGCGTGGTTACAAGGAAGGTCGTTTCTCGTTTAACGTGAAGGGCGGTCGTTGTGAAAAATGTCAGGGTGATGGCGTTATCAAAATTGAGATGAACTTCTTGCCGGATGTGTACGTGCCGTGTGAGGACTGCAATGGCAAGCGCTACAACAAAGAGACGTTGGCCGTGACGTATAAGGATAAGTGTATTGCGGATGTGCTCCAGATGAATGTGGAGGAGGCGTTAAAGTTTTTCGAGAATCATCCATCGATTATGCGCAGGTTGCAGACGTTAAATGACGTAGGTCTTGGCTATATCAAATTGGGACAGAGTTCGACAACGCTTTCGGGCGGGGAGTCACAAAGGATCAAGCTCACGCGCGAGCTTGCAAAGTCAAAGAAAGGAAGTACGTTGTATTTGCTTGATGAGCCAACGACGGGTTTGCATTTTGAAGATGTGCGCAAACTGATCACGGTTCTCAATCGATTGGTGGAAAAAGGGAACAGCGTGTTTGTGATCGAGCATAATTTGGACGTGATTAAGTGTTGCGATCACATTATTGACTTGGGTCCGGAAGGAGGAGATAAAGGTGGCGAAGTGATTGCGCAAGGAACTCCCGAGGATGTTGTTAAGGTTCAGAAATCGCATACGGGTGCATTTTTGAAAAGGTTGCTCGGCAAAGAGAAGCGATGATTGAGTTCAAGAGTCTTCCGACGGATCCGGGAGTGTATTTGTTTAAGGATAAAGAGAGGAATATTATTTACATTGGGAAGGCGCGCAATTTGCGCAGTAGGGTTTCTTCGTATTTCACCGGAAAAGATCACAGTGCAAAAACGCAGGTGCTGGTGAAGAATATTGCGAGTGTTGATTTTATTGTTGTTGATACGGAGGTCGAAGCGCTTTTGCTTGAGAATAAGTTGATCAAGCAGCACACGCCAAAATATAATATTAGTCTCAAGGATGCAAAGACGTTTGCGTACATCATGCTAACAGATGAGAAGTTTCCGCGTATTTTGTCGACGAGAAAAGTGGGTAAAACAGGAGAATATTTTGGGCCGTATACGGATGGCGGAGCGCGTGCGGAACTCGTGCAGCTTGCAATTAAGTTGTTTAAGTTGCGCGTGTGTAAGACCTTGCCAAAGCGGCCGTGTTTGAATTATCATATTGGGTTGTGTACTGCGCCGTGCATTAACAATGTAAACGAAGAGCAGTATCAGGAGCAAGTAAATCAAGCCCGGCGTTTGCTTAAAGGCGATACTAAAGAGATTTTGCAGCGGCTCGAGCAAAAGATGAAGGATGCATCCGCGGCGCAAAAGTTCGAGCTTGCATTGCAAAGGAAGCGCGAATACGAGGCAGTTCTTCAATTGCACGAGCGGCAAAAGGTGGACGTGCAAAAACAGTTTGACCAGGACGTGGTTGTGTTGCAAGAAGGGGGCGAGAAGTCATTTATTGAGTTGTTCTCCATAAAAAAAGGAGTGATTTCGGGGAAGAAGGAGTTTTCGTTTGAACGTCAAGAGGGTGTGTTTGAGTCGTTTATCAAGCTGTTTTACTCGCAAAATCCCGTGCCGCGGGAAGTGATCGTGAATGTTGCGTTTTGGGGTGATGACGCGGAAAAAACGGCGTTTGAAGAATATCTTGCAAATCTGCGTCATGGTGCCGTGTCCATTGTTTTGCCCGAGCGGGGTGAGAAGCTTGGGCTCGTTCGGCTTGCAGAGAAGAACGCGATGGTGCAAAAAGAGAATACGGTTTTGCAGCAGTTGCAAGAGAAATTGATTCTTCCGGAGCTTCCGGGAACGATTGAGTGTTTTGATATTTCAAATTTGGGATATGATCACGTAGTTGCAGGGATGACGCAGTGGGTTGATGGGAAGCCGAATAAGCATGGGTATCGCAAGTTTAAGATCAAGACTGTTGAAGGGAAGAATGATGATTTTGCGAGCATGCGAGAAGTTGTCTATCGCAGGTATGCGCGGCTCGTGAAGGAGAATGTGCTGCTTCCAAACCTGATAATCATTGACGGTGGAAAAGGACAGCTTGCTGCGGCACTTGCTGCGTTGAATGAGCTCGCGTTGCAAATTCCGATCATCGCGCTTGCGAAAAAAGAGGAGGAGATTTATATTCCGCACGAGGACGAGCCATTACGATTCCCAAAGAGTTCTCCGATGATGCTGTTCATTCGAAGGATTCGGGACAGCGTGCACGATTTTGCGCTCGCGTATAACCGCAAGAGGCGACAGATGCGCATGCGTGAAGATTTCAAAGAGAATAAAGAAATTGCCTAAAAATTCGCGACCCACCGGAGCAGAGCTCCGAGGTATTCCGCGAATTTTTTCCTTCGGACCAGCAATTTCTGTCTTTCATTTCAGGACCTGAACTTCCGAAGCAGAGCTTCGGGGTATTGGACCCCGAAATGAAATAAAAATTAAAGTCCGCGGAGTTTTCTTGCATCGAAGGTAACGACTGCGACATCATGGGGTTCATCAGTGATTATTTGTACCGGGATGAGTTCCTTGGGGAGTTTTCCGCCCGATGAGGGGAAGAAATATTGGACGTTGGTGTCAAATGTGGCGAGCGCTTGTTGTTTTTGTGCTTCGCGGGTGATCTTCTCACCAATTGGTGCAGCACGAAGAACGTCATACAATGATGCGTTGCGGGTGAGGGTGAGGTTCATCTGCGGGAGAACTCCCGCTTTGCTAAACTCACTGAGGATGGTTTGTCCGCCGTCATGGTTAATGATGCGCATGTTGTATGGAGGTTGGTAGAGGAATTCGGGAACGCGTGCAAGATCAATCTCGCCGGGTTTTCCAGGAGGGCTTAAGGGGATGAGGATGTCGTCAATTCTTCCTTCAAGTCCAAATGATTGTGCGCGGGTTCTGATTTTTTTTGCTCCTTCTTCGCTGGTGAGGATATAGCATTCAAGGGGCGTGCCGTCGGCATGTGTAGCGGTGAAGATGCGTGCTTTGAGGAAATCGTTTTCGCCGCTTTTCGCATCGCCCGAACGGGTGATGACGATTTGCGCAGGGTATTTGCGTGAGGAGAGATAGCCTTCTTTTTGCCAGGCCGCGCGTTGTTTCATAACGTCGTGTTCCATGGAAGGATAGAGTGTTTTGAGCCAGGCGGCAACGTGTGAAAGGATCCAGAGGTGGCCGCGAGGACCGACTCCTTCTTTTGCAACGGTGGTGCTGCCAATCATGACTGCATCGGATAGGCCGTATTGTGCGCCGAGGCGGAATTGGTCGACGGGGTTTGCGTTGGCGACGAGCCAGCCGCCGTCGAGTCCTTTGATGTTGAACGCCCAGCCAGGGACCGCATACATGCTTGTGAGGGCATTGGAATCAGGAGTGTTCCAGGCTTCTTTTGCAGGGCGCAGGACAAACATGCCTATTGTGCTTGTCCGCTTGGTTTTGAGCGGGTCTTCAATCAGAGGGAACGTACCGTTGGGGTGGAGTGCTTTGAGTTCAGCAATAAGTTGAAGTTCTTTTGCAATGTGGGATTTGTCTTCGTATATGGTTGTTTGCGCAAGTTTGTTCATAGTCCACCGAATACGACTGCCCGAAATGTCCTTTATAAAGTTTATGATTGAGGGGGCTCTGGTGAAAAAGAATCCTTGCTGCCTTTTTGCGAGTGTTCGCGCAAGGCTCTTTCGTTCGACAAGGGGGTTGCACCCTTCGGGGAATGTCGAAGGAATGAAAAAGGGGTTGGCACGAGCACGGGCAGCAAAGGTCGAGCAACGCGAGATTTTCACCAGAGCCGATTGAGGGCTGCAGAAAAGCAACGCTTTAAAAGGCGCCCGTGTTAAGTCGATTTTATGGACTTCAAAGGCATTCCGTTAGATAAGTTTCAGGAAGACGCGATTGCGGCAATCGAGTCAAATAAATCAGTGGTAGTCTCTGCGCCGACGGGTTCGGGAAAGACGCTTATCGCGGATTACATTATTGACCGCGATATCAAAAAGGGCGTCAGAGTAGTTTACACCGCACCGATCAAAGCGCTCTCGAACCAAAAATACAAGGATTTTTGCGCGGCATATGGTGAAGATAGTGTTGGTCTATTAACGGGCGACACGGTGAGGAATTCGGGAGCAAAAATCCTCATTATGACAACTGAAATTTACCGCAACATGGTTCTTGTTGATGACCCGGTCATCAAAGATGTCTCCTATGTTGTTTTCGATGAGATTCACTACATTAATGATGTCGAGCGGGGTTACGTTTGGGAGGAGTCGATTATTTTCTCGCCGCCAAATGTGCGTGTGCTTTGTTTGTCAGCAACGATTCCCAACGCAGATGAGTTCGCGTCGTGGATTCAGGCGATTAAGGGACACGAGGTTGTTGTCGTTCGTCATGAAGTGAGGCCCGTTCCGCTGCACGTGAATTTTTTCGACACCGAACTTGGAGTCACAACGCTCAAGAATCTAAAGGAACTTGCAGAGATTGATGATTATCATTATGTGCGAGGCAATCGTAAGCGAAAGAGGCACAGTATCGATGCGCCAAAGCATACGGATTTGATGGGCGAGATTAAGGATTTAGTGCCGTGTTTGTTTTTCTGTTTCTCGCGGGGTGGGTGCGAGCAGCGTGCTGAGGAGCTTTCGCGTAAAAAGTTTTTTGAAGTGAATAATAAGGTGAGCGAGATTATTATCGAACGGCTTAAGGAAGCGCCTCCTGAGATGAACCGATTGGATTCGACTCGTTTACTGCGTCAGCTTTTGCCGCAAGGGATTGGTTTCCACCATGCAGGACTTTTGCCGATTATGAAAGATATCGTTGAGGATTTGTTTGGAAAGGGCCTGCTTAAAGTGTTGTACACGACAGAAACGTTCGCCGTGGGTATTAATATGCCTGCAAAGGCAGTGTGTTTTGAGTCTTTAAGAAAATTCGATGGAAGGGAGTTCCGCTTGGTGAATTCAAAGGAGTTTTTCCAGATTGCAGGGCGTGCGGGGCGTCGTGGGATTGACAAGGAAGGTTTTGTTTTCATTATGGTCGCGCGTAGAGATTTTGACTACGCAAAAATGAGCAAGATTATCGAAAAGGATGTGCTCCCAATTGAATCACAGTTCCGTCTCTCCGTCAACACCGTGCTGAACTTGATTAAGAATCATAATGAGGTGGAGATCGAGAGTATTTTGTGCAAGAGTTTCCATTCGTTCCAGGAGTTTGGCAAGGATTTTGCGCATAGGAAGAATTATCGCAGTCATAGCGCGTTTGAGAAGTGTAAGAAGATTTTGGAAAAGAAAGGATATCTTAAGGATGGCAAGCTTACGGAAAAAGGTGAGTTCACGTCAAAGATTTACAGTGATGAACTGCTTATCGGCGAGATTTTCGCAACGCCGTTTGTTGAAAAATTAGACGAGTATCAGATGTTTCTCACGATCGCAGCGATTTGTTATGAGCCGCGTGAGAAGACGCAATTCAGGAAGAAGTACACGCATTCTGCGCAGGATTTGCGTGGTCTTTTGCGTGAAGACAAGTTCTTAGGTCAAGATAGGCATTTTGAATATTTGGAGGATGTGAGCGCGCTTGTATACCCCTGTTATCAGGGGACGTCGATTTTTGAGATTTTCAACAACACGAACCTGCTCGAGGGTGACGTGATTCGTTTCTTTAGGCAAGTGATCGATAGAATGGGTCAAATCATTAACGCGACAAACAATCGTTTGCTGCAAGAAAAACTCATTCACGTCAAAGGAAAGATTAGCACGTGTTTGGAACAAATTGAAGTGTTGTGATTAGCCAAAAGTAAACGTATAAAGTTTAAATCCTTTTCCGCTTACGTCAAGTTCAAGTGTTCTTGTTCCGTAGTCGGTGGTGTCAACGACGTGGTACAAGTCTTCGTTGGTTACGTGTTGCATCTTGTCTGTTTTTCCGTCGATGAGCGTGGTGACGTTTGATCCGGGACTCGCAGACGCCACAATATTAACATTTTTTGCTTGGTATTTCAGGACGACTTTTCCTGTGTCAGAAACTAATCGAACGTTGTCGCCGTCAACGTACCAGGTGCCGTCTAAATACACGTCGTTTTGTTTGAAGCTGGATGGGAGCGTGTATTGAATTTCTTGGTCGGGTTGCAGGCCTTCGCGGCTGCCGAAGTTGCCGCGGGTGAATGCGTGTCCTAAGTAGATTTCAGGGGTTCCAAGTTCTGCATAATCAACGGTAGGTGCGACAATTGCGCTCATGTTCGTGGGCATTTCGAGCGCAATTCCAAGGCGTTCTGAGCGTTCTTTCAAGAGTTCTTGGATTTTGGCTTCAGTGGTATCGTAGTCGCCTTCGCCGATGTGGTCGTAGGCGATGTAGCCGTCGATGTCGATCAAGTATTTGCGCGGCCAGTATTGGTTGCGAAATGCGTTCCAGGTTGCGTGGTCGTTATCGAGCACAACAGGGTATTTGATTCCAAATTTCTCTGTTGCTCGTTTGACATTGTCGATGTTTTTTTCGAATTCGAATTCAGGGGAGTGTACGCCGATGATTTCAAGACCTTGGTCGTGGTAGCGATCGTACCAGGTGGTGATGTAGGGAAGGGTTCGTTGGCAGTTGATGCAGCTGTAGGTCCAAATGTCTACGAGGATGACTTTTTTGCCGATGAGTTCTTGAAGAGTGATATTTTTGCCATTCGTATTAATGTATCCTGCAATGCCTGTGAGTTCTGGGGTGATCGTACCGCGTTTTTTTGGTGCAGGTTTTGGGGCGGGTTTTGTTTCGGGAGCGATAGGAGTGCCAAGTTCAGGATTTGCGGGCGTGGACGTATCAGTATTCGTATTTTGTATTTCAGATAGGGGCGTGACGCGCTTAACGTCGGATACGGCAGGTTTTTGCAGGTAATAAATCGCGCCGATAACAATGAGTAGCGTGATCACAAATGCGATGTTTTTTGCCGTATTTTTTTCTTGTTTCATTTGAGGAGTATCGAGTTGAGGAAGGTGAATTTGCTTGCGATGAATGATAATCTGCCGGTGAAGATGAGAATGCCTAGGGCCAAGATGAGTACGCCAACGACCATGTTAAAATATTTCAAAAAGTGTCCGTTGCGCTGCATGAGTTTAAGGAAGGGTTGTGCAAAGAGTCCAACGATCAAGAAGGGAATGCCAAGTCCGATGGAGTATGCGAGCAGAAGGGTGAACGCTTGGCCAGGCATGGCCGCGGCAAGTGCAAGGATGGTTCCTAGGACTGCGCCAACGCACGGTGTCCAGCCGACGGCAAATGCGGCTCCGAAGACAAAGCTGGTGAGTGCTTTGCTTTGGAAGCGTTTGACTTTGAATTTGTGTTCTGTTTCGAGGAATTGGAGTTTGATGAAGCCCAGGAGATAGAATCCAAAGGCGATGATGATAAGGCCTGCGATGCGTCCGAGCCATTCTTGGACTGAGTAGGCAACGTTTGAGAGGATGCCGTTGAGGAGTACGCCAAGGATTGAAAAAACCGTGCTAAATCCAAGAACAAACAAAAAGCTGTGAAAGAAGAGTGTCCAGCGCGAGGTTTCTTCAACTTTTGAGCCTGCAAGGTAGCCAAGGAATGCGGGAATTAAAGGGAGCACGCACGGTGCGAGGAAGCTTGCGATTCCTGCGAGGAATGCGATGATGATGGTGATGTTAGCCAAGGTGTTTCATCTCCGTTAAAAAGCGGTTTTTGTCCCAAGCTTCCGGGTTTTTGAGAATGACTTTGCCGTTTTTGATGATGATTTTGGTGTGTTGTGAAATGATGCCATATTGTCGTGCGAGTGCGACGTGTTCGTCGGTTGTTTGGTCGTCTTTGTAGTGGATTTTAAAACCGATGACGTTCGGGTCGTTAAGTTCTAAAAATCCTTTGAGGAGTTCTGGTTCTTGCTGGTTGCATACCGGGCACCAGCTTGCAAAGAATTCAAGATAGATGGTTTTGTTTTGGGCAACTGCTTGGTCAAAGGTTGTTTTGTCCCAGTCGTAGTATTTTGATACGGTTCCTCCAAGAAGGCGGGGGCCAAATTCTTGTTTTTCGTTGGCTTCGATTTGTTCCGCAGTCATTCCTTGTTTTTCCATTGCCGCGCGTTCGCTTGCTTGTTCTTGCGGGGTTTCTTTGAATGATTCACGATTGGGCGCAGTGCAAGCTACGAGAAACAACAAAAGAACTAAGAGAGGGATTATTCGTTTCATAGTGTGGTAGGAGAGGCAGGAGTTTAAAAAGGTAATCTTGAAGTGGAAAAAGAGAAAAAAAGTGAAGAAATGAAACTCCCAACCGGGGCAGAGCCCCGGGGTATCCGCTTAGAAATTGATGAGCTTTAACTGATTGGGGTCGCCACCCTGCTTACGAATATA
>Ga0334722_10003772_pt1 | contig 16136 bp, 15 predicted proteins | sample C3_bottom_MG_FD_207210 | JGI IMG/M metagenome (GOLD analysis project Ga0334722, IMG submission 207210) | Sediment microbial communities from Yellowstone Lake, YNP, Wyoming, USA - C3_bottom | ecosystem: Environmental > Aquatic > Freshwater > Lake > Sediment | place: USA: Wyoming | collected...
ACATGATCAAATCGGCTAAAACGTACGGCCGGCGGGCCTTTAACACCGCTCACGCGGAAGAGGCGGTCGGCTCCGCGCCCGAAATCGTCAAGACCATCCTGGTCGTCGACGATTCCATCACGACAAGAGTTATGGAAAAGAACATCCTCGAATCGGCCGGCTATCATGTCTTACTGGCTAATGATGGTGTTGAGGCGCTGGCGTCTCTAAGGATAACCCATTTCGACCTGGTTGTATCGGATGTGGATATGCCCCGGATGAACGGTTTCGACCTGACCCAAAAAGTGAAGCACGATGAAAAATTGAGGAACGTGCCGGTCATCCTGGTGACGGCCCTCGATTCAGCGGCCGACCGCGAGCGCGGTCTTGAATCCGGCGCCGACGCGTATATGATTAAACATGAATTCGATCAGAAAAATCTACTTGAGACAATCGAGCAATTGATATAGAGGGCGCAGCGGTATGATAAGAGTCCTGATTGCGGAAGATTCCCCCGTTGTTCGGGAATTACTTGAGAATATTTTAGCCGGCGATCCCGAGATCAGTGTCGTCGGCATCGCCAAGAACGGGTTGGAAGCCATCGCTTTGGCCCAGAGCTTGCGACCTGACGTTATCACTATGGATCTCCGCATGCCCAAGATGGACGGCGTTGAAGCGACCGAGGTGATCATGGATCTGGCCCCCACCCGGATAATCGTCGTCAGCGCCAGCGTCGATAAAGACGAATCAAGGCCGGCTTTTGAGGCCATGAAGGCCGGCGCCCTGACCCTGGTTGAGAAACCCCGGGGATTGAACCATAAAGACTTCCAGACCATCCGCGACAATTTGATCAAAACCGTCAAGACGATGTCCGGCGTCAAAGTCGTGACCAGAAGGAGACCGAAGGTCAGCGCCTCCGGCGGCGGCGTCGTCTCCGCCACCTCAACTAAGATTATCGCCATCGGCGCCTCGACCGGCGGTCCGGCCGCGCTCAGCCGACTGCTGAAGGGGCTGCCGGCGGATTTCGGTCTCCCGATCTTGGTGGTCCAACACATGACCCCGGGGTTCGGCCCGGCCTTCGCGGCCTGGCTCAACAGCGAGAGCCCGATGCCGGTCAAGATAGCCGAGCTTGGCGAGTCATTGAAGCCCGGTTCGGTCTACATTGCGCCCGACAACTACCATGCCGGCTTGGACCGGACCGGCAAGATCGTCCTGACCACGGAAAAACTCTCATACAATCACCACCGGCCGTCGATAAACTACATGTTTGAGACTGTCGCTAAAAGCTTCGGAGCTAAGGCTCTGGGAGTGCTGCTGACGGGGATGGGCGAAGACGGCGCTTTGGGTCTGCGCGAGATAAAGCAGGCCGGCGGCAAGACTATCGCCCAGGACGAAAAAACCTCTGTCGTCTATGGAATGCCGAAGTCGGCCGTCGCCCTGGGCGCGGTCGATCGGGTCGTCGCCCTGGACAAGATAGCGGCAACGATTCTGACCCTGCTATGACCGTCGCTAATTTTCTAAGGTGGGAAGGTAAATGTCAAAGAAGATATTATTAGTCGAAGATAGTCCGACGCAAGCGCAACGCGCCCAGTTGATCCTGGAACGCGAGGGCTACGACGTCACTCTGGCTCCGGACGGCGCAAAAGGGTTGGAGCGGGCCGTCGCCGACCAGCCCGACCTGGTCGTCACCGATATCGTTATGCCTAACATGGACGGCTATGAGATGTGTCGGGAGATAAAATCGCGCGATGAGACCAGGGGCATCCCGGTGGTCATGCTGACCACGAAGGGCGATATCATGGATATCATCAAAGGGCTCGGGGTCGGCGCCGACAATTTCATCACTAAACCGTATGAAGGCTCTCTCCTGGTCGGCCGGATACAGACCATCTTCGACAACCTTGACTTAAGAGCCGACGGCCTGCTGCCTGAAGATATGGAGCTCGCCACCTTCAACGGCAAGGTAGCGATGACCTCGGATAGATTCCAGATACTATCTCTGCTGCTAAGCACTATCGGCGTCGTCATCCACTGCAACGTCATGGGCTTGTTCCTGCTCAGTAAAGACCGCGAGCACAGCCTTTACCTGGTTTCCCTGCAACCGATGTCGGACACGGCCCGCGACGATCTGACCGGAAAAGTGCTGGCCGCCGCCAATGTCTTGGACGACGGCGAGCTGACCGGAGAAAACGTGCGGCTAACCGAGATCGTCAAAGAAGAGGAGCTGCCGCCGCTCGCGGAGTCGTTCCAGTCTTTTATCAGCGTCCCCTTGATCTCCGGCGGCGAAGTTATCGGCATCATGACCACCGCAAACACCAAAGACGACGCTTTTCAACCTGACGACGTGAAGCTTCTATACCAACTTGGACTGCAATCGGCCGGCGCCTTCGATAGAATCGGCCGGTAGGAGAGGACAGCCATGACCAACGATATGCGCTCTGACGAACAAGCCCGGGCCTCGGTTGCCGGCCAGGTAAACGCGGAGATCAAAAGTAGCGTCATCGAAATATATGAGGACCTGCTGAGAACGGTTTGGGCTAAGATCGTGCCGACCCTTGGCACGGTGACGGTCGTGACCATCATGCAGCGGGCCATCAGCCGGACCGCCGCCAAGCACGCCGTCTTGAACGACCTGGCGGTAAACGATACCGGTTTCGTCTTTACCGAGATCAAAGCCAAGCTCAACGGCGAGGATAGGGAAGAGCTGAAGAACGGTTTCAAAGAACTGGTCGCCAACGTCTTCGATATCCTTGCCAAGCTGACAGGCAATATATTGGTCCAGCAATTGATGAAAGAAGTCGAGGGGCTCGACATCCCTTAGGGTCCGCCTGTGAAAGAATTAATTCAAGCACAGTTGCCGCTCTCCTTTGTCGCCGCCGGCATCGCGGCGACTGTCGGCGCCGCCTTTGCCTGGCGGCGATTGGCCGCGGCTAAAGCCGCCTCGAAGCTGGCCGAAGTGCGTCAAGGCGCTGAGACGAAAATCGGCGATTTAAAGCAGGAGATCCGGGCCCTGGCCCAGACCAACACCCGCTACGAACGATTGATGTCGTCGACGAACGATGTCGTCATCCTGGTCGATGAGGCCGGCCGCATAATCGAAGCCAACTGGACCGCCGCCGAGCTGTTGGGCTATGCCGCTAATGAGCTGACCGGCCACTTCCTGCCCGACCTGGCCCCGCCGACCGAGCGAATCCGGATCAAGGAATTTATCGCCGACTCGCTCCGGGACGGGATATCCACGGCCGAAGACTTGATGCTCAATCATCACGACGGCGCCTCTTTCTGGTTCGACGGGCGCGCCGGATCGATACAGGGAGAGACGGCGCCGACCATCCAGATAGTCCTCGAAGACATCAGCGAAAGAAAACGCCAGTTCATCCTGACGGAGAAAGAGATATCTTTCCTGCACGAATTGAGCCGCACCCTGCCTCTGCTCCAGGATTTCGACCAGATGCTCGACCGTATCCTGGGGATGCTCAGCGAGACCTTGCCGTTCAACGCCTTCACTCTGGTGCTGGCCGAACCGAATGACACCCGGGCGACGATCTGCGTCAGCAGTAAGACCAAGAAAGCCTTTCTGGACGACGTCAGGGATTGTGTCGCCGATGTCTTATCGGAGTTGGGCGATAACATCGACCCCAATGAAGTCGAATATGTCATCGAGCGGAAAAAAGATATCGAAGCGCCGGCCGGGCCGTCCGTCGGTTCGCAGATACTGCTGCCGCTGGCGATAGTCAACGGCGTCGCCGGCCTCTTCAGCTCCAAGCCGAACGCCTTCAAGAAAGAGGATCTTTCCCTCTTCTCGACGATGGTCAGCGGGATATCCTCGCTATATATAGCCTATCGATCGTACCAGCAAGTCCAGCATCTCTCCGAAACCGATTCGCTGACCGGGCTCTACAACCGGCGCAAATTCTTTGAGGAGCTGGCACGCGAGGTCGAGCGCGTCAGCCGGTACGAATCGCCGCTCTCTCTTATCATGCTCGATATCGACCATTTCAAGCAGGTCAACGATAAATACGGCCACCAGATGGGCGATGAAGTCTTAAGAACGCTCGCCGATGTGCTGCGGGCCAACACCCGCAAGACCGATATGGTGGCGCGCTACGGCGGGGAGGAGTTCATCATCATGTTGCCGGAAACCCCGCTCAAGGGTTCCCAGGGGGTCGCCGACCGCATCCTCAGCGAGGTAGCCAAAGCCGCGGTCTTGGGCGCCGCTATGGAGATCAACTTCACCGTCAGCTTAGGTTTGGCTTATTTCACTCAGGGCGATACCGTCGACTCCCTCGTCGCCCGCACCGACCAAGCTCTCTACACCGCCAAGAAGAACGGGCGCAATCGGGTCGAGTTAATAAAGGTCTAATTGGATTTATGCGGTTATGAAGCGATCTTAAAATGGACCACCGAAATCTCGGTGCCGTACTCTTCCAGCTTATCGAGGATTTTTTCGATCTCGCCGACAACGGCGCTTTTAACGTAGGCTTCTTCGCAGTCCGAACAAACTTCGGCTGGAACATCCTTGATGATGTTAACGCGCTCGCCTGCCAGAAAAGTGGCCGTTGTGACACCGTCCTGTAGCGTACCGCCGCATAAGGGACATTTTTTCACTTTGTTATTTTCTTGTTTTCCAGTCACTTATTTGACCGCCGCACATATGACAGATCATCGCAAAATCGATTAAAGGCCGAGTATTTCTTTTGTTTGTTCGAGTGACACGCCTGGTTTCGCGCCCTCTAATTTTTTAGCGGCCCGGAGGTCACGCAGGTCCTGGGCGTCCGCGAGAAACTCCTGAAGCTCGACAAATTCTTCATAAGGCAAAACCGCAAATTCTTTCTTGCCTTCTTTAACTAAAAATTCCGGATGCAGTTTAATCATAATTTGCCTAACGATAAACGTCTTTTCTATGCTTTATACGATAAACTATAACCCGATCTCCGACAACTTCAAACAGTACGCGAAAAACTCCAATCCGAAGCCGGTATTCGGGCGTGAAATTTGTTAACTGCTTTACATCGCCGGAAAGATCTTCTTGCAGCCCCGCAATTTTCTTCATGATCCGCCGTCGGTCTTCTATCGACCAAGACTTTATATCCTTAATAGCTCTCGGTTTGAATTCAACTTGATAATTCATTTTCCGTTTCTTTCATCGTTACCCTCGACAATGGCGATTTCTTCGTTTGTCAGGTCGTAGAGCGTATATACGATTTGGTCGATCAGGTCATCGGTGGCTTGGATTTTGGCTTTTAGGGGTGTTAGTTTGGCGACGCTCACTTGGAATTCTTTTTCGAGATTTTCCTGGGCGGCGCGGGATTTTGGATTGAAGGCTTTTAGTTTGTTTTTGTTGCGCTCGAGGACGGCGATAACCTGGTCGAATGAATGCCGGTGATATTCTTTGAGCAGAGTTTTATTGGCCAGGGTATCGATGTCGACGCCGATCAGGCGCTCGATGTATTTTAAGAAGCCGGCGGTTTCTTCTTGCTTGGCTTTATTCATGGCGATCATTTGTTCAGCTAGGAAGGCCAGGAAATCATGGACGACGTCGGATTGCTCCTTTTCGAGCAGGCCGGCGATGAATTCGAGAATGGCGGACCGATCGGATGACTTTAGAAAGTTGACATACAGCGATTTGACTTGAGCCAATTTCTCTTGGCGAACTGCAGGCGATGTGGTGAATGAAATGCGACGGATTGGAATGTTTTTCAGATATTGATCAAAGAACCTCAAATAGCCGCCCCGATAGACTGCCAGTTGATTCCGGTACCAGCCAAAGATCGCAGCGGAATTTAATAGCGCGAGCAAAAAGAAGCTTGTTTCGGGTAGAAAATAGGTTGTGTTACCCAAATATGCGCCGTTATCGTCATAAGCAAACCGACAAGTTGCCGCGATATCGGGGAGAACGATCTTTGGCTTTTCAAGCTTGTCGTAATAATCACAAGATCGCAACTCCCACCAATGCTTGCCTTTGTCCCATCGCTTCTCCAGTTGCGAGCGGAATTGGTTTAAGTGCGCGAAAATAGCCGGATAACGGTCGATCGGGACGCCTATATATGTCCATATCAAATACCGGTTCTTGTAATCGACCGCGTACCTGCCGATGTCTTCGCCGACGAGCAAGGGCTTTATTATCTCGGCGCTTTTCGCGTCTTCGGCGATTAATTTATCTCGCGTTTCTTGGTCGATAAAGAAAGCCTTGTTGAAACCGGTCTTGACGCCGTATTGAATTTTGTTCGTTATATAATCGCCGAGGGCAACGCTATTGGTTTGCATCTTTTGCAAAACGCTTTGCTCGCGCGTTGAGGCCAGGGTCCAACTTTCGCCCGCAAACGCGCTTGGCGGCAATTCCACGACGTTGGCGTCGACGGCGCCCGCCAACGATTCGAAATCAAGCGACTTTATGGGCGTGTAAGAGGTCAGCCGTCCGTCGCGCAACTCGTTTTGAGAAATGAAGATGAGCGGGTATGCGGCAGCCTCGGGGAAGACCGGCAGATCGCCGAAGTCGATCAACTGTTTTAGATAGGCGTTATTTTCAAGCCAAGTTCGCAAAGGCGCGCCATAGCCGGAGCGCGTGAATTTATTCGAAGTGATCATGCCGAAATAGCCGGCGGTTCGCACAAGGCGGTGACCCATTTCATAGAAATAAACGTAAATGTCGGCGGCTCCGTGGTAAACCTCGTATCGAGCCAGAAACGGTTTGGCGCCGCCTAACTGTTCTTGTCGCACATACGGCGGATTGCCGACAACCGCGTCGAACCCGCCACCCTCAAGCTTGCCCTTGAGGCTATAAAAAACTTCTGGAAATTCGAGCTCCCAATGGAAAAATGCTTTGTCTTGCGCTATGTCCTGCGCTTTTCTGTATTCTACCGGCAGCCCGGCCGTCTGTTCGCCCAGCGCAAACCCTTCTAAGTTCTGTGTCTGAAGCGTCTGCAATTCTTTTCGTAGGCCTTTGAAGTCATCGCCCATGAAATAACGGGCAGCTAAGCCGACATTGAACCTTCGCTTTATCGGCGCGAGCAGTTCGAGTGCATACTCATATAGCTCCGTGCTTTTTTCCACTTCGTTGACGGTCGTATCCGTGAGCCCGGATATCGCTATGTTCGTAGTGATTGCGCGCTGTATGTTTTGAAATGTCTTCGAAGACGTAGCGACGACTTGCGAAATATCTTTAAACCCGATTAGCGAATTTCCTGCTTTCAAATGATGGTCTAAAAACGAAAGCGGGGCGCCGACCGTAAAAGAGTTGAGCCATAGCGACAGTTTGGCCAGTTCGACGGCGAGATAGTTTAAATCTACACCGAAGACGCAGCGCTTCATAACCATACGGCGAATGATAACTTTGTCGTCCTCTAACTTGGCCTTATCGATTGTGACTTGCTGGCGATCTATCTCCGCTAAAATGTTGTCGCGAATCTCTTGAATTTGCCTGAAGAGCGGGCTTTGGTAAGGCTCGTCGCCAAAGATGACGCGCTCGGAACTTTTAGCCAGGATGTCGTAAATGCGCTGGGATATATAATCGACGGTCGTCACCAAAAAATGACCGGAGCCCATAGCCGGGTCGCATATCTTGAGCTCCAGGGCTTTTAGGGCCGGGTCGTGTTCTTTTATGTGAACGGTTTTCCACTTGGCGCTGGCGCCGCGATACCTGGAATCGTGCTTGAACTCATCTATTTTGGCCTCGAAGGCCGCCTCCAACTCACCGACCAGCGGACCGACGGTGCTCTCGACGATATATTCGACAATATAATCCGGCGTGTAATAAGAGCCGGTGGCTTTGCGCTCGGCTTTGGTGTTTTCCAGGTAAAGTTCGCCGGGCGCGATGCGAGCGCCGGTGTCTCTTTGCCCCTTGGCGACGGCGCCCACCGGCACATACTTTGCTTTGCCCTTTTCTTTAACAACGGCCAGCTCTTGGTCGGCTATATTTAAGTGAAATTCGAGCAGACCCTCATAGACGGAGCCGAGTTGCTTGACGCCCAACATGCCGTAATCGATGAAAACATTATTCCAGTTGGTGGCCTCACCGGAGTAAGTCGTTAAGGGATACACGGCTTCGGCAAGGTGGTAATCGGATATCTTGTTCTCGCTTAAGAACCGGTGGTCCGCGGAAAACAAGCCACCGTTGTATTTCGGGACATTTAAATCGGGATCGCCTCTATCGATTATTCTAAAGAGATTGACCAGGTCGTCACAATAATCCGTTGAGCGGCGGCTAAGAACCTTGCCGGTTTCGATATCGTTTTTGATTTCGGCCTTTAGCTTGGAGATGCTCTTGGTGTGATAACCGGCGGTTTCTTTTGCCGGCAGCAGATCGAGCGATTCAGCGTACAAGATAAAGAGCAACCGGTAGAGCAAAATTAGGGTATTGTCGAAAATCTCTTTAAGAGTTTCAGGTGTCTCCGCGGTTGTCCCGTCATCTTTGCGCCGGGCGGCAAAGCCTCTGGCCAGAAAGATAAATATCTTTTCAAAGATTTGGCTTTTTAGGTTTTCGCGCAGCTCGGCGCCATAATCGACGCTTTCCTGCACGACCTGATCGAGAAAACTTTTTTCGGGCGCGGGCTGAAAGGCTTCCTTGTGGAAGAAGAGATAAAAGTAAAGCCAGTTGTTCAAGTCGCCCGATTCAAGAATCTCGGCCAGGTTGACTTGATAATATTCACCGATCGTCCGGCTCAGGTCGCGGGAGTAAAGCCGCCAAATCTTGCCGTTGGTCAAAATAGCCCATTTGGCCTTGGTGACTATTAAATAGCTGGATATTTGAAAGGTCGGGTTTTGGTTGGTAAACCTATCCCGGCTGTCTTTGAGCTGTTTGTCGAGCGGGCGATCCCAGTATTTGGCGTCGGCGACTGCTAAGACGTTTGTGTAGTTGCCCTGCTGAACTTCTTCATAGCCTTTGTCTTTGGCGGCGTCATCCGGAAACAAGGCATAATCCGGTGCCAGGCGCCCGGTCATTCCCTTGGCCGGGGTTTGGACTATAAAAGAAAAGCCCAGCAAATCGAGAATGGGCTTAATAAGCTCATCTTCGGTTTGGGCTTCGTTGAACCCAGGCAGCGCGGACTTCTTTTGCTCGTAAAGCGCCTTTACTTGGTCGAAAACCGCGCGACTTGTCTCATCGGTCGACGCTTCCAGCCAGCGTTTTTCTAGGGGAAGTTTTTCCGTTAAGAAATAATCGGCGAATAAGCCGGTGTTTTTATATATTACCTCGACCTTTCTCGAAAACGTTCCCTCAGCCAAGTCTAATCCGCGCTAAGCCACCGCTCAAAATCGGCCATCGCCGAACCCGCTTGTTCCATTTGCGCCGCGATACTTTCGGGCCCTGTGCCGCCGGCGCTGTTGCGGGAAGCGGCGGAGGCGATTGGATCGATGAGTTTTAGGGCGTCGGCTTCGAACCGGCTGTCGAATTTTTTCAGGTCCGCCAGGGTCAGGCCGGTTTCGGCTTTGCCCTCATCGAGACACCATTTAACGAGTTTGCCGACGGTTTCGTGGGCGGCCCGGAACGGGACGCCTTTGGTAACGAGATAGTCGGCGAAGTCGGTGGCGACGGCGAAACCATCGGCGGCGGCCTTGGCCAGCACGGTTGTGTTTACGCGCGCGCCCCGGAGCATGCCGGTCATAGCGGGCAGACAACCTTCAAGCGTATCGACGGCGTCGAACAGGAATGTCTTGTCCTCCTGCAAGTCGCGGTTGTAGGTCAAGGGCAAACCCTTGAGCACGGTGAGCATAGCCGTTAAGCCGCCGAAGACCCGCCCGGATTTGCCCCGGATAAGTTCGGCGACATCGGGGTTCTTCTTCTGCGGCATGATACTGCTGCCGGTCGTGTATGAATCGTCAAGTTCGATAAAGCCGAACTCGGCGCTCGACCAGACAACCAGCTCCTCGGCCAAACGGCTCAAATGGACCATGATAGTCGCCGCCGCCGCCAGGAATTGGACGAGAAAATCACGGTCGCTGACGGCATCCATGCTGTTATCGCTGATTTTGGAAAAACCCAGTTCCTTGGCGACCATCTCCCGGTCGATAGGAAGCGCCGTCCCGGCCAGGGCCGCCGAGCCCAAGGGCATCGCGTCCGCCTCTTCATGGCAACCGCGCAAACGCCGCCCGTCCCGTTGCAACATAAAGACGTAGGCCAGCAGATGTTGGGCCAAAAAGACCGGCTGGGCCCGTTGCATATGCGTGTAACCCGGCATCACCGTCTCCAGATGGTCGGCGGCCAGATCGACGAGAGCTTTCTCAAGATCGACGACGAGACCGCCAAGAGCGATGAGCTTACGCTTTAAGTAGAGACGCATGTCGGTCGCCACCTGGTCGTTGCGGCTGCGGGCGGTATGAAGCTTGCCGCCGAGCGGCCCAACTTTGTCGATCAAAGCCCGCTCTATTGCCATATGGATATCCTCGTCGGCCGGATCGAAATAAAATTCACCGCTTTCAATCGACAGCAACATCTCCATCAGCGCCGAGCGGATAGCGTCGGTCTCTTCCGGCGATATCAGCCCGACGGCGCCGAGCATCTTGGCATGCGCCAGGCTTCCCTCGACATCTTCCCGGTAAAGACGGCGGTCCAAGAGGAGAGATGACGTGAACTGTTCGACAGATTTATCGGTCGGCTTGGAAAACCGGCCGCCCCAAAGCTTCACTTTTTGCCCCCGTGTTTTTGCGCCCACACCCGAGTCGGCAGACCGAAGAGGTCGATGAACCCTTCGGCGCTGGCGTGCGAGAATTTATCGTTTTCGTCATATGTGGCCAGGCTTAAATCGTAAAGCGACGCCCCTGATTTGCGCCCGACGACAGCGCAGTTGCCGTTGTGCAATTTCAGCCGCACCGACCCGCCCACATACTGTTGCGTATGAGCGATGAACGCCGACAGCGACGCCCGCAACGGCGAATACCAGAGACCGCTATACGCCTGCTCGGCAAAGGCGTCTTCGACCGTCTGCTTGAAGCGAGTGAGCTCGCCCGGCAGGACCAGCGCTTCCAGCTCGCGGTGCGCCTGCAACAGAACTATCGCCGCCGGGCATTCGTAGATTTCGCGCGATTTTATGCCGACGACCCGGTCTTCGACCATATCTATCCGTCCGACACCGTTTTGACCGGCGAGCTGATTAAGTTCTTTTATCAGTTCGGCCAAACCAAGTTCTTGCTCGTTTAAGACAGTCGGCAGACCATTCTCAAAAATCAGCTCGACATACTGGGGCGTCTCCGGCGTCTCCGACGGGTCCATCGTCCAGCGCCAGACTTCGGGCGGCGGCTCGTTCCACGGGTCTTCCAGGACCCCGGCTTCAACGCTGCGGCCATACATATTCTCATCGATACTATACGGGCTGGCTGAGGTGACCGGCACTTCGATACCGTGCTCCTGAGCGTACTCGATCTCCTGCTCGCGGTTCATCCCCCACTCGCGCTGCGGCGCGATTATCCGCAGGTCAGGGGCGAGCGCGCCGATGGTGACGTCGAAACGCACCTGGTCGTTGCCTTTTCCGGTGCAACCGTGGGCGATGGCCGCGGCCCCGTGTTCGCGGGCGGCGTCGACCAGCAATTTGGCGATAAGCGGCCGGGCCAGGGCCGTCCCGAGAGGGTATTTCCGCTGGTACAAGGCGTTAGCCTGAATGGCAGGCGCGATAAAATCCCGCGCGAACTCCGCCTCGGCATCGATGACCAGGGAACTGATCGCCCCCATAGTTAACGCTTTTCGCTGGACCGACAGCAGATTTTCCGGTTGCCCGACATCGACGGCGACCGCAATAACGTCGACATCGTATTTCTCGCGCAGCCACTTGATGGCCACGGACGTATCAAGCCCACCGGAGTAAGCCAGAACTACTTTTTCTTTAGACATAAATCACCTCTTTAGTTAGCTCAGAGAATAGAGAAGCAAAAAATGGAAAATAGATACACGCATCAATAAACTGTCCATTCAATAGCTGGTCCCATTTCTCTTTTTCGATTCTCTCATAGGCTCTGCTTCTCTATTCTCTATTTTCTATTTTCTTCCGCAACTACTCCAACATTCGCTCGAGTAAAGCGTGAGCTCGCGCCCCCGCTGATCTGTCTTTAGCTACCACCAGAACGGTATCGTCGCCGGCGATAGTGGCGAGAACCGGCTCCAGCCGGGCTTCGTCAATGCTGCCGGCCACCGCCGGCGCCGAACCCGGGTTGGTCTTGAGCAGAACCAGGTTTTCCGATCGGTCGACCGCCAGCACGAATTCCCGAAACATCCGGGCCAACCGCCCGGCCGGTTCATCGACCGGCCCTTGCCAATGATAGACCAGACCGGCCCCCGTGCGCACCTTTTGCAATGGGATTTCCGCGATGTCACGCGAGACCGTCGCTTGCGTTACGGCGAAGCGCCGCTCCGTCAAAGCCTTGACCAGGTCTTCCTGCGTAGCAATCGGTTGCCCGGCCACAATTTCTTTGATTATCCGATGCCGGGTTCGCTTGTCCATGTCAGATCAGCCACGCCAACAGCGCTTTTTGCACGTGCAGCCTATTTTCCGCCTGGTCGAAGACGACCGATTGCGGGCCGTCGAGCACTTCGGCCGATATCTCTTCACCCCGGTGCGCCGGCAGGCAATGCATGATCAGAGCATCCGGTTTGGCGAAGCCTAAAAGCTTGCTGTCGACCTGAAAGCCTGAAAAATCCCGCAACCGGGCTTTGGCTTCCGCCTCTTGTCCCATGCTCGTCCAGACATCCGTATAAATGATGTCGGCATCGCGTGCCGCCTCTGTCGGATCATCGGTTATCGCGACCGTTGCGCCGGTCGGGTCGGCCCGGGCCGCTCCGACTATGCCGGCGTCCGGTTTGTAACCGTCCGGACAGGCCGCGACGAAATCGACGCCCATCTTAGCCGCTCCGATCATAAGGGAATGGCAGACATTATTGCCGTCGCCAACGTAGGCCAGCTTGACCCCGGCCAATCGCGTCTTTTTTTCCAGAATCGTCATCAAGTCCGCCAACGCCTGGCAGGGGTGATGATCATCGGTCAGAGCGTTGACGACCGGCACGTCGGCGGCGGCAGCCAGCGCTTCCACATCGGCGTGAGCGAAGGTCCGGATGACGATGGCATCGACATACCGGGAGAGCACTTTTCCGGTATCCTCAATAGTCTCTCCCCGGCCCAACTGCAAGTCGTTAGCGGTCAAGTAGACGGCGTTGCCGCCCAGCTGGGTGATGGCGGCTTCGAACGATATCCGGGTCCGGGTCGACGGTTTATTGAAAATAAGCGCGACGTTCTTCCCGGCCAGGACCTGCTTATCAGGAGATCGGCGATACCCGCGCTTGAACTCTATCGCTTCCGACAGCAAGCGGTATATCTCTTCTTGTTTGTAATTCAATAAACTCAGCAAGTCCCGTTTATCCGGCATCTTTAAGCCTCCAAAACTTCCTTTAAGGCCGCCAACATGGCGTCTATTTCCGCTTCCGCGATGATCAGCGGCGGCAGAAACCGCAATATACGATCACCGACACTATTGATGATAAAACCCTTATCGAGCAGGGCGATAACGATCGTCCGGGCATCCGCCCCCTTTAAGGTCAGCCCGATCATCAAGCCCAGTCCCCGGACGTCTTCGATAAGACCCGTCTCGTCCGCCAATGACTTGAGGCGGGCCTTGAAATACTCGCCCACAATCGCCGACCGCTCTACCAACCGGTCGTCTTTTACAATATCGAGCGCCGCCAGCGCGGCCGCGCAGACAGCCGGTCCGCCGCCGAAAGTGCTGCCGTGATCGCCCGGGTTGAAAGCCGCGGCGACTTCATCGCGGGCGATCACCGCGCCGATAGGAAACCCGCCGGCCAGACTTTTGGCCAAGGTGATGATATCCGGCTGGACATTAAAATGCTCGAAGGCGAAGAACTTGCCCGTGCGGCCCATGCCTGTCTGGACTTCGTCGAATATCAACAAGACGCCGCGCTCGTCGCATAAACGCCGGACCGCCGCGAGATAATCGGCCGAGGCGGGCCAAACACCGCTCTCCCCTTGGACGACTTCGAGCATCACGGCGCAGGTGCTATCGTCCACGGCCGCGGCCAGCGCGTCGATTTCGTTGAAGGGAACATGTTTGAATCCCGCCGGCAGCGGTTCGAAGAGCTGGTTCTTTTCCGGCTGGCCGGTCGCCGCCAGCGTTGCCAAAGTGCGCCCGTGAAACGACTTTAGAGCGGTGACATAGCCGGTCTTTTCCGGCGAGAAGTTGAGTTTGCCCCACCGGCGCGCCAGCTTTAAGGCGCCCTCGTTGGCTTCAGCTCCGCTATTGGCAAAGAAAACCCGCCCGCCGCCCAGCCGGCCCAAGCGCGCCGCCAGCTCAACCTGGAGCTCGGTATAGAACAAGTTTGAGACATGACCCAGTTCATGCGCTTGAGCGCAGAAAGCATCGACGACCTTTGGCGGGCAATGGCCGAGGTTCAGGACGCCGATACCCGACAGGAAATCCGTATATTCCTTGCCGTCGATATCCCAGACCTTGGTCCCCGCGGCCCTGGCAAAGACGATTGGAAACCGGGCATAGGTGTTCATATGGAATTGCTCGGCGCTATCGATCAGTTCACTCGCATTCATCTTGGTCCGCCCATCTTCATCATGCATCCCGCATCATGAATCTTGTCCGCTGATCATCGTCCCGATGCCCTCGTTGGTGAAAATCTCCAGCAGCATCGCGTGCGGGATAGTCCCGTTCAATATATGAGCGCGGGAGACGCCGGCTTCTATCGCCCGCATGCACCCGGTCACTTTCGGCAGCATGCCCCCGTCTATCTCCTTGCCGGCCACCATCTGCTTACACTCTTTATATGAAAGAGCGCTGATCAAGGTATGTTTCTGAGCGAAATCCCGATAGAGCCCCTCGACATCGGTGAGAAAGATGACCTTGTCGGCCTTGATGGCCGCCGCCACTTCGGCGGCGACGGTATCGGCGTTGATATTATAGCTTTCACCCTGCTCGCCGGCGCCGATAGAGGCGATGACCGGAATGTAGCCGTCGGCTATCAAGTCGTTTAGAACCCGCGCGTTTATCCGGTCTATGTCGCCGACAAACCCCAGATCGGGCTGGTGTTTCTTTTTGCGGGCGGCTATCAGCCCGCCGTCGTCCCCGGACAAACCGACCGCCATCCGCCCGTGACGGTTTATCAAGGACACGATCTCCTTGTTTATCTTGCCGACCAGGACCATCTTGACAATATCCATCGCCTCGGCGTCGGTCTTGCGCAAGCCGCCGACAAATTCGACCGGCAAGCCCAGCCGGTTCATCATCGCCGTTATCTCCGGGCCGCCGCCGTGGATGACGACCGGGCTGATACCGACCAGTTTCATCAAGACGATGTCGGAGGCGATCGACTCTTTGAGAGCCGCGCTCGTCATGGCGCCGCCGCCGTATTTGATGACGACGGTCTTACCGTGATAGGCCTTGATGTAAGGTAAAGCCTCCATGAGTATTTCCGCTCGCTGATGTAAGTTTTTCATCACTATTCCTTAAGTCTTATTGCCGCCAAATATATGCCTACCAGGGCCAGGAGCCAGTGAATCGGGCTCACGCCCCCGAAAACAATCCCGTTGAAACCATGGATATCGACGACCGGCACGCCGGTAAAATAGCCGGCGGTTAAAAACGCCAATGCCGCCCCGCCGGCGGCTATCGCCTGCATGCCGGGGCCGGTATTTCGCCCCGCCGCCCGGCTGATGACTTCGCCCATGGCCATCCCCAGAAAAAAGACTAATAAAATGCCGCCAAACGGGACCATCCGCCCCACCAGCCCGAGCAAGACTCCGCCAATAGGCCCGGCCGCCAACGCCGCGCCCGCCGCTCTGACATAATAGATCGGCTTTGGTCCGGCCACCGCCCGTCCGGTTTGACGGGCGCAATCCCGACACTTAATGCCGACCGGAGTGTAAACCATGCACTTCGGACAGATGGGCCGGTCGCAATTGGCGCAACTGATGTTGGTCTCAACATCCGGATGCCGCTCACACTTCAAAACACTCTCTCCCTAAAAACCTGTATCTATGTGCTGTATTCCGCATTTATCTTCACATACTCGTAACTTAAATCGCTGCCGTAAAAGACCGCCTGGCAACTGCCCTGATTCAAATTTATCCAGACTTGTATCTCTTCGACCTTCATCTCCGCCGCAGCCCTGGAGGCGTCCTGATCGGCGGCTTGACCGGACCTAACCACCGGCACAC
>Ga0334722_10003773_pt1 | contig 16134 bp, 24 predicted proteins | sample C3_bottom_MG_FD_207210 | JGI IMG/M metagenome (GOLD analysis project Ga0334722, IMG submission 207210) | Sediment microbial communities from Yellowstone Lake, YNP, Wyoming, USA - C3_bottom | ecosystem: Environmental > Aquatic > Freshwater > Lake > Sediment | place: USA: Wyoming | collected...
TCCCAAATACCGATACCGCGAGATGGCCTCTCTCTTTGTGGTAAAAAATATCTCCCCTTTGATATATGGCTTGAGACTAAAAAAATCATGTATCTTTCCGTCTATGGCCTTGACGAGCTGGTTACCCGAATGCCAGTATGCCCAAAATGGGATCCCACGGTATACGCCAGCAATATATCTTGCCCGTGAGTCGTCAGGCTTTACACGCATTACCATCCCCCCACGTCATTCATATCTTATATCGAATAGATGAGCCCGCTAAACCCGGTACGTCCCCTTAGAGATGACTGGAATTCCAGTTCGTCTCAGGATCCTTGCGGTGCGCTTCCGGAACGACTCGTGGCCGCCCACCGCCTTCATCACAATTAAGTCTTCAGGGCTACCGTAGGTTACCCAGTTCTCAGCACCAACCCAGATACCGCCACGTTGCGGGATCACCGATGGCGGTAACTCTCCGTGCCGCTTCGCCTGCCTAAGCGCGGCGAGGGCGTACCGAAGCGGATTTTGTGGGCCGTACTTCATCGCTATCTTCTCAACTAAAGATCAGCCCGTAGCGTTAGCTCGGGCAATACAACGTCCCGGTCAGAATAAACTTCAACTGAATGGGGGAAGTTAATTCCAAGACCTTTACTGGAGAAACCGAGATGCGGAAGCAGTCTGACGGACCAATCCGGAGAACCCCGCTCTTTTCGATCGGAGTCTGCCGGAAAAAACGCCACGTAGGACACTCCTTCAGCAACCTGGCCACGCCCTCTTCCGTGGCGTCATGGTCATCGCTTCCGCCGAGTGGGAGATACGGCGTCATCGAAGAGAGTGTTCCAGAACTTTCGATCCTACTCATTCCAACGACGAATTCCCACGAAACCGCCCCAAACACCTCCACCACGTCCTTTGGGTCGGAGAAATGATCGACATGGACGCAAACCCCAGAGACGTCGAACACGTTCGGGTAACCAAGCATCCCATCTAAGGTCATATTGCAGTCGGCCTTCGTTTTGTAGTGACCATCGTCGTGCCTTTTGCTGTCGCGGAAAAGAATCCGGTTATTGCAAGACCCGTTCTCGAACCTGACCGAGTCGTAGAGTGGCCAGTTGCGCGGACGCACAACGACATCGGGGTGTCGCTGTTCTCCGGCCAGGATAAAGTTTCCATTCCCAGAGTCCTTCAGTGTGACGCTCATCGCCGCCTCCAGATATCTTCTCCGTAGACGATGAGACCGTCAGGCGTCAACGCCACTACACGATCCATCTTTTTCGTCTTCGTGTCCTGGGCAATCACACTCCTCGGATCTACAGCGCGAGTGCCGTCCCTCCCCGCACGGTGTCCCGTTATTTTGTGGCTCCTCACAGTCGCAGCAGCAGTCGCACCCCTCGCACCCCTCGCACAGCTCGCAGTCTTGGTCGTCGCAGCCGCAGGGGTCGCAGAGCTCGGGTTCGTCTGGGTTCTCGTCGGCCTCGTCGCCGCCATCGGGACACATCTCGTACGGTGGATGGGTGTCGCCGCAGAGCGAACAGATGGTGGAGTTCATTGCGGCCCCGCCCGGGGCCGTCGCGCCGTACTGCTGTCGAAGTTCGTCATCGCTGATCATAGGTAACTCGCAAAATCTTCGAGCCACGACGGGATGTCGTCCTCCGGGACGCCGACCGCCTTGGCCGCCTCGAACATATCATCTTCAGAGAACTCGTTCTTGAGCCCCGACCGCAGCAGCCCGAGCTGCAGCATTGTCCCGGCGTCCTGCTGGTCATCTCCGCCAGGATTCATCGCGGGTCCAGACTGGGCCTGCTTGACGATCCGTTGAAGTCGTGGGTCCACGTCGCCTCCTAGTGCGTTTTGTAGTTCACGGGCGTGTCTTTCTGGTCCCAGCAGGTACGGCATCTGGCGGCAGCGCACGAGTGCTCCGCATCGCCCTCGTAGGCAGGGCAGTTCTTGAGGTTCTGCGGCATCTTGCCCGACGCCATCGCGCGTGGGGCCGACTTCTCGTCCATGCTGGTCGTTCCGGCCGCCATACCATCGATGTCTGGTGGAACGGCCGTCGTGAACAACGCGCTGGGCCTGAGCGCTAGATTTGTCGGAGGCGGGGCATCCGCGAACGTCTTGCGCCACTTCTCGAATACCCACTGCCGCGTCGGGGCCCAGAATCGAATGTTCTTGAGGCGTTGGCAGATCTCGATCCACGCCATGTAGTAGTCGGTGGTAAGGAAGTCTCCGGCGTCGTGGATCCGGAAATACTTGTTCGAGACCATCTTCTTGAGAAGGAGTTCCTCGATCGACGGATCCTGCAGGAATTCGATGGCTTCGACAATCTGATCGACGAACGATCCCTCGCGTAGCGTCTTTTTGGTCCACGCCCACCTGATCCTCTGGCCGATGCTCACGCTCGGATAGAGATAGTTCCCTTTACCTGCGTAGCATGTTTTACATATGTAAATCTGATCAGCCGGTCGCTCCGATAGCGGCTGGTGATATTGCAGGTATCCGCCCTCGCTCTCTACGGCCGCCTCGACTGAGGCTGGGCATGTACCGTATTCTTTCGTTGGTCCGGCGGGCGGGGAGAACGACGGGCAGCTCATCTTCGAGGTCCACGTGAATAGTGACGACTTCCTGACCGCCCTTTGGTTTCCATCAGAGCTCGTATAGAAGAAGTCGCCGACCTCGATGTACGGCCCGCCGTTGATGGCGTACGAGACCTTGCCTGTCTTCTTGTTCTTCACCTTGACGTACCTGGGGCGCACGAAACGAACATCGCTCACGATCTTTTCGGCGTCGTCGTCCGTAAAAATGGCCCTGTTCTTGCCCGATATAGGCCAGTTGGCCATCTGTGGGTTGTCGGCGTAAACGGGGTTTTTATACACGGTTCTTCCTCACGGACTGGTTCAAAGTAATGACATTCTTCCCTGCTGTCAATGCGGAACCGATGTGCGAGGCGAGGGTTGGCGAGATGTCGGACGTCGGGCCGCGGCGGATCACGAGCGGGATTCTGGAGCCGTACGTGAACGACTCGTAGTCGCGTTTCTGCGTGATGGCGATGAAGCTGAAGCTGTGGCCAAGGAACTTCCGCAGGTACTCCCGCAGGACCGTGGTGAAATCGCCGGGTTCCGAGACCTGCGTCACGAACACGCCTCCGGGCGACAGCTTCTTGAACACTTCGGTGTAGAACTCCGGCGTGTAGAGCTGCTTCAGCTCGGGCGACGTCGCGGCCGGGAAGTCCGCCACGATGACATCGAAGGCGCCGTCGGGCAGCCGCGGCACGACCGTCTTGGCGTCTCCGATGACGGTCTCGACGCGCGGGTCGAAGAAGCTCCGCTGGTTGATCACCGATACGGGTGGCCGCTTCGCCAGCGCCACCATCGCGGGGTCCAGCTCGACCAGCACGACCCGGTGGACCGGGTACTTGAGGACGTTCCGGAGCGCCAGACCGTCGCCGCCGCCAAGGATGAGCGCGCTGCCCGTCAGTGCCGACATCGCCAGCGGCAGCGTCGCGATCAGCGCGTGGTACGTCTTTTCGGTGTCGGTGCCGAACTGGAAGAACCCGTCCAGATAGAGCGCGACGCCCTCCCGGGTCTTCTCCAGGTGGATGTTCTGGTAGTCGGAGCTGAAGTCAAGGAGCGTTCTTGCCACGGTCGGTGATCCTGATCTTGGTGTCACGGCTCTTGGTCCTGTCCATCACCAGACTCATGACGCGCGTGATGGCCTCGGGGTCCAGCTTCCGGCACGAAAACAGGTCGAAGTAGATCGTCTTGGCCTCCGGCCATGTGTGGATCGACGTGTGGCTCTCGCCCAGCACGAGGAATGCGGTCCTGCCGCCGCCCTCGAAGATGTGCTCGGACTCCTTCATGATCGTGAGCCCGGCCGTCTCGGCGACGTCTCGGAGCATGGGCAGGCATGCATCGCCAAGGTCCGTGGCGTCGTAGAGGTCGATCAGGACGTGGGTACCGACGGGATCCGGCATGCCGCGCCCCTACTGGTTCCGGGCCACGCGCCTGCCGAACAGCATCCAGCCGCCCGCGATCGCGGCTGCGCCGCCCGCGATCCACGCCCACATCGGAATGTCGGTCGACTGGGCCGCTGCGGCCGCCTGCGCCGACGGGGCCGCTGCGGCCGCCTGCGCCGACGGGGCCGACGGTATCTGCGGCAGCTGGAGTAGTGATGCGGCTTGGAAGACCTTCGGGTAGTGGGCCTCCACGTAGGCCGCACCTTGCTTGTAGGCGTCGGTCACGAACGAGACCGGGTTGTACCCGACCGACTGCAGCTGCGCGATCGCGTCGACGAGCTCTGGATCCTGCGCGGCCGTGTTCCACAGCTGAACCCACGTCAGCTTTGGATACATGGCGGAGAACTTCGCGAGTGCCGTGGACTGAATCATGGCGTTCTCCTATCGGCGGCTCTTCCGGCCGCCCCCCGTCATGGCGTACCCGACGCCCAGCAGGATGGCCGCGCCTCCGGCCATCAGGGCCCAGTTCGGAACGCCGCTCACGATGGTGGTCTCGGCGGACGGAGCCGCGGGCGCCTGAATAAGCTGCGCCGGACCAGTGGCCTGCGGCACGTACTGCGTCTGCCCAGGCATCATGATGGTCTGCGGCTGCGCGTACATGGGCGGCTGCGCCGGCGCCGGCGCCGGCGCCCGTACCGGCAATATGCCGGGACGGTTAATGAGATTCATGAACGGCGAGATGAGCGACGCCGGGTTGAACCCGGAACCGCCCGCGCCGCCGGGCATGGACGATGTGATGTTGGTCGTCGTGCCTGGAGCCCCACCACCGCCGAAGATGCTGCCGATGCCGCCGCTCACGCCGCCGCCAAGAAATTTCATCGCGCCGCCGAGCGCAGGCATCGCGGCCCCGCCGGTCGCCATGACGGCGCTGACCGCCACCACGGCCCCGACCACGACTGCCCCGACCTTCAGGATCTTCTTCCACTTGGCCGACATGCCGAGGCCGTACATCTCCATGGCTTCGGCCTCGCTGTCGAAGGCCCCGAGCTCGTTCAGTTCAGGGACGGATCCAGGCGCCATCGCGTCCGTCACGATCATCTTGAAGTGCTCGGTAAGCGCAAAAACGGGATCGTCAGCACTGGCGGCGATTTCGAGCGAATCGCGCCCGTCCTCGGTCGCGTGGTACGGCATCGCTTCGACGAGCGCGTCGAGGGCAGACCTCACGCGCGGCCCGACGGTCGCGGCGATCGACTTGAACACGACCGGCCGCCCGGTCGACTGGACGTATTCGGCCACGTCGCTTTCGGCCTGCCGGGCCAGCGCGGAGGCGGGGTCGTAGGACTGCAGGAGCTTGATCACGTGTCGGCGGGCCACGCGGTCGCGCAGGGCTTCACGGACGTGCCGCTGACCCTCCGGCGGGAGCGTCCGGACCACGCGGGCCGTGTCGAGAACTTCGGCGTCGTCTATCATCTCGCCCTCCCGAGGCTCACGAAGACGTCCTCGATCGCTGATCGATTGGCGTCGACGTCGTACTTTCGGGCAAGCTCGGTCCCGTTGGCCACGAGCTCCATCCGGAGGTCCTTGCTCGCGTAGAGCTTTTCGAGGGCTTCGATCCAGTCGCCCGAGCGCTTGTTTGAGCAGAGCATGCCGCTCTTGCCGTGCTCGATGATCCGGTAGGGTCCCACGTCGGACGCCACGACCGGATAGCCGGTCGCACAATACTCCAGAACCTTCACGGGGCTCTTCGCATGATTAAACGGGATATCGGCGATCGGCGCAATGGCGATATCGGCGCCAACATCGGCCAGACGGTTCGGGTATTCGTTGAGGTCGACGAACGGCAGAATCTCGACCTGGGCCTCCGGAATGCGGTTGTCGGCGGGTGCCATCCCGAAGAACACCACCTCAACGTCGGGATTGCGGTTCGCGAACACCGAGAGAGCATCCTGCGCGACCGCCAGATCCCCAGCGTGGCTCGGCGACCCCGCCCACAGGACGCGGAACACGCCGTCGTTGCGGCGCTTCGCGACCGGCCAGTCCGACAGGTCGACGAAGTTCGGCACGATCTCGATCCGGCGCGCGAATCCAGCGTACCGGTCCTTCATCCATTGCGTCGTGACCGTCACGAGGTCCGCCTGGCCCATCATGGACCGGACGAGTTCCTGCCGCGCGGGCTGCGAATAGGCCGCGTAATGGGTATGCCACGGCTCCAGGCAGTCGAAGGCGTCGTCGATCTCGAACACGACCTTCTTGCCCATCTCCTGCAACGCCGCGGCGGCCCGGCGGGTCGCGTCGTCGTGCGACAACTGGAACACCACGATGTCAAAATCGAGCGCCTGCCGCATCGGCGTCCCGGGAGGCGCCAGGTGGGCCGTCACGCGGGTGCCGCGGTTCAAGGCCGTCGTGGGCAGGATGCAGCGGTAGAACGCGCTGCCCGGCACGATCGGCGAGTGGAAGTACAGGACCCGGACCGCGCCGGGCTTAAAGATCTCCTCGCAGACGAACTTTCGCGCCAGATCCATCGCGCCCATGAACCCCAGTTTGGTCGACGTGTTGGCGCCAGCCGCACGGATGCGCTGCGCCGACCGCACCACGATCTTGAAGTCCTGTTCGTGGAGTTCAATCACATCGCCTTCGTACGAGACCGTATAGGCGTCGCCGGACTTCGTCACCTTGGCTGCATCGACGAGCCTGACGACCACGTTCGGAAGCACCAGCGGCTTGAGGCTGGGCGCGACGGGCTGAACCTGATCGATGACCTCGCTCATCTGGGGGGCATCCTCAACAGGATCTGGTTCAGCTTGTCGTCCATCTTATCCTGCTTCGCCTCCATGCTGGTCTGCTTGCTGTTGACGTTCTCCATGGTCGTCATGATGCGCTCGATCTTGACGTTGTGGGTGTTGATTGACGTCTCGTTCGAATCCGTTTTTCCATAGATGACCATGCAGAGGAACCCCAGCAGCATACCAACGACGCTGAAGAGCGCCCAGATGATCTTGGTGGAATCGTACCATCTTTTCCCATTTCCGTTCCCGTTCACGGCTGTTTCGTGCGGCATGGTGTCTCCTAGGCCATTCCTGGCCACATGAACCTGTCGGACAAACGCAGGTACTCAAAAACGTCTTCTGGCGTCGTCGTGTCTGGGTCCATCCCGCTCCACGGCCCCGCCGGATCGGCCGCGCCGAGGAACCGCAGGTCCAACTCAGAGCAGATATCGCCACTGCGGAACGGATTCGGTATCGACAGCCCCGTCATCCGCCGCAGCGTCAGCACGACCGCAATCCCGATCACCTGCATGAACCCGTACCGCACCGTCAGGTGGCTCATCGCGGTGCAGATGCCGGCGCCGATGTCCATCACGCCATCCACGGGCTCGAAGAACATCGTCGTGTACCCGGTCATGTACTGGTCCAGCCGCGACAGCCTGACCTCGCCGCGGTCGGCCTCGATCACGACCTCGACGCCGCCCACGTGGCCCGCCACGATGAACGTGTGGCTCCAGTCGCCACGGGTGATCCACCGGACGGCCCGCGACAGGAACGAACTGTCGGCGCAGAACCCAACGGTCCCGACACGCATCAGTACAACATCCTGAACGTGCCGCGAAACTCCTTGGCCTCTGTCGCGGAGCTGTTGCGGAACCCCACGCGGAGCCGCCGCCCCGGAGGGACGTTGCCAGCCTGCAGGTACTCCATCCCGACATCCAGGATGTCGCCCTTCACGACCGGGATCGCGGTCTGGGCCACCCGGATGACCAGATTGGCGGCCGTTCCGGCCGAGATGTCGGCCGCGAGCGGCGAGAACAGCGTGATCGGCACAATCGAGTTCCCGCCGCCGATCGGCGTCTCGGCGCCGATCCGCTTGATCTCGTACTCGCGGAGTTCGCTGTTGGGGTTCGACACATCGCCCGACGTGTCGGCGTTGACGGTCGCGTCGGTCGACGTCTCGCTACCGAACGACAGGTAGTACCCCTCGTCGATCTTTCCGCCCTCGGCGGTCGGCTGCAGGATTCCAGACGTGGACGCGATCAAGACCTCGACATCTCCGGTCGCGGCCCCAACGCCGACGCTCCCGATCTTGCCCGCGATGAGCTTCCCCGCCACGATCTCGTCGCCGCTGTCGAAATCGCCGCAGTGGACGTGGAAGCTCATGAAGTCCATGCCGTTCGTATAGTCCGGTACCACGAAATCTTTGTACCGCGCCGATGCGGCAGGAACGCTGAACGACAGCGGCAGGATCCGGTAGTGGCCGTTCGACCCGCGTTGCTGCTGGATCACGACGTCCCGCACGAGGTCAAGCCCTGGGATCTCGGTCATGTCACGTCCTCTTAACGATGGTCTTGCCTGAACCGTCGGTGTAGTAATCGTACGTGGTCGTCGCCGCGACCGAACCGTCGGAGTAAAACAGCTTCTCGACCGTCTTGATCAGCTTGGAATTCTTGTACGTGTACGCGATCTCGCGCGCCTTCGACGAGTACGCTCCGTTTCCGCCGTCGACCGCGAACCACTCCTCTTTCGACACTTGTGAGCCGTTCATGGTCCTGACGAGATACCGGTCGTCAGGTCGCGTCTTGGGTGCAGCCACGACGACGGGGGCGAAACTGTCGGACCCGGCGTTGTAAGCGTGTCCGATCGAGACGGATTCGTCCCGGTTGTCGATTCGAACGAGCTTGTCGAAGCCAGCCGCAAAAACCGACTCCATGCTTGCGTCGTCAAGCACGATGCAGTTCTGCACCACGCCGCCACGGATCTGTGCGTAAATCATCCCGCGTACTCCACGATCAGCTGCCCGGCGCTTCCGGCGGTCCCGGCGGTCCCGGTGCCGCCGGCGGTTCCCGTGCTGGCCAAAAGACCGCCGCCCCCGCCACCACCGCCCGCCAGTCCGCCGATCCCTCCGACCGGGACGCCGGAGGTCGCGCCCGCCGCGCCGCCGACGGCGCCCGCCGCTCCTCCGGCCCCACCAGCGGCCGACGACATCCCGACCGCGCTGGTGTCTCCAGTCATGACTTGGGCGCCGCCGCCGCCGCCGCCGCCGCCGTTGACGCCGCCCGCCGCGCCGCCCGCACCTGCCGTGGAGCCACGTCCGAACGGGCTCCTGGACGGACTGCCGCCGCCGGTCGATCCAGCAGTGTTCGCGACACCGCCGTCGCCGCCGACGCCGCCGTCAAGACCGATGATCCCCTGAACCGTCGCGCCGCCAGTTCCGGTCACCGCAAGTGCGCCCGCGACGCCGCCATTACCGCCGACGCCGCCGATGAATGACGCCAGCGCACCAAACGTCGTGGCCCCGCCGGTGCCACCCGCCCCGCCGTTCGTACCAGCGGATCCGGCGGCCGCCGCCGCGCCGCCCGCACCGGCGGTTCCGGCCGATCCCGCGGCGCCGATCGTGACGGTATAGGCCGTTCCTGGGACCACCGCAACCGTGACTGGATACGAGACGCACGACCCAGCACCGCCGCCACCGCCGCCGCCACGCGCCGCCGCGCCAGTGCTGCCGCCGCCGCCGCCGCCACCGCCACCACCGCCGCCGGACCCACCGCGGCCGTACAAGATCACCTGATTGACCCCCACGGGGGCCGTCCAAGTTCCACCTGCGGTGAACGTGACCGCGACGAGGTCGCCGGTCTTCTGCGCGACCATGCGCCCAGTCGCGGTATCGAGCAGCACGACCTTCTGGACCACCTACCACCCCCCGCCGCTCGCGACTTCCTCGCACAGGCGGAGGTAGTCGGCCGACATACGCTCTTTCGAAAACCGCTGCGCCCACTCGCGGCACCGCTCTGGCTTGATCGTCGCGGTCGCACCGGACCTGACGATCTCCTCGATATCGTACGCCGTATCGACGACGAACCCGGTCTCGCCGTGCTGCACGAGTTCTCGAACGCTGCCGCCGGGGAACGCCACGACCGGCATCCCGCAGGCTGCGGCCTCGGCCATCACGAGACCGAACGGCTCGTCCCACAGGATCGTGTTCAGAAGCGCCTTCCGGGACGAGTACAGCTCGACCGTTTCCTGTCGGCTCACGCCGCCAAGGTATTTGATTTCGCCCACGCAGGCGTCCTTGACGCGCCGCGCGTAGGCCGGGTCGCCAGTGAACTGGTCGTCCCCGACCACGTCGAGGTTGGCACCGCACCGCTGCGCGATGTCGACCGCGACGTGGGGGCCCTTGATCTGTGACATCCGGCCCATGAACAGATACCGCCCGTCGCGCTGGACCTTGTTAGAAGGACGGTAGAACTCCAGATCAATCCCGTTATAGACATGCCTGGCTTGGACGCCAAGATGTCGCATGATCCGACGCGCATGGTCCTTCGAGACTCCGACAAGGCACGGCTTCGCGACTGGCGGCGGCTTGCTGTACATGGTCTCGATGGGGGCGTGGCACACGCCTATCGTCCTGGTTCCGGCCTCGCGATAGGACCACTTCTCCCACGAATGATCCACCACGACGTCGTAGTTCTTCAGGCGGTCGCGGTAGCCCAGGAACGCCCGCTGCTCCAGCTCGCCCTGCGTTGTTCCGTGCAGCTCAACCCCGGCCGGAGGTGTGCTTCCGAGAGGTGCGACCAGAAGCACCTCGTTTCCGGCGGCGGCGAGTCCTTCGGCGCACCAGTAGGCGATCTGTTCCAGGCCGCCGTATCCGACGAGCGGCACTGGAAAAATCGTCGTCGAGATCACGCAGATCTTCATCGGACGTCCGCCTCCGCGACGAAGAAGCTCCAGCCGTCGTAGCGCAACACGTCCAGCGTGTATTTCTTCCCGAACACCTTCTGGAGATCACCGCGCAGTGCGATCTCATCGTACTGCCGGACGTGCCAGAGGTGCGGGTGCTCGACCTCGTCGGTCACGGCCGTGGCGCCGCGCGTGCCCTCGGCGACGAGGTCGCCCATGCTCTTGCCGGTCTCGGCCATCACGCGTGCGGGCGGATGGAACGGCTTGTGCCGTGGATCCCACTCGTGCTCGTTTGGCGTCGAGATGATGACCTTCATGCGCGCAAGGCGCTTGGCCTCCCGAAGCACCGCCACGGGATCCGGCACATGCTCCAGGATCTCGGCCACAACCGCGCTGTCGAAGCTACGGTCGGGCAGCGGGATACTGGCCGCATCGGCCTGGATGAATTGCTTGAGCGGATAGACGTCGAGATCGACGCCGGTGACGCGATTCGCGTACGCTTCCTTCCCGAACACTTCTCCATCGTGGCACCCGATGTCCACGATGGTCCCGATGGCGCGGGCGCGGATCCAGTCCATTCGGTTCTCTGCAGTGCGACCGCTTCCAGCCGGAATAGGGCCACCCTTCCCGCTCGCAAACATCCCGACGTGTTCGCACTGCACGGACGGGTTCACGACCGGGCGGATCCCGAGTTCCTTTCGGACCCGGCGCAGGAAATAGAAGTCCTCGGAGCACCCAATCGGCGCCGGCTCCTTATCGAGCGTCCAGCGGAACCACGGGTTATCGGGCGTGCGCGGGAGCTTCTCAAGGATCGATCTATTAATCAGCAGGCACCCGGCGCCCACGAGGTCGGCCCGGAAGGCCAGCGTCTTCGGATAGTCCGAGTACTGAATCGATCCCTTCTCGGGATGGTCTTTCCAAATGCACGGCCCGAGCGAGTCGCTCCGCTTGTAGTAGACGCCGCTCACGAGCGGCTGCCCCATCGCGATGAGCCGCGTCAGGGCGTCGGGCGGCGGCACGACATCGCTGTCCAGGAAGAACAGCCACTCGGCATCGCGCTCGATCGCCTGCGCGGCGAGATAGTTCCTGGCGTGGTCGAACGGGGCCCCGTCGATGTACGCGATGTCCCACCGCGCGGGCAGCTGGAGAGCCCGCAACCCCCACGCGAACTTGGACGGCACGATGCCGACGTGCGGCGTCGCGATCAGAACGTCCAATCCGTGATCTGGATATTCCCACGATCCGGGCATCAGTACCTCAGTCCAGGATCTGGGTCGTGTTGGAGTCCATCCTGAGCATGAGTCCGCTGGCGTTCAGCACGGTCGCGATCGGCTGCACGATGTTTCCGCTCGCGCTCGGGGCCGTCACGGTCACGTTGCCCGAGAGATCGATGAACGCCCGCTTGCCGCGGTCGGTCCCGGCGAACGTGTAGAGGTTGAAGTGCTCCCCGTCGAGGGCCGTCCGGACGGATCCGCCCGATGCCGTCGCGGACGCCGCGACGCCGATGGCGGGCATGCGGCTCGCCACGCCCGCACCTGCCGCGACGCCGAGGCCGGAGACGTTGACCGCGATCCCGACCCCGCCGGAAATGTTCTCGGCGGCGATAATATTGTCTACGTCGACCAGCTGCTCCGCGACCTCGAACGCGATGTTCGGATCGAGCTTGTCCTCGGTGATGGTGCCAGACGCAATCGCGGACCCGTTGACAGAGCCGGATGCGAGGTTCCCCGACACGACCGAATTCGCGCCGATGGTTCCGCTCGACACGGCTCCGGACGCGATGGTCCCGAAGATGACGGCTCCGGAGCCGATGTCGCCCGACAGGAGGGCGCGCGCGATCTGGGTGCCCGACAAGGTGTTCAGCAACATCGGCTTGGTGGCCATGGGCGGTTCCTCTCCTGTAGACTACATGATAAAAATAGGTTCGTCGATATCCAAAGCGACCATCGCCTTAGGATCTAACCCGATTGGATTGTATCCTGAAGCGTCCAGCACTTGCCCCACGACGGTCTCGGCGTCAGGCGAATCCGGCGCCACGTTGGTGCCGCGACCCGCCGCATCAAGGAACACGAGGTCATTCGGGTTGAGCGTCAACCCACCGATCATCCGCACCAACGCCAAGCCATCCTGCTGGACCAGCACTGGCCCCGCCGGGACCGCCGACCCGAACGCGATACCGACGACGAACGACTTCGTGAAGACGGCGCGGTCGGCCTTCTTGACGATGTCGTTAGCCGAAATGTACAGGATGCTGCCGTCCTCGACCACCTCTCCGGCGATCGCCGGAATGTTCGTCGGCCCGCCGCCGCCAGATGACGGTACCTTCTCGCGCAGAATCTTGACGATCTGGCCCACGACGCCCCCGTTGGTTTATCCGACCAAAACGCTGAATTGGGATCCACCGGTGGTCGCTCCGGTCGCGTCCGCCCTGAACGTCAGTGCGTCACCTGGACTGAATACCACCGGAGTTCCAGTCAAGCTCAGAAACCCGCTTCCGAGAGGAGGATAAACCAACGTCAGCAGAGTTCCGACCCCATTCTTGAGAACCGTAAGAGTAAGCGGCGCATTAAGCGTGGGGGATCCACTGACCGGAAGAACGCGTGCGGAAATCCACGAAAACGCGAAGGTGCTGTACATGGGAACGCGCAAGATCGGAGTCGGATATGCCGGAGGTCCAGGCGGGATAACAAATGAAGGCGTTGTCGCTCCCGGCGTCGGTGGCATTTCTTGTAAGAGCGCAGGTGGACCGAATCCGAACGCCATAACGCTCGACCCAACAAAGACCGGAGCGCCTATGCCGCCACCGCCACCGGAAGGCAGAATTCGTTCGCGCAGGATCTTGACGATCTGTCCCATTTCGCGTCCCCTTATGCCGATGTTGACGACGAGATATCGTTGACCATCGTGACGCCGAACAGTTCGGCCGTGATGGTCGTCGCGACACCCTGGATCGCCACGACACGGTAGCTCTCGCCGGCCACGACCCGGACGCCGGAGTTCTGCGCGAGCGACTCACGCACGGTCCCGCCCTGCACGATCTGGATCGCGCCGACCGATCGCACGTCGGACGCGAACCCGTCGCTCGACAGCTGCAGGGTGAAGCGCGAGTCCGTGTTGGTCGACCCGCCCGCGTCCTTCACGGTCGCGCCGAAGTCCGTCAGCAGTGCTTCGTCGTCGGCCGCGACCGTCACGGCCGGAATGATGATGGTCGAGACGGCCGCGCCGGCCGTGATCTGACCGAATGACCTCAGGTTACCCGACATGGCGGCCTCCTATTCCACGTAAAAGTCAACGATCACGCTGGCGGAATTTGACATAACCCAGATCTGGTTCATGTTCGACACGTATGTCTTGTATGGATATGCGGTGCTGCGAACCACCCGGATAACGGGGCCCGGCTGTCCACCGCTCACGTCGGCCGAGCTCTTGGCGATGAACAGGTCCACGTCCGGTATGATCGCCTGGCTGGGCCTGACCACCAGCAGATGGCCGATCGGGACCTGCACATCCGGACCCTTCAGTGGCGTACCCGGAACCGGCCCCGTCTGAACCGTCGTGATGACGGGCTCGATCAGCGGCAGTCCCGTCAGGACCGGCTGAAGCCATCCGTTGGTCGGTAGAGTGCTGTCGGCCATCTGCGCTCCTTTACATAGACGGAGGATACGGACCAACTATAATTTTGTAATTGTTCATTTTCGCCTGGTAGAAATCCCACGTTAGCGTACGGACAGCGGAATCGTGGTCTGGCTTGTGGACGTATACGTCAGTGTTCCGGAAACAGATATTGGCTCCACATCGCGCGAAATAGCCACGGCTCCTCCTTTTAAGAAAACCTAAATCGAATCAAACTTCCAAATCACTTCTTCCTTGACCGAGAAGATCCAGCCGCGGATCCGCGCGAATGCCGTCACGGCCAGCACGCCCGGGTTCGACGCTGTCACGGTGATGACGTTGTTGAACTTCACCTTGATCGGGCTGGGGAACCGGGTCGGCCTGATGTACTCGCCGATCTGGCGCGTGAATCCGTTGTAGAACTCCTCCGGGGCCTCGTTGACGTTGATGACCCACGTGACGGTGCCGAAGAGCGCCGGATTCGACAGCGCGTGGCCGAAGTCGATGAAGTTCCCCACGTACCGGTCCGGCACCTGGAATCTCAACAGCTCCACGTTCAGCGCGCCCGCCGCCAGCACCGTGCCCTCGTTCCGCGCGTCGACGATCTTGGCCGTGAGCGGCGGGTCAAGCCATTCGGGGCGGATCACGCCCCACGGCTCGCCGTCGTGGAGCTTCTTGACGAGGTCGTCGTACGGCGACGCCTTGTCGGGCACCGCGGGCTTCGGCTCGCCGTACTCCTGCTGGATCGGCGGTTCCTCGGTGGGCGGCACGTCGCGCTCGCGCGGCACGAGGTCGCGCGGCTGCGGCAGCGGAACCGGACGTATCAGGTATCCGTCGCGCGTGTACTGCCCGGGAGGCTTTGGATTCTCGGCCATTAGGAGATCTCCAGGTGGCGACAGCCCAACGTGACCCAGATGGTGTTGTCGACGCCGGCGGTGTTTTCGAGCGACAGCGTCAGCTTGTAGTTCGGTTCGAACAACGCCGACTCCCACAGCATGAACGGGAACTCGCCAGGCCCGAACACCTGGTCGCCCGGAATCGGGTCGTCCATGAACCGCTTGCCAGTAGCGGTCTCGGCGATGCTGACCCGGAACGTCCCCGTCGATACGACCGTGCTCTTGAGCCATTCGTTCCACGGACCATCGGTGAACCGGACATCAAAGTCGCGCTTCTCGCCGACCGCCAGCTTGACGAACTGCTCGGTCGTGTAGAAGAACGGCGCGATTCGGCGCCGCTGCTCGTATAGCGCGTGGATCTGGTTGGCCGTCCTGACGTCGGCCAGCGTGTGGTACCACCGCAGGCCGTGCAGCGCGAACCTCGCGATGTTGGCCAGCGGGGACAGGTTCCGGAACACGCAGTGCAGGACCCGCTTCTTCTCGTTGACCTTGAGCCAGTAGCTGTCGGGCCACCTGTAGACCCGGCCGCCCGACGACTCGGGCCCAAAGACCGAGAATTTCGTCACGGCTCCCGCGCCCGACGCGATCGTGCTGACGTGGATTTCCCGGTTGCTGAACATCGGCTTGCCCGCCGGATCCGACATCAGGACCGTGAACCCCTCGGGCTGGTCGCTCTCGAACATCCCGCCGATGATCTCGAAGTCGCCTTTGTTGTCGATCACCATCGGAATCGGCTGGCTCTTGCCGAACGGCGGCAGCTCCATCGTGAACGGCTCCGTCGTGAGGGTGAACGGCTTCACCCACTGCTTGAGCGGGTTCACGTAGATCCGGCCGGTCTTTGGGCTCTGGAGGAGCGTCGGGATCCCGAGACCGGGAATGTAGCTCCGGATCGCCTCGTCGGCTTCGAGCTGCGGAATGTCCACGGTTTTCTCCTATGCCCCGATGGCGCGGTCGATCTGCCGGGCCGCGCGTTCCAGGATGTCAGCGATCTTGCGCCACGGCCGACCCGCGTTCGGGTCCTGCCACG
>Ga0334722_10003774_pt1 | contig 16134 bp, 15 predicted proteins | sample C3_bottom_MG_FD_207210 | JGI IMG/M metagenome (GOLD analysis project Ga0334722, IMG submission 207210) | Sediment microbial communities from Yellowstone Lake, YNP, Wyoming, USA - C3_bottom | ecosystem: Environmental > Aquatic > Freshwater > Lake > Sediment | place: USA: Wyoming | collected...
TAATGTTACTCTGCAAGTTATTACATTCTGCCAAAAGACTGGGATACTGATCCAATTTTTCTATTTGATACCTTGGATGAGACTCGCTTAAATCAATATATTCTATTGGAGACCCCGGCGGAAGATTGTCAGACAGTTCTCCTTGCTCATGTTTAGCCATAAATAGTTCTCTCGGGTGCTTAATTTTAGCACCTACTTTTATTTCTGTATGGAGAATCACCTGATCCTCTCCCGCCAGTCGTTCTTGAATCCTCTCCTTTGGCCCGGGGTAGCGGGTGTTTGCCCAATAAATCTTTTGCGATTCATCAACTAAACCCGACCAGTCTCGGTCGATCGTTGAGAGAAGGATCTGTCTCTCTCGACACACGCCAGGCGTATCCCGTGAGATACGATAGACGGCTCCAGCCCAGTCATCGGCCTCGTATCCTTCCTCCTTGAAACACGGAAAGTATTTCGTCACGTACTCCCACCCGATCTCAACTACCTCGTAGAAATTATCATCCTTGTCCCGACGATTGCCCTTGTAACTCGTAGCTGTCGCCTCGTGACTGATCCCTTTCGACTCGCAGTACTCCTCCCAGACTACCTCCATCCTCTCGTCTTTAAGGATCTCGACCCCGCGCCAGTAAGCCCCAACGTCGGTGTATCGCTTATCGGAGACTACCACCACTCGATAGTCGTGACGTGGCAACATATCCGGGCCGCGGTTGATACGGATGGCCCAGAGTGCTTTAGTGATTTTCTGCAACAGCTCCGGAGAGTAGAGGTGCTGGATCTCTTGTATCTGATTGAAAATTCCCCAGGCGTAGACCATAAAGTCTACCACGACAAGCGGAGCGGGCTCCTGCTCGAGGACGAAGGAATCCTCTCGGAGTGCAGTCATGCTATTGTTATTTACGTAGCTATCTTAGCTATTTTCATTCCAAATAGATCTTGCGATGATTGGACAGACTTCGGAGAATACCTCCTTGATGGCTCTTGCCAGTTCTACATGTTCGTACTGGACCACACCCTCCTCATCCCGTACGTTGCAGTAGTGAATGAAGGAACGAGCGCTACCGGTGATATACAGACGCGTGAATACTCCCTGCGGCAGCACAAATCTGGCGATCTCCTTCGCGATTCCACGACTGATCAGGTCATCGTAGCACTGTAGAGCCACGGTGTAAGCTGTCGACATCGTATTCCACATCGCGTCGGTAAGACCCGGATCCTCGGTCTCCACGCTATTCTGTCTGTTTTTTGTATCCTGCTCTCGAGCGATTTCGGGCATGTAGAACATATCGCCGTAAGCTGTCAGTCCCTCCGTCATGTCGCTCATGATGCGCTGATCCTGATAACGTCCCGAAAATTGTTGAAAACAGAATGAACGGTGGCGAAGCGCCTGGATTGAGATCGCGAGAGGAGTTATGACTTCTACTGTGATCGATCCTTGTTCGAATACGCTCCAATGTCCGTGCTTGGCGCAGTATCCGAGGAGTTTTTCAACGGAGGGATTCTCTTGAGCCTTGCTTGATATACGAGCAATGTAGCCCACAGTCTCATCAAGGTTTGGAGTCGCGTTGACAAGTCGAGCTTTGGAAGACCCATGAGTGCACCAGGGGGAGTCGTTAGTGATTGAGTCTGCGGTTACTTTAAGCATAGTTTTATCGAAGAGTCTGGACTAAGATTAGTTTTCCGTATCTAAAGGTCAGCTCAAATTCAGGCCAGTCGCTGTGGTCCGGCTTCGGATGTTCCCACGTTGAGGCATGAATACGGATGGAGCGCGAGATGTCTATGTGATGAATCCGCCCATGATTGTTGTTGGGAATCGGCGTGAATGGCGGCAACCACCGTTTCGCCTCTCGGGCTTTAGCGAGTTCCTCTTCGGTCGCTTCCTCAAAGTCGTAGGTCTTGGAAGTATCCACCCGCCAGAGACAACCGGCTGGATCCACCCAATAGTCATCGAGACAGCAGTCAAGATCCTTCGTCTGATAGGAAGTGTTAGGTCCAACCCGGTCATCGAGCTTTACCCCACATCTCAGATAATCAAACATTCCCATACGTCAGTCCTCTGAGGATTCCTTTTTAGGATATGCAGGAAATCGCTTCAGGGTCGCCAACCACTCATAAGTCTCCTCGGCGACCTCGTGCAATTCGCTGTTGCAACCGTGCAGCACCGCCGTTACGATCGCATCAGGCGGAATAGCCCGAACCGCCTCCATCAAAATTCCGATTGCTTTGTCCCGTTTGTCAGCGTAGCTCATTGAAGTCTTAAGTGGTTGTTACGGATGAAGTCGTCAGTAATGGGGGTTGGGTCGAGTGCCTCAAAGAATTGGATGCGTGCTCCCTCTGTGTCATCCGCGCCGTACTTGTCGACGTAAAATACTAGAAAACACCAGTATCGAATCGCCAGCCTAAAACACGCCCATCCATACAGTATAGTGCCCTCGCGGGCGGTGTAGTACCAACCTGCGAAGTATCTCACTTGCAGTCTACCTTCCTCACCCACCCGCACTTCTTACATCGCAGGTAATAACGGGTGCAGACCCCATTATCTCCGAAGTCGTCGGAATAATTAAGACGCCGCTCGTTGATGGTCTCCCACTCGTGAATATGCCCCCTGATGAGAAATTCTAAAAGTCTAAGCATGACGGTCAGAAATCAAGATCAAGAGTGTCAGTGGCAGGCTCATCGGAGAAGTCTCCAGCCATCTTCTTCAAAAGCAACAGCGTGGACATACAGTCAACAAGAGAGTCATGAGAATTCCCGTACGCCAACTTAGGTAACTTTTGCCATTTCCAGTCATCTTTTTGTGGTGACCACTCACCGCACCAAGCGGAATACGCCTCCATAGCACATGACGTATCAAATTCTGGAACATCTAAGCTATACTTACCAAGAAGATAGACGAGCGTATGAATGTCGAATCCGGCGTTGTAAGCTACGACATGTTTTCCACGTATTAGTCCGGCGACCATCGGACCAACGACGGGGAATTTTGGCAATCCTACCACCATACGATCGTCGATCCCATGGATCTGCTGGACGACAAGCGGGATCGGACGGTTTGGGTTAACCAACATACTGATGATTGGTCGCCCGGCGATGTTAATCAGGGAGACCTGGACGATCTCGGTGTCGGGGTCCTGTGTTAGGATGCCCGTAGTTTCAAGGTCGAGGATCAGCGTATTCGGGTCCGCAAGACGTTCTTTCGCCCACGCGGTCATTTCCTCCCTCACTGTCGCCTTTTGTTCGTCTGTCGGCGGTTTTGACTTCAATTTCATCTGTTGTTTGGTAACGGGATTCCAACCCGGGTGTAAAAGTTTCGAGCTCGGCTATTCCCATCGGAAGGATGGAGAAGTCGTGAGACCCGCGTAACCCGCGCTCTTTCGACTTTCCCCCCAACCGAAAATAGGCATAGACGGAACCTGTAAAGATTATGCGACGATTGCGTAAAGGTTCGACGCCGGCCCGTCTTATATGTTTTGTTAGCACCCAGAGATGCGTTAGTTTAATGCTTCGTTTTGGTCGTCCGCGTGGAAGGGGTGTTACGACAAGATTGACAAGGAGGAGTGACTGTAGATCACTACGCTCGGGATGATCACGAAATTCTTTAACGCGACCTGAGACTTCAACAAGCTGGGCTTCAAGGGGCTCCAGCTCCATTCTGTAGTTCTTGGCGTAAACTCTTGCGTCAGGCGGGACTGGCGAGAAATGACTCACATCCGCATTTGCTTTATGTTATCTACACGATTATCTTATCAGAGCACGGATCGGGTAGATTCTACTATATGACACTAAACGAAGTGGCTACAATGAGTGTTGGGAAGGAAGTTTTTGAGATCGGTAAAGGAGACTTCTCTGATAAGTTCTCCCGGATCGTCAATGCGCATCGAGCGGGCTCGAAACTTATCGGGCAACCTCGGGATTTTATCATTACGGCCTGTCGTCTCGCGTCAAAATTCTCAAAAACCGCGAATGAGGACGGGGTCGAAGTTCGACTCGAGAATTATCCGTGTGGGCCACGGAAAGTGAAGATGGTGGTCCTTAAGCGTCAGGACGGGTTTAAACAACCCGTGCCGAAAAATCAACTTGTCGATCAACTCTACCCACCACGTGTGACAAGGCGTGCGCCAAACCCCGAGCGTAAACATATCTCGAGCGTTCGCGCCGCCATGAGACAACTCGTCGACTCTCAACTACGGGCGTATAGGAAAACATTGCAATATCCGTTGGAGTGTCCCGTCACTGGGAAACAATTACGACCCGGAATGCGCGTCGACATCGACCACCTTGGGAAACCGTTTGTGCGACTTGCCGATGAATGGGTTGAGGGCATCGGTAGAACCTATTGCGACTTGACTCTGGTAGGCCCTCCCAACCTGAAAAAATTCAAGGATAAAGCCCTCAATGAGGCGTGGAAGCTGTACCATGAGGACCACGCTCGGCTTATCGCAATATGTGCTGCCGCAAATAGATCAAAAGGGAGCGGCGACTATGCCACTCCCTCAAAGATTATTGGGTCGTTTGCTAAACAAACAGACGACGAGATTGATTTAGAGTTCTAAATTAAATTTAGACGCTGATCCAGGCTGTGCCATCATAAACTTTTAATATAGGAGGAACAACAAATTTGTCTAACCACAACTCTCCTACACTGTTACCTTGCTGCCCGACTCCGCCCGTGTTTGGAGGATCTCCGTCGGAAGTAATTGCCACCGGGCCGATCTTCACAATCGATCCGTCAGTGGCTTTCAAAAAGACGCCGGGTTCTGTAGCATTTACGTTAGCTGCGGGCTGTCCCTCGAGAAGGTTGCCAGGTAAAGGACGCTCTTTGGCAGTTGTTGATCTTAGAATCTGAATGCTAGATGCCATTTTATGTCAGGAGTCTAAACTTCTTGAAGGAGAAACTTGTAGCGCTTACCGCTTCTGCGGTTGATTAGATATAAGTCGTCTTCGCCTTCCTGAATGGTATAAGAGCCCCACGTTCCGTCAATGTCGTTACTGGCTCCCTCATTGGAAAGATTAAGGTCGGCGCTATAGATATTAGCCCAGCGGAGTGACGGACTACCCAGGTTACGAGTAGCATCCGTATCGGGAGTGATACCAGTGAAGGTGTGCGAGTTGAGGGCGGTGGGAATACGAGCTGAGTTAAAGGTTCCTGTAGTAACTATTGCCGCGTCTAAGCTTGGTATGTCCGCCGCAGACATGGCCCTGAAAGTCGGAGCCGCTGCGCCGCCACTCGCAGGTCCTGCGAAAATAGTATTAACCGCCTGATTCGCGTAAGTGGCAGTGAGTGTTCCTGTCGTTGTTACCGGGGAGTTTGTGACTGTGAAATCCGCAGGCAATGACAACCCAATGCTAGTTACCGTGCCGGTACCCGAAGAAAAAACAACCCAGTTTACAGGATCAACGTTAATGGTACCGCCGGCGGGAGAGTTGCAAAGGTACGTATCGCTCAGATTGACCGAGCCCCCTGCAACAAACGTTGTGGCGTTCACTAATTCGGCGAAGGTGTTTGTATCAGACGACCGAGTCCACGCTCCTAATCCTACGTCATAAATGCCGTTCTCTGCCGGTACTAACTGATCTTTGACCAGCACCCGTTCCCCGCTAAGTAGAGGTACTGTGTCAATCGTGAGCAAGCCACCCGTAGCGAGATCGATGTTCGCTGTTGATGCCGCATTGACTTGCGCTTTCGGTTGGATGCCGGCGGCGATCGTATCAACATAGGCTTTTGTAGCAGCATCAGTGCCACCAGTAGGAGTAGCGAGCGACGTAATCCTCGTAGATGACGCACTGATTGTGCCAGACCCCGTAGGTGCTAAAATAACGTTGCCATTCGCCCCGCCGGCATTGATGGTGAGGTTAGCCGCGCCACCAATTGCCGCTAAACCAAAAAGTGACGTGATAAATGACAGTTGCCCTGCGCCATCAGTGGAGAGAAGAGCTCCGCCAGTACCGTCGGAAGCCGGAAGTTTGATCGTGTAGGGAATCGTGACAGTCGGAGCATTCAGTGTGATCGTGTCGCCAGTGCCATCAGCGATTTGGATGTTTTGAAATACAGGCGTGGAAACAACGCCTACTGTGGCAGACCCAACTCCATTAACGACCGAGATGTTCGATCCAGCCGTTAATGCCGCTTTTGTCCAACCCGTACTATTCCCTATTAGAAATTCGCCATTGGCCGGAGTAGCAGAATTGCCGGTTCCACCAAGAGTAAACGGAAGTACACCGCTTGTGATCTTTGAGGCGTCAAGATTGGGAATGCGAGCATCAACGAATGTTCCGCTTCCGATCTTCGATGCGTCAAGACTGGGAATTCGTCCGGAATCTAGTACCCCAGACACAATCTTTGATGCGGAGATTCCAGGAATATCGGCGTCTACAAGAGCTCTAAATGTCGGAGTTCCGCCCGCGCCAGACGCTGGTCCAGCAAAAACTGTGTTTATGGTCTGTTGAGAGAGAGTAGCGGTAAGGGTACCGGCGGTGGTCACCGGCGACCCTGCGACCGTAAATACGTCTGAAAATGTTAACCCAACAGAAGTTACTACGCCTGGCGATGTAAATGCAGGGCTAAAGGCCGATCCGTCAAAAAACTTCAGGACGGGATCAACTCCCGACGTGTCCACCCATAATTCACCTAGACAATTTCCCGTCTGTCCTTGCGGAAAGGAATTCGGTGCAAAGGCCCCTACGGAAGCAGGTCCAACCTTAAACAGTGACCCGTCACGCGTCGCAAAGAAAAGTCCGGGTTCGTCCTCGAAGGTATTAACCATCGGGGTGCCATTGGCCAACACACCGGGCTCAGGCCGCTGTTGGGAGATGTCGGACCGTAGCAACTGGATTGTGGTTGCCATCAGTCAATCGCCTCCATGACGATCTTAAAGTTTTTGCCAGTCTTATTATTGCGAAGTTTGATATAGTCTTCTTGTTCTATCACGCTCCAATCGCCTTGCTCACTGCGAAGATTAAGGTCCCCGGTCGTTATGAAATGCGTGTAGATCGTATTAAAGCGGAGCTGCGTAGACCCGAGGTCAAAACTATCATCAACGGTCGGAAATAGGGAGTTGTTGAGGGAGACCTTCTCAGCTGTGACCGCGCCATTAGCGATCTTATCCGATGTGATTGTCCCGTCGAGAACATTCACAACGACCCAACCGGCGGGAGTGTAAACCTTTAACGACGGGGCAACAGCGTCTGTCGTATCCAACCACATCTCACCTTCGGAGCGTTCAGTGTAGTTGATCTGATACGGAGCGTCGGTCCCGACGTGAACTGGACCTGCCTTGATAAGGTCGCCATTGTCGGTACGAAAAAATAGTCCCGGACTATCTGTATTGTAATTCACCCCGAGTTGGCCGGGAGCTAAATCCAGCGGCTGGGGGCGCCGGCCGAATTCACCCGACCTGATATGCTGGACTAGGAAGGACATATTGGCCCTGAGGTCTTTATCTTCTTGTGAGTTTTACCCAGAAAAGCACCAAACGCTTCTAATAAAAAAGCCCCTTCGAAAGAGGGGCTAATTTGAATAGGGGGGGGGGGTTGTTCGGTGATTTATTCTGAAGTTACTTACCAGGGCACGCCTGATTCGCTTGTTGGATTGATCTGGCCTTCAATATTGGCGGCGAGGCCGGCCTCCATCTCATCAACTTTTTCCTCACCGAACTCCTCTTTCACCCAACCGACTACAGTGGCTTCGGTAAGGGACGCGAAAGGAATAAGATTGCTGGGGCGTTGAAATCCGATGGAGCCGTAAGCGCCGGCGGAGTAAAAAGTTTCTTCCTCGCCAGGTTTCACTACATCGGATACTGCGGACACGGTATAGTGGGCTGTAAATACAAAACCGTCAGAAGTTTCGCGCTCGAGTTGGGCAATCGCCCATGTGGTTGTGATGGTCATGTGTCAGTTAGATAGTAGGAATAGCGTAGTCTTGGGTGGTGTTAGCGTAGTGTTTCCAGATGACGTCGGCCGTATTTCCGGCCCAAGCCGCCGCCTGGGCGACTGGAATCCCGACTTCGATCCACCGGCTAATCGCCGTGTGACGTAAATCGTAGGGCCGATAGACATGGGATACAACTCCGTCGGATTTGGCTTTCAGCATCTTCTTTCTAAAGTAACTTTGAAAGGCCGAGCGACCCCACGGAAAGATGTATTCGCTATCACGGTTTGCCGTCGCTAGGATAGCTTGGCATTTGTCATTGAGAGGAACCCAGCGCTTTTTATTTGTTTTGGTGCTGTGTTTTAGCCCGTGAGTTAGGGTGTAGTTGCGATGAACTAAGATTTTGTCATCCTTAATATCCTCCCACATTAGCGCTCGTACTTCTCCAGTGCGCATCGCCGTTTGAAGCATAAACTCGGCGTAGTCTCCCCAGTTCGTCTTTCGGTAGTATTGTTTTGCCCGCAGGATTGAGATCACGGTCGCGATCTCTCTCTCAGGAATAACAATAACCTCCTCATCGCGTTGGGGAGCTTTCGGCATCCTAAATGTCAGGATCGGGTTGCTTTCGAGGAGTCGAATGTCCTCCTGACTCGCCCACCGATACATACACTTCAGGTACATGGCGACCCGCCGCGAGGATTGGACCGGCTTCTGCTGAAGCACCCATATCATGATCTTACGGCCGTCCTTTTCAAAATCCTGAAAGGGGCACCTAGCCAGCCACTTTCCGGTTTGAGGATAATCGGATGTTAGACTTGTGGGTTCTAGCGAGATGGATCGTTCGTCGACGAACTGTTGCCAGGCTTCTGTTAGTAAGAGCGTCATACTTAACGGTTGTTTACACCGCTATTATGACGCCCATCTATGAAAAGTGCGGTAGTGGCGTTGACTACTGAGCTTAGTGAAGGTGACTACGCTGCTTCCAGAGCAGATAGCCGTGTCTCCAAGACTTCAATCTTGGCGATCGCTTCCTGCAGCGCAGCCGTCAGTAGGGGCACCAGCTTGGCTTGGTCGATGCCTTGGTAGACGGGGTTGCCGTCGTCATCAACAGCATCCTTTTCTCCAGTGACACATTCAGGAACAACAGCTTGGGCTTCGTGGGCGATGAAGCCGTCAACTGTCTTGTCGGGGTTTGAGATGAAGTTGAAGCGGCGGACCTGGAGATCGTTGACGCGATCAATAGCACCAGCTAGCGGAACAACGTTCTCCTTAAGGCGATAGTCAGAAGTAGTGTTGTAGGCAGTGCCGCCTGAATTGACAACAATATCGCCAACCTTGCTGCCGCTTGCATTGTTGAAGTAAAGAGCCGCATAACCGTTTGTCCCGATGTTCCAAGTGGACATACCCTGAGTACCCCGACCTGTAATACAGAGCGGACCACCTGTTGAGTTATCACTTCCCGTTGAGTTAATACACAAATTGCCACCCTGCGTAATCCTCATCCTCTCTGTAGGACTGGAAGCGCCGTCGGCGGTGGTGCTGAAGACCAGGCGGCCTGGCATGTCGTTAGCGCCGGGGGTGCCGTCTACTTGGGCATAGATAACTGCCGCTTCAACTGGATTTGTACCATCCATACCTTGAAAACTCAAGGCTCCAATGGTGTCACTGCTTGCAACTGCTGTATTACTGCCCAATGCAGTGCCCTTTGATCTTACTAAAGCAAAATAAGGAAAAATATTGCCACTACTATTGCCACGGAGCATAAAGCACCGACTGGCTTCGTCAGTGTATATTTGGAATCCTTCAATTTGACTAACTGGCGTTACTGGGTTGGCAGTCCCCAAAAAAGGTCTAGATGCCGTCTTGGCACTAGACGTGCCAACTAAGAGCGTGCCGCTGGTGTCGATGCGGGCGCGTTCTGAGCCAGAGGCATTGAATAGAAGATTTCCGGATGAGTTTTGAATACCACAAATCTGCCCACTTCCGCCTGTAGTGAGCAAGCGTAGCGCATTATCATTCTGACTCGATTCAATGTCGCACGGGATCGAACTCGTCGAATAAACTGAAAGCGTTCTAGCAGGCCCAGTAGTGCCAATCCCTAATCGCCCACTGGAGTCCAAGCGCATCCGCTCGGTGCCAGATGATCCCGTGCCAAAGATTATTTCACTTGCTCTGGCATCAAATGGAGTTGCATAGCTATTTGTCGTAAAGCCAAGGCCAGTAGCACTGCAGCTTATATTTGCTTCTTGTGCGCCTCCTGAAGAACGGAGCGTTAATAGTCCGCCGCTAACGCCGGCTTCTCCAATTTCAATACGCTTGAAACCAGCAACGTTTGTTGGGCCAGCACCCAGCCCGACATTCCCACCCGCATCAACAAACAACCGCCCCGTGCCATTAGTTGAGATGGCTACTTGGTCTGTGCCAGGTGAAAATATACCGGTGTTGGTGTCCGCCGAGAAAGTGATGCTCGGGGATGCCGCTGAGCCTAATCCTGTAAAAACTGCCATGAGTAATGCGCGATGGTGACAAGTTTACCGCTTATTGCAGCGGGAGTTAATTGATCGAGAGAGAAAGCTAAAGCTTTCTTGGTGAGAGCTAATCGAAGGAGGGGGGGGGGGAAGGGATTCCGTCAGGAATCTACCTCCTCCATGAGAAGACGGAACGTCTTCCCCGTCTTGTTATTCCGAAGACTGAGATATTCAGCCTCTTCAACTACGGTCCAGTCGCCGCGGTCGTTGGCAAGGTGAAGGTCACCGGTGTAGATGTTCCCCCAGCGAAAACTTGGGGAGCCCAGGTCGCGTGTATTATCCGCGTCAGGGAGAATATCTCCCGCGAAGTCGTACTGACCGGCGGTACTTAGATCGAGTGTAACGTTCGTGCCCTGAATGATATCAGCGCGAATAGTTCCGAATGCCATTTTTAGAAGGAAGAAATAAGAGAGGAATTTACTTTAGGCCTTACACTATCGCCCAGCGGGAACCTACGGGAACGGTTACCGTCACGCCGGGGTTCACGACAATTACGCCTACCGAAAGCGCGTTGAAGTTAGTAGACACCGTGTAGTTATTTGTGATAGTCTGTCCAAATTCTGAGATAACCCCTTGAGAAGTCGCCCAGGTTAGAGACCCACTCCCATTCGTCTGCAGGAATGACCCAGCAGTACCGTCGGCATTCGGCAGAGTCCAAGTGACATTAGCGGCGATCGACGACGGAGCACGAAGTGCCACAAAGTTGGAACCGGCCACAGTTCCAGCATAGAAGCGGGCAGGCGTCTGGTTAATGTGGCGGGTCGGTGATGCAAACGTCGTAGAAGCCGAAAGCGTCAAAGTATTTGACGAACTTGTACCGATCGAAGCATTACCGGGAATAGATGTAGACGCGTTGATCGTAAGAGTATCAATCGTATTGTCATTTCCTAGAATGACGTTCCCATCAACCGTGAGCGTTCCGTTGATCTGAGCGTTACCTGTGACGTTGAGGTTCGTCAGGTTGCCGCTACTCAGGTCGGTCCAGACCGTTCCGTCGTATCCACGGAACTGATTGAGAGTGGTGTTAAAGTAGATCGAACCAGCGGCTGTCGGTAGGGTCGGTTCAGTGGCGCTCGGGGCGTTCGGAAGACGGATAAAAGCACTCGAGCCAGTTCCGTTTACGATAAGACTCGAGATAGTAAGAGTCTTTGAAAGTTGGAAGTTTCCGGTCGCGTTATCAACTTGAAAACCGTTTGCTGGCACAAACTGAGTGCCGTTATAGACTTTTAGTACTGCGTTCGAGAAAGCCGAGCGGTTATCAAGCCAAGACTCCCCAGCTACATTACCACTTGGGCCGGCTGCGGCCGAGTTCGGCGCATTACCATTTGACGTGATAGCAACCGGACCTATCTTAACAAGCGAACCATCCGTCGCCTTAAAGAAAAGCCCTGGTTCGCTGACGTTGATGTTGACGGCGGGTTGGCCTTCGAGAAGCGATGAGGGCTGCGGTCTCTTTTGGGAGACAGAACTCCTCAAAAGTTGAATATTTGTTGTCATTGATTTTCCTTATATCTCAGGAAAGAGAAATAAACTCTGGTTATCAGAGTCATGATCTTCTTTGCAGAAGCAATTAGACCTTCGCGATATTTTTACCCCTATTATCAAGACAATACCGTGCTTTGATCAGCAAAATTTTCTTGAGATGCTTCGTCAATGCGAAGTAAAGTGACACCAGTGCCCCCCGCTACTGTCTTGCCGGTGATTGAGAATTCTCCTCGTTCAGTAGTTCCTGTCGAGACCACCACTCCGCCCCATATTTCCGTAAGCATCGCGTCGAAACGTTCGCGAAGAGACAACTGTGAGTCTTGATACCGCTGAAGACCTTTAGCGTAGTTAATATACCCGCTCCACTCCCAAGTATGATTTCCGCTACGAATAGTCGACGGGCGATTAAACTCCAGCGGCCACTGCCCGGTCGCTTGAGCGTAGCCACCCGTAGTCACATTTGGCATCGATCCTACAGCTAAATTCCTGGAAGTCCAAAATTGAGGCTGAAGCATGTCATCAATGTCATCGTAGGCGAACCCAAGCAGCGCTAAAAACCGCGTCACCGCCGCCTTTGTTGGGTGCCACCACGGATCATACAAGCTTGGTTGGGCTAAATTAGTATTTCCGGTGGTGTTAAGAATACCGAGTGTGTTAGTCCCGTTGTCTTCATCAATAACGAGATTAAATGTCGAAGTGGTTCGATCGTACTGGACTCCTCTTGGATAGACAGCACCTGACGGATACGACGGATAAAATGGGTCTTCTACAGAGACATTCGGAGACGACTCCCACGCATCTTCTACCGGTTGACAAAACTCGAAATTCTTTGCTCGCAGCCATACAGAACTCCCGGATGTAGGCAGTGGCTTCAAAGCTTCTGCCGCTAGGTCGTTTTTCGTCGCGTAATAAGCCCGGTCGGAGTAAGTCGCGTAGAATCCTTGGGGATAGTTGGTATCAACAGGATTGGTGTCGAAGCCGTTAGTTCCCTCAGTAATCCATGGCCTAAATTGATCAACTCCTAAAACAGTTACGTAATAGTTACTAGCAGAAAGGGCGGGAACGATAAGTGGGTCTGATCCGTTTGGGTTATCACCTTCCGCTTTTGTCCGCGAGTCTGCGACTTGAAAAAGATGTCCCCAACCGCCGGTTAAGCCTGGATCAAGTTGCGCTCCAATTTTTAACAAGTTTGTCGAACCTGATGGCGGCTTTTCGGCGTAGCGCATGATCGCGCCGATTTCCGGGGGTCTATGCGCGGCATTAGTATTGCTTAGCCAGAAAGAGTAAGTGCGGTCTATGGCTGGACGAGGATCTACAAAACGGCGTAAGTACGGCAACGACAGACTATCAACACTTAAACCTCCAAAGATAGCTGTGTGAATATCATTGGTGCCGTTGACGATATTGATCGTTAAATTTCCATTTGATAGAACAGGACCGGCTGTGGCTAATTGAGCTTTGTAATTTACTCCGTTAGTATAGTCTTCAACCCAGATATAGGTTCCTGGCTTCAATGTAAAAGGAAGTATCGCGCCTGTGTTAAACTGTGTATCGAGTGTTAGAGTCGTAACTGTAGATCCTGAGATGCGACAGTTAGCAAAAATGCGCCGGATATTCGTCTGGTCTTCAACCATTTGACGGGTTATAACAGATGGGCGTCTCACACCTTCAACAATAAACCCAGTGTCAGCAGTTTCAGCCCCGCCGCCTGAACCAATGCCCGAGAACCCTTCAGCTCTCAGCGCGATACCGCCAAAGTTAGAATTAGCGTTTGTGACAGAGACTTGGCCGCCGCTTTTAGCCCAATAGTTAATTGCTACACCGATAGCGAATGAAGACACAATTTGTGAGAAACCATTATTCTGACAAAGAACTCCATAGTTGCGAGTGTCGGAGATAGAACTTGTAAGACCAGAACTTTTGCCGTCTTGCCCCGGAATATCGTTGCCCGGGCGATAAAAGAACCGGACATCTTCAACTTTAACCGCCGGTGAGATCAGATACTCGATAGCATCAATATTACTTACTTCGGCGATAGGAGTATTAGTGACGTTGGCATATTTTTGTTTAAGACTAATCCAGTCACTTGACACGGAATCGTATACTTCATATACTTCAGAGTCATTTTGCAAAGAAACTGATGTAAAGTTGCAAAAAAGTGCTGACTTAAACCCGCTAACTTTCGACCCATCGACATCAGCCGAACACATCCCCCAGTCTGAACGAACCGAACAGTTGAAGGCGTAAGGTGAAGAGTTATCTACTGTATCGACATAGAAGTCAGGCACTGCAGGAGTACTTGCTACGATGGTTGTTTCACCCGGAGCGACTTCGGCATTGTTAACTGTTCCTGCGAAAGTAAGAAGGGAGAACGCGCGCTGGACTTTCGAGTAGTAAACGTTAAGCTCAGGTTGGGTCGCAAACTCGAGAGCTGTGAGTCTGTGATGCGACGTGTTAGAATATGTGATTATAGCAAATTCAGGCGGGTTCGAGCCTGGAACTCCATACTCCGGTAGTTCATTTCGAGTAAGGATCGAAGCATCGGTAACTTTACGAAGTCTAAACTCATAGGCATTAATTGGATCTGCGTAGTATTCGCCAGCAGAAGCTACTGGTACGCCGGCATAAAGCTGAGAAACTCCCGCCGGATATGCTACAGTTACGCGGTCAGCTGCGGTGACATCATTAGATGAACTTGTGCTTGTCACAAGCGCACGGAAGCCATGAGGACGAACGGCTCTCAGGATCGCTACGTCCGTTGAGTCACCATCGATCTGAGTCACAGACACCTCGTCAACTTTATCCTTAAAGACAAACGACGTGAAATAACAATTGCCGGTCCACTTGAAGATCGAAGACCGATTTTCGATTAAGGACGGGTCAACTTCAAAAAGAGTGCGGGACCAGAAAGGATAGTAAGTCGGGCGCAGTTCTGTCTTACGTAAGTCTAGCGCGATGATTGAAGTTCCGCGTGGAACGAGTAAGCCTCCGTCAGGACTATTAAATAGCCGTAAAATTGACTGCGTTATCGTTTGATCTTCAGTAAATCCTGAAACTTGCTCTTCGAACTCGCCAAGAGTCACCCCAGGTTCGTTATAAACAACGTTGCGGCCCGGCAGTAATAGGATCGTGAATCTTCCGTTATACAATTCATCAGCGCGCCCGGCCAAAATAGACCTGCGGGCAACTTCAACTAGCGCTCTATTCAACGTGGCGAATGGTCGGGCGATACCATCATTAGAAAGATCATCGCTAGCTTCAGGAAATTCTGATCCTACGAAAATCGCTGTAGTCGCTCCGCCGAACAAGGCTGATTGTACGGGCACCCACTTATTAAGTGCCGGAACCCAGATATTGAAAGTCCCGTTGCCGGCATCAAGCCAAGTCTCACCATTACCATAGCCGACATCAGATGTCGGTGGCTGAATACCTATATGTGTAGGACCAACTTTGGCAATATCTCCTGAGTTCGTCTCAAAGAAGAGTCCCGGGTCGTTTTGATTCGTATTAAGCGCTAGTTCCCCGGGCTCAAGATACTGACCTGAAGGTCTCTTGCCCAGGATCGATGAGCGCTTTAACTGAATTCTCGAGGCCATTTTCTTCGGGTGTTGATGAACGTGTATCCGGCGTCGGACCGGACTCTAAACTATCTGAATACTCCCAACCGATATCTTCTCCGATCGCATATCGATCGTCTTTGCGCCACTCGTCAAAAGCATCATAGAATGATTTCGACATGGCGAACTTCCGACAGGTTGTTGCTCTACTTCTTACCCGCCTTCTTCCAAAGGTCAGCGTCAGCCTTACGAGCTCCGCCGCTACCGGTGATAAATGAATTCACTCTTGCGTATGACCATTGCTGCGGTGTCATTCCGGGGCGGTGACCTGACTGCCACGCGGCCATTCCACGCTTAAAGACCTGACGCAGGATAGACACGGGTATTCCTGACTTCTCAGACTTCTTCTTCAGGCTGGCACTTACGCCGGCCTCCGCCATGTCCTCGGAGTCGTTACCGTACATCCGCTCATAAGCTAGCGTAGACTCCGACTTGGGCATCTTGCCCTTATTACGCTTCAGAAACGCTTTGTCAGTATCCCAGGGCTCGTACACTGATTTAGCACTCGCGCCCTCTTTTCCCTTCTTCATCGTCGTTTCAGCCTGACTTTTCACCTTGCTCTGTTCGGCCTTTGTGAGACCCTTAGCATAAGTCGACTTCAAGGCGGTTTCAACAAAACCAAACAGCTTAAGCTTGGTCA
>Ga0334722_10003775_pt1 | contig 16132 bp, 13 predicted proteins | sample C3_bottom_MG_FD_207210 | JGI IMG/M metagenome (GOLD analysis project Ga0334722, IMG submission 207210) | Sediment microbial communities from Yellowstone Lake, YNP, Wyoming, USA - C3_bottom | ecosystem: Environmental > Aquatic > Freshwater > Lake > Sediment | place: USA: Wyoming | collected...
AGAGACACATTGATCGGTGTTGCCATTCCTGCACAGATCCGTTTCTACTTTTTTATCAACTGGTCCAGCGTGTTCTTGATCGCCCTTGCTTCTTCCACTGCCTGGGGAGACGCGTCAAAGGGTGATCTTCCGTCGAGGTCGGACCTGACCGTGTCGGGTGCATAGCTCATGAATCCCAGGACCTTCATGCCCGGGAGATTCATCTGCACGAATTCCTTGTCCGTCTCACGCTGGATCTTGTTGCCAACGACGAAGACCCGCTTGACGCCGAGCCCCTGCGCCAGGGACTCGATCTGCCGAGCCGTCTGCAGGCTCCGCTGCCCCGGCTCCACGACCACAATAAAGGCGTCGACGCTCCCGGCGGTGCCGCGCGTCAGATGCTCGATTCCCGCCTCCATGTCAAGGATCACCACTTCGTCGCGTCGGAGGATGAGATGGCTGATGAGCCTCCGGAGCAGCGTATTCTCCGGACAGAAGCACCCCGAGCCCGCTTCGCGGGACTTTCCGACCACGAGGAGTCTGACGCCCTCATGTTGCACGCTGTAGGTCTCGGGAATATCGTCGACCTTGGGATTGATGCTGAACACCTTGGCCGATGAGCCCGGCCGCGCGCCGGTCCGTTCCTCGATCATGTCCGCCTGTTCGGCCAGCGGTACCGCCTTTTTCGCCGCCTCGGGTGAGATCCCCAGAGCGGAGGCGAGGTTCGCGTCAGGATCGGCATCGACGGCAAGGACCTTTCGTCCTTCCGCAGCGTAGAGCCTTGCCAACAGCCCGGAAAGCGTTGTCTTTCCAACGCCGCCCTTGCCGGTTATCGCAATTTTCATGGGAAAATCTCCTGAGGAAAGGACTCAACAAAATAGCATCACGAAAGAGGATGTGTCAAGGGTTTTTTGTTACCTAAGGTTACAAATGGTAACGAATATTAGAAACTCTATCATTTCCAAAACCACAAAAAAGACCTTCCGTAAAAAAACATACGGAAGGTCTTCTAAATGCGTGCTACCCATGAACTCTTGCAGGGAGTCTTCAATCCTTAACCCGCAACAAGTACAGGGTATGTGCTCGTTCCTGGATTCATCGGCAGACCAGGCTAGGCAGGTGCAGCCCCGAACAGCTTGCCGATCAGTGTATGGAGATCGCTGGGCTGAAAGGGTTTTTTCACATATCCCTGCGCCCCCAAGGCGAGCCCTCGCTTGGTATCCTCCTCCTTGCCTTCAGTGCTCACGATGATGATAGGGATAGCGTCGTACTTGTTGAGCGCCTTCACCTTCTGGATGAATTCCAGGCCGTTCATCAGCGGCATGTTGATGTCCACCAGCATCATGCCCACATCAGGGTGCTTCTCCAGCTTGTCAAGGCCGTCCTGTCCGTTGAGTGCCTGGACGATCTCGCACCGGTAGCGCATGAGCACCATTTTATACATCTGGTGAATCAAGGCTGAATCATCAACCACCAGTACTTTTTTGAGCATCTAATTTCCCTCCTGCTTCCATGAATATCCTGACCTTCCGACCTTCGGTTTAGACCTTGAGCGGGATCCCTAATTCGTCGATCTTTCGCATCAACTCCCGAATATCGACAGGCTTCTGGTAATAATAGGTAGCGCCCCGTTCGTAGGCATCGTGCTGGACCTCCTCTGAGCCGTGAGCGGTCATGATGATGACTTTGGTGGCGGGCCAATACCGTTTGATATAGGTGAGAAGTTCCAACCCCTCGGCGCCCAGCATACCGGACATCCGGACATCGGCGATGACAAGATCAAAGGCATGCCGCTTCAAGGCCTCCTCGGCCGTCTCAAGACGGCTTGCCGTGATCACGTCCACGTTCTTGGTCCGCAACGCATAGGAAAGCGTCAGAAGGATGGTCGGTTCATCATCGACGATGAGGATCCGTTTGAGTGCAGCAGCGTCGTTCATAGGCATACCAACGTCTTCAGCCGTCATGCACATCGGACAAGGGACGTAGTGCATAAGATATGTGCTTGGATTATACCATAAAATCAGGTAGCGACAATTATTATCATCATCATGATGACTGAAAACAAGCCAGCCGGCAAGTTCGATCCACCGGAAAGCAAACCGCGTCAATCTTGCTTTTGAAAAGGAATAATGATAACCTGCCTCTGCAAGGAGATCCATGGGCAGCGAAAAAATATCAATAAAGCTCCTGACCTTTGATGAGCTCAAAACAACTTTGGGCAACATGGGCCTCAAGGAATACCGTGCTGGCCAGATCACCTCGTGGATCTATCAGCACTATGCGGCATCGTTCGAAGAGATGACGAACATCGCAAAGACCGACCGCGACCGTCTTGCCGCGGTTTTTTCCCTGACCGCCCCCACGCTGCTGCAGGAGGAGCGCTCGTCGGACGGCACGCGGAAATTTCTGTTCGGGCTCAAGGACGGCCACTCTATCGAAAGCGTTCTCATCCCCGATGAGAACCGGCAGACGCTCTGCATATCCTCACAGGTCGGATGTCAGCAGGCCTGTCGCTTCTGCCTGACCGGACAGGGTGGGTTCACGAGGAACCTGGTATTTTCCGAGATCGCCGACCAGGTCCTGTATGTCTCCAGGGTCCTGAGGAACGAAGAAGCTCGCGGGATCACCAACATTGTCCTCATGGGCATGGGAGAGCCGCTGGCAAACTACGATGAGGTCATAAAGGCGATCGGGATCATCATCTCGGACCGGGCGCTCGGCTTCTCAGGCCGCAGGTTGACCCTGTCGACCGACGGCCTCGTTCCTGAAATGGACGCCCTGGGGCGATCTGGCGTCAAGGTGAATCTCGCCGTCTCGCTCAATGCCACGACCGACGAAACGCGTGACAGGATCATGCCCGTGAACCGTCGCTATCCGTTGAAGGACCTTCTGGCCGCCTGCAAGCGGTTCCCGCTGGATCCGAGGCGGCGCATCACATTCGAATATGTCCTGCTCAGGGGAATAAACGATTCCGTGGACGATGCGGTCCGGCTCACCCGCCTGCTGAGAGGCATCAAGTGCAAGGTGAACCTCATTCCGTTCAATCCCTTTCCCGGAAGCGAGTTTAAAAGGCCTGACGACGTCGTCGTGAAGCGCTTTCAGAAGATCCTGCAAGACAGCCACTACACTGCGCTGCTGCGTGAATCACGCGGCCGGGACATCTCTGCGGCCTGCGGCCAGCTCAGAGAGCGCGCGTCTGACAGTAAAAGCCGACAATGAAGGACGTAGGTCGTTGCGGCATCCCGGTGCCTCTGAAACTGCTTCTGCCGCCTTGTCCGCGGTCCTCACCTCACGGTGCCGCTGACATTCCGCCTGGCAATCTTTCCCCGGGTCCCCTCAAATAGAAAAAAGCGGGGATTCTCCCCGCCTTTCATCGGTTGGACCGTGGTCGCTTGTTCAAGTACTCCTGCCGCTAATGATCTGATTAACCACGCTCAGGAGGTCTGCGGTCTGGATGGGTTTTGCAATGTAGGCGTTGGCGCCCAAGGCAAGGCCTCGCTTCCGGTCCTCGTCGGCTCCCTCGGTAGTGATGATAACGATGGGGATCGCCTTGTGTACGGGGTCGTTGCGGACCATGGAGACAAGCTTGAGGCCATCCATGATGGGCATATTGATGTCGGTCAGGATGACGTCGAACTTCTGGGTCGATAATTTTTTGAGCGCGTCAATGCCATCGTTCGCTTCGATGACCTTGCTCCCGGGAATGCGCTTGAGGGCAAAGGTAATGAGCTGCCGCATGGTTGGGGAGTCTTCAACGACCAGAAAATTATATTCCGGCATGTAAAACCTCCGTTATTTCTCTTTCAGCAGATCAAGGAAGCTTTGGATCGTGGAAAGCTTGCGCTCGGACTGAGAATAGAGCTTTGAGGAAAAGAGCGCCGTCGCGGCATGGCCGGCAAGCATTGAGAATAGCTCGAAGTCTATGTTGGAAAACTGCGTCTTCTGGATGAGAAGCTTGTAAATGACGATCGCTCCTATCACGTGCTCCTTGATCTTGAGCGGGATGCAGACCAGCGGGTGTCCGTAATCAACACCATTCAGGTCCGTGGGGTCCCCTTCGCGGTAAAAGGCCTCGCCGTTCTTCACCACATCCCCGATGACCCCTTCGCCGATCTTGATGTTCTCATGTGTTTCCGGCCCCATGCCCTCCTGGGCGACGATCGACAGTTCGTTCGTGCTTTCGTCGAGCATCATGATGGAAAATTCCTCGGCGCCGATCAGGTTCATGACGATCTCAAGGATGATCTTCAGGGACTCGTTGAAATCCAGGGTTGAATGCAGCTGATAGCTCGCCACATAAAGGTTCGCCAGATTATTGTTCTCCGCTTCCACCTCGATATAGCGGCTGGCGAAATCCTTGTTCTCCTCTTCTACCTGGCGGTATCGGTCGAGAAGGTTCTTGTTCTCATCCTCCAGGAATTTGAGCCGTTCCTCCAAGGTGTGCCGTTTAAAATCCCCCTCGCGGTCCGAGAATTTCGACACCTCTTCATGCTGGGCAAGACGGTATCTGAGCTTCTCGTTTTCCCGGAGCAGCTCCTGGGTAAACTCCTCGCCTTTTCTGAAAACCTGGAGAAAATCCTCAACTTTTTTGTTCAGGGAGCCGGCGTCCTTGTCCATCCAGTCCTCCTTGGATCATCCGTTTACCACGCTGAAACCGCACTGCCTTCGCTCGGGTAAATCTGCGTAATTATAGACGAGATATGTTAATTTATCAAGGGTATTTCCTGCGTCCGGACACAATCTAGGAGCTGCCGCTCCCTCCCGCGCAGCGCGTTGTGATCTCTTCGGCTATTTTCACCAGGGGCAGGACCTTATCGACGGCACCGGTGCGGATCGCTTCCTGGGGCATCCCAAAGATCACGGCGCTCTCCTCGCTCTCGGCAAGACACTGTCCCTGCTGTTTCTTGATGGCCAGCGCGCCCTGCGCGCCATCATTTCCCATCCCCGTGAGCACCACGCCCAGGACGGCAGCCCCGCACGCCTCGGCAACCGATGTCATCATCCTGTCTGCAGACGGCGCGTATTTGTCGGCAGGACCTCGGGGTATGAGTTCCGCGAACAGGCCCTCACGGTCCCGCTTGACCAAAAGATGGGTGCCGCCGGGCGCGACAAATGCCATGCCTGCCTTGATACGGTCCCCCGCTGCGGCTTCGCTTACAACAAGCGGGGATATTTTATTGAGCCGTTCGGCAAAGCTCCGGGTGAATCCCGGCGGCATATGCTGGGAAATCACGATGCTTGCTCCAAAATCGCCGGGAAGCCCGGTGAGGATCGCCTGAATGGCGGGAGGACCGCCCGTGGACGAGGCGATTGCCACGACCTCTATAGCGCTCTTCCGCGGGACAACTTCTATGTCCTTGTGAACAATGGGGGTCACCCGCTCCCGCGCGAGCAAGGCGATGGTCGACTGCACCTTACCCATCTCGAGGGGAAGGATAGCGCGCAGTTTGGCTATGAGCTCCTCCCGGATGCCTTCGATGCTCCTTGAGATCCGTGCCTCGGGCTTGGCAAGGAAATCCACCGCGCCCAGCTCCAGGGCCCGGATAACGCTCCTGCTGTCGGAGCGCGAGGAGATCACCAGGACGGGCGTCGGACGCTCCTTCATCAGCCACCGGAGGAACGTAAAACCGTCCATGTTCGGCATTTCGAGGTCCAGGGTGATAACATCGGGCGTCAGCCGAAGCGTCTTTCCGATGGCATCCACGCCGTCGGTGGCGGTCCCGACCACCTCAATGCCGCTGTCGCTCGCCAGCATCTGCGACAGGGACCCCCGGTTGAACGCCGAATCGTCGACGACCAGGGCCTTGATCTTTTTCGCGCTATTCATGGTCGCGTTGTTGAAGCTCCCTGCAGAACGACTTCGACGAGTTCAGTCGAGCCGCTGCCGGGAGCTTCGATCCTCAGGGTTAAACTGATTATTCTAATCGCTCGCTAACCCCGCGGCAAACTGCGGGGAATGCGCTCGCTCCTGGATTCCTGTGGTCGATCACCCAACCCTTGCACGCACCGGCTTTTGATAGACCATGTCGTTTCGCAACGTTCGCAGGGTGAAGGCAGTGGAAATATTGATGAGGGATTCCGAATGACCGAGCAGGAGGTAGCCGCCCTCCTGCAGCTTGTCGTAGAACGTTTCGATCACCTTCTTTTTGGCGTTCCGATCAAAATAAATGATGACATTTCTGCAAAAGATGATATCAAAGTCCCTGATCAGGCTGGTCTTATAGGGGTCCAGAAGATTGACATAGCTGAAGGAGACATGCTGACGCACTGCATCAATGATCCGATAATCGCCTTTGCCTTCCTCGATAAAATATTTTTGGAGCATTTCGGGCGGTGTAGCCCGGTGAGAGCCTTTCTTGTACATCCCCTTGCGTGCCGTATGCAGAACACGCTGATTGATGTCGCTGCCCATGATCTCCACCTGCCAGTCGCGCCACCAGTCACCGGACTCCAGCAGAAGGATCGCGATCGTATAGGGTTCCTCGCCGGTCGAACACCCGGCACTCCAGATGCGCAGGCTTTTATTCCCGGCGTTCCTGATGCGAAGCTCCGGAAGGATCTCGTCGGAAAAGGCCTTGAGCTGGGCGCTTTCCCGGAAGAAATAGGTCTCGTTGGTCGTGAGATTATCCACGAGGACAACGATCTCTTCCTCCCGTTTCCGGTCATACCGGAGAAAGCGATAGTACTCCTCGAAGCTCTTCAGCTGATGCTGTTCGAGCCGTCTGTTCAGCCGCCGCTCCAGCAGGAACTTGGAGCCGTCGTCAAAGAAGATACCGCAATAATCATGGATGAAGTCCCGCAGGAGCCGGAAAACGTCCTCGGGAAGCGGGATGAGCTGCTCGTTGAACATTTATCTCCCCAAGGCGTCGCGGGCTGCCTGCCGGACGGTCATATCCGGATCTGCCGCTGCCAGCTGCTCGAGCAGGAGGTCAGTCGCCGAGTCTCTCCGCTGTTTCAGGATCTCCGTCGCAGATTTACGCACGCTCCAGTGGGCATCGGACAGGCGTGACAGGACAACAGGGCGGACACGGACCCAGTCAAAGGACGAAAGGGCATGCAATACGGTCTTGCGGACTTCGGGATCGGGATGGTCTTCCAGGGCAAGGAGCGGATCCAGCGCCTCGCGGATGGCAGCGCTGCCCACCACATCAACGAGGGCAAGAAGAAAGATGTCGCTGGCATTCTTCAGGTGGCCGGCGAGGACCGCGCCGAACCGGTCCGCACCGATCCGCCCCAGCGCCCGCGCCGCTGCGGCACGGACCCAGAGGTCCTCGTCATCGAGCAGGGGAATAAGCGCATCGGCAGCCTCTGTCAGACCCGACTTTCCCAGGGCCTCGGCAGCCAGCATCCGGACTTCCGGGTCATCGTCGGTAATGGCCAGAAGGAGCGGCCGCGATGAACGGCCGCCGCGGATCGTGTCCAGGGCAATGACCACAGCTTTACGCACCGCCGGCTCCTCATCTTTCAGGGCAAAGGTCAATGCCTCCATGGCCCGTTCCGTACCGAACCGCCCCAGGAGGCGGACAATGTTCCTGCGCATGCCGGCTTCCTGCGATGTAAAATTCTTCAGAAGACCGTCCAGGACCGACTCGTCGCCGATGGCAGCAACGGCGCGTATTGCGCATTCCTGCACATTCTCGTACTCGTCATCCAGAAGCCTTAACAGAGAGGGGATCGATTTCACGCTTCTCAGCCGGCCGAGCGATTCTGCCGCTGCGCCGCGAACATGTCCGTTCTCATCATCGAGCAGGGAGAAGAGCGCGTCTTCGGCTTCGTGTCTTCCAAGCTCCCCCAGCACCATGGCCACGACACGGCGGACCAGCACATTGTCGTCACCGAGCCGGTCGAGCAGCAGCGGCACCCCCTCCGCTCCCAGGTGACGAAGGGCCAGGACCACAACATCTTCCATTTCTTCGTCACGCAGCAGGGAAAGAAGTTTCGGGACCGCGGAAAGCCTTCCGGTCCATCCAAGGACGGCAACCGCCGCTTTTTGCAGCTCGCCGCCGCTCGTATCGATAAGCTCGTTGAGCAACGGGAACGCCTGGTCAGTGATCCCGGAACGAACTGCGGTGCTGATCTGAACGCGGTCGGCAGGCAGGCTCTTCCGGTAAACGGCGGCAAGGGCAACAACAGAGACTTCGCGCACGATGCGAAGCGGATCGATGAGCCCGTTGATAAGGGGCGGGAGCGTCTGCACATTGCCGATCTTGCCGAGCGACTCCAGGACCGGTTCCCGAAGACTGCTCCGTCCCAACGCGGCCAGCAGCGGGCCAAGGGCGCGCTCATCGCCGATCTCGCCCAGGGCCTCGGCGGCGGCGTAGTCGAGCCAGCTCTGATCGTTCGTAGTCAGGCAGGCGATGAGAGCGTCTACGGCACGACGGTCCCGGATCTTTCCCAAAGACTCGGCTGCCGCCACCCGGACGTTTTCATCCTGATCTTTCAGCTTTTCCATGAGCCCCGGGACCGCACGGGCGTCCCGGATGTCCCCCAGGACGTCGATGGCGAACTTCCGTACGTCGGGATCATGGGTCTCCAGGAGCGGCAGGATCGGACCCACCGCAGCTTCTCCGATCTGGACCAGTGCTTCTATGGCGGAGTTCCGCGCGCCGGCGTTGTCTTCGGAGCTCAGGCGCTGTACCAGTCCTTGCGTAACGTCATCGCCCCCGAAAGAGACCAGACCCTCCACAGCAGTTTTCCTCACCCGCCAGTCAGGGTCTCCCAGCGCGCTGAGCAACAGGGGGGCCGCCCCCTTTCCGGTGCGCCCGAGATCGATCACGGCCTCACGGCGCTCCTCGGCATCGCTGCTCCCGAGCTTCCTGCTTAAATACTCAAGGGTGGACATGGTCTGCCTCCGCCAATGCCGTCCGTTCTTCACCGCTCAGGATCCTGGTTATATCGATAATGATAATGAGCCGGTCCATTACCTTGGCAACGCCTCCGATGAATCCGGCCTGCGCTCCGGTCGCGGCGGCTGGCGCTGATTCGATCTGGCGAAGAGGAACATGTACAACCTCGCGCACCGAGTCCACGACCAGAGCGAGCAGCTTCTGCGGACCACCGCGCCCGGTCAGGGCGCCACGGATGATGATCATGCGCATCTTGCGGGGATCGTTCCGGATCTCCGAGAGCCCGAACCGTTTTCGTAGGTCGACGACCGGCATGATGATGCCGCGCAGATTGATCACCCCTTCGACGAACTTCGGCATGCGGGGAAGCGCGGTGACCGGCAGAGGCCGAATGGCCTCCGTGATAGCGCTGATGTCGAGGCCGAACTCTTCCTGGCCCACGTGAAACGTGACGATCTGCGCCAGTTCCTCGATCACCGTCGTTTTTTTGTTCTTAGCAACCCTCAGCATGGTCGTTCCGGAGCTGTCCGGTATCCTCTCGTCGCGTGATCATATCTTGAACCGGGCGAGCTCTTTCTTCAGGGCCCCCGTCTGGACCGTGAGCACCTCCACGGCACTGTTCAGATTGGAGGCCAGCGCAGCATTTTCTTTTGCTGTCATCTTGATCCGATCAATGGCCTTCACGATGAGGTCGCTGCCCGTCCTCACTTCGCCTGATGATCGCTTCACCATGTTCACCTTGGTACCCATGGTCTCCATGACATTGGTGATATTGCGGCTAGCCTTTACCTGCTCGGCCGTCGCATTTTTAACAAAATGAGTGATCTCCCTCATCTTCTCGGAGGCACGCATGATCTGCTCGCTGCCGGTCCTCTGCTCCGATGTGGCCCGCTCGATCTGATGGGCCATATTATTGATCCCGTCCACTGCCTCGCTCACCTGTCGGATGCCGGTGACCTGTTCGGCCGTGGCCCTGCTGATACTTCTGCTCATCTCGCGCGACTGGTCAGCGCGCTCCAGGATCTTTTGGAGGGCGTCGCCGGCCTCCCGGGCAAGCTGGGTCCCCTCCGCCGCCAGCTGAACCCCTTTCCGCATAACATCCACCGCCTCACGGGATTCCTCCTGCACGGATACGATGAGCTTCCCGATCTCCGACGTCGACGATGCGGTGCGGTTGGCCAGCTCCCGGATCTCGGCGGCGACCACCGCGAACCCTTTTCCGTGCTCACCGGCCTGGGCCGCGAGAATGGCGGCGTTCAGGGCGAGCAAGCTGGTCTGGTCCGTAACGTCCTCGATGACCGTCAGGATGACACCTATGTTCTCGGCGCGCTCACCGAGCCGGTTGATGACATCAGCGCTCCGCTGCGACTCTTCCTCAATGCGGCGCATCCCCTCGATCGTCTTCTCGATGGAACGCATCCCGAGGCCCTGGGCGTCCGCGGTGACAGCCTCGGCGAGGGCGACCGACTGCTTCGCGCCGGACTCCACTTCCCGGACCGCCGCGTCGATCTCGGTGGTCGATGATGCGGTCTCGTTGGCCAGCACCGTAAGGACCCCGATGCTCTCGGCGTTCTGGCGGATCGACGCCGACATCTGGATGATCGCTGTGGAGGTCTCTTCGATGGAGGAGGAAAGATCGGTCATGAGGCGGGCAACCTCGTCTATGGAGGCAGCGGTCTCGATCACGGCCGACGATGTCTGCTCCGCGGTCTCGCTGAGATCGTCCATGCTCCCGCCGATCTCCTTCAGAGCATAGTGCATCTCGTTAACCGACGATGAGGCCTCTTCCACAGCCTCGCTCTGCACCTGGCTGGCGGCCGAGACGTTCACCGCAACGTCCGTAACCTCGCCCGACACCAGCACGAGCTGTTCGGAGGACCCCCGTATGTTCCCGATCATCCCCTTGAGGCCGATGGACATGCGGTTCAGCCCCCGTCCGAGATTGCCGATCTCGTCGATCGTGCTCACCCGCACGTTCTGCGTCAAATCACCGGCCGCGATGGCGGACGCCACCGCTTCTGCGGCGCTGGTCGGCGTTGCGATCATTCGGCGCGTCATGAAATACACGAGGCCCGCGATCGACAGAACGATCACGACGCTCGTCCCGAGGAGAAGCAGCACGATTCGCTGCGCGTTCCCCCGGATCTCGTCGCGCGAAAAGGCCAGGTGGATGGCGGCCAGTTTCGCCCCGCCCAGTGACACGTCGACCGAGACCTCGACAGGCCTCAGTTCCCGCCGGACTGCATCCAGGAGCCGCTTCACGTCCTCGCCCTGTTCCGCGGCGAGCACCTTTTTCACGCCAGGATCGGCGGCATTGAAGCTTGCGCGCGCGCTGGTGAGCGGTGCGCCGTCAATGCCGGTGAATACGATGGCCAGGATATCCTTCCCCTGGACCACGTCCCCTACCAGAAGGTTCAGTCCCAGGATGTCGCCGGACGCGATACGGTCCAGAGCCGCCTTCGCCAGGACCGCCCCGACATCCCGGCCGCGGGCCTCGAGGGCGCGTTCCTGGGTGCCAAGCATCATGCGGGCCACGAAGAACGTACCGGCCAGCATAAGGAGGGTGATCCAACCTGACAGCGTGAGCACGAGCTTGAGTCCCATGCTCGACCTGATGGCATCCTTGAACCGTTCGTTGAATGGTTTTTCCATGCTGTTCCTGTGGGCCGGTTAGAATTTGAACTTCTGCAGTTCCGACTGGAGGGCGGCGCCTTTTTCCCGGAGGGCGATCTCCGCCATGTCCATCTCCACGGACACGTTCACGTTCTCTTCGGTGATCTTCTGGATGCGGGTGATAGCTTCGCTGATGTGCTGCGCGCCCAGGCCCTGCTCCGATGTGGACCTGGCCACCTGGGCGGCCTGGACGGTGACCGCCTCCATGGCTTTGGCGATCTGCTTGCTCCCGATGGTCTGCTCCTGTGTCGCCACCTTCATCTGCCGGGTGATGTCCCGCATCTTTTCCGCCGCCTGGGCGATCCGCTCGCTGCCCTTTTGCTGCTCCTGCATGGCATGGGCGATCTGCTCGATCTGTTCCGCGATATTCATGGACGCTTCGGTGATCTGGGTCACCCCTTTTGCCTGTTCCGCTGTGGTCAGTTCGATGGCGCGCGCCATTTCCGCCGACTGCTTAGAGCTCTCCGCAACATCTTCAAAGACATCTCCCGTTATCTTCACGAGGTCCGCACCGCTCTCTACTGCCTTCAGGCCCTTGCCCATGGCCAGCACGCTGGCCGCGGTCTCCTGCTGGACGGCGGCGATGACATTGGCGATCTCCTTGGTGGAGGCCGCTGTGCGCTCGGCCAATTCGCGGATCTCCTCGGCAACGACCGAGAAACCTTTCCCGTGCTCTCCGGCCTGCGCTGCCAGAATCGCTGCGTTCAGGGCAAGAAGGCTTGTCTGGTCCGTCACCTCGTCGATCACCTTCAGGATCTTCCCGATCTCCTGTGACCGCTTCCCGAGCCGATTGATCACCTCCGCCGTGGTCTCCACCGTCAAGCGGATGTTCTCCATGCCCGTCATTGCTTCCCGGGCCGCTGCCATCCCCTGTTGCGATGCGCTTTTCGCTACCTTTTCGGCTAGCCGCGCCGATTCCTGCGCCTTCTGCTCCACCGCCTTCACGGTGGCGCTCATCTCCGTTATGGAAGAAGACGTCTGCTCTGCGGCGGAGGAAAGGGCCTCGGTATTCTCGGTCACCTGGCGGATCGAAGCCAAGGTCTGTACGACAGATGACGCCGTGTCCTCGGCAGCTGATGATAGTCCGCCGGCGTTCTCCGCAGCTTCCTCGATGGAAGCGGCCATCTCCGCCACCGATGAAGAGGCGTTCGTGGCGGCCTGGGACATCTCCGCCGCGTTCTCCGCCACGCCCTTGATCGAAGCGATCATCTCGCCAACGGTCATAGCCGTCTGCTCTCCGGCCTCATGCTGGACCCGGGCGCCCTGGCTCATCTTCTGCGTCGCCGTGTTCATGATCTGCATGGCTTCGCCAAGCCCCCCGGTCATCTGATTGATCCGGCCGAGCATTTCCCTGAGGCTGGTGGACAGCGTGTTGATCGCGATGCCAAGTTCGGCGATCTCGGTCTTCCCGCTCACGTCGACGTGCCGGGCGAGGTCTCCCCCCGCCATCAAGGTCGCGTTCCGGGCCATGTGGCCAAGGGGATCAGTGATCATACGCTTCATAAAGATGGTCACCAGGTAGGTGGCGATCGCGAACGTGACCGCCCCCACGATAAGCGACCAGATGAGCAACTCCTGGATCGGGCGGTTCACTGAGCTTGCCTTGAGCGCGATCCGAAGCACCCCCATTTTCTTGCCGTCCAGGCCCATGAGGGGGATGACCCTCTCATACTGCTCCCCTGTTTCGTCGGCGTATTCCTGCACCAGAGAGACCGTGGCATCGAGGGCCTTGCGGCTGCCGGGATCGGTAGCCCGTGTTCCCTCGCGGGACTTGTCGGTCGCATAGAGGATCTTGCCGTCCTTGTCGACGACCATGGCTTGGGAGATCTTGGCGTCTCTTTCCATAAGCCCGCGGAGCTTGTCGCTCATGCCGTCCAGCGCGCTGAGCGGCAGACCGAACCCGGAGATCTTGTCAATGTCCTCTTTGATGCCTTCGGCCATTGCCGTGGTCTGCCCGAGCACCGCTTCCTGGTATTTCCCAGCCGCGCTATACATATTGAGGCCCGTGTTCAGGGCCAGGGCCGCGAGCAGGATGCCGCCGGTGGCGACGACCGCCCTTGTTTTCAGCGTCATTCCATCCCACAGCTTCATTTGATCACCCTCGTCGCGTCCGAGATCAGGTCCATGGGCGGCTTCAGCCCCATCGCGCCGGCTTCTTTCAGATTGAGGACCAGTTCGATCAGCTTGGGCATTTCCGGTGGAATGGACGCGGGACTTTCTCCGTTCAGCAGCTTTGCCGTGATACGGGCCGCTACCTCGCCCTGTTCGACCGCGCTCGGGGCAAGGGTCAGGATGACCCCCTTGTCGCCCGATCCGCCCATCTGACTAATGGTCGGTATCTTGCTTCCATGGGCGGATTTCACGATCTCGGCCAGCCCTTCATTGATGGTAGCGCTCACCGAGATAAGGACCATATCGGCCTTGCCGGCGAAGGTGAGCGACCGGGCGTCATCGACCCGCTTGACGGCCATCTTCACGGTCTTGAAGCCGTATTGGCCCTCAAGGGCCACAAGCTCCTCGACCTGCTGCACGGAATCGGGCTCAAGCTCGTTGTAGACCACCGCCAGCTTGGTGAACCCATGAAGTTTCTTTGCATACTTCAGGAGACTGGTAAGCGGCACCTTGGAGCTGATGCCGGTCATGTTGCGGGCCGCCACCCCGATGCCCGCGGGATCGTACACTCCGGCGTAGACGATCGGAATGGACTTTGTTTCCCTGATCGCCAATAGCGACGGAGCGCCGCCATAGGTGATCAGCACGTTCACATCAGCTACGACCAGCTTCCGGACGGCGTTGGTCCAGGAAAGGGGGTCCGGCGCCGGCATCTGGAGCAGGGTATCCACCTTGCGGCGGTCGAAGCCCTCCTTCACAAGGCCGTTGGCAAAGGCACGGTGCAGTTCCTGGTAATAGCCGATGTTCCCGGCCATCACCACGCCGATGGTCTTGTCGCCCGCCCGTGCAGGCGCCGCGCAGATGAGGAGTGCGGCACAAAGCAGCCAGGTTGTCGTTCTCATGCTCCCTCCCCTTACCATCTGTACGACAGGGTGGCAAGTGCGATCTGATTCGTGCCATCCTGCGTGTTGTCAAGGATATCGTTAAGTTTCCGGACCTGGTAGCGGAACTCCGTGCCGAGGTTCTTCGTATAGCGAACGTCAAGGTTGGCGCCTGCCGTTGTCTCGACCACCTTGATGCTGGTCAGTTCGGCAATCCCGGAGCTCCCGGCAACCGCACCGGAATTTTGCCAGCTGCCCCGCGACCAGCTCCTTCCCGCTTCCGCGGTGAACTGCATCGAATCGGCCAGCGCGTAGCTGACGGCAAGCGAGGCCACGTGGGCCGTGTCGGCATAGGGCACGGCGCTCTCCGCCGTAATGCCGCTAGCAATGTCCGTATAGGCGATCGGCCCGTTCTGCTTGTTCTGGAAGAATGCATAGCTCGGCGTGACCGAGGTCTTCTTTCCCAGGATGAACGTGAACGAGGTCAAGGCCCGGTTCCGTTCCGTTGTCCGCTTGTCCGTAAAGGGCGTGCCCAGGTTGCCGCGTTCCTCGCGGACCGTTCCGCCCGAGAGCAGCCAGTTGAACCACGACTTCGGCATCCAGGTGAGCGTTCCCCGCGCCGCATCGCTTGTTTCTGGGTAGGTGTTGTCCACGCTGTTCGCCGGCACTACCGCGGTCTGATGGCTGGCGTCGCCGCGCAGCATAAGCTTGTTCGTCAGCCGGTAGGTAGCGCCGACACGGACCGTGTTCTTCGTGATCTTGTCATCGAGCATCCAGCTTCCGGCCGCATCGCCCGTCCAGACGTCGCGGGTGAGGGATTCAAAAGAATACTCACCGCGCACCGTGAGCTTGTCGGTCGCCCGATACCTGACCATGCCGCTCATGGCGTCCTTCTGATAATTGATTGCGTTCCGGACAGCGTAGGTCGTTGCAACGCCCAGGCTGTTGACCGACGTTACCGAGTCCGGATTCTGCTGGTCAACGCTGTAATGACGGTACTTCACGGCAACGGTGAGGTCCTTGGTCGGGATCCAGCCGAGATCGCCGGCGGCGTTCACGAAGGTGCCCTTTGCCAGGCTGTCCGTGTTCTTCCGGTCACCCGATGCATAGGTCGCGCTTCCCGAGATGCGGCCGGTATGGGTCGTATGGATCTTGATCGTGTCGACCGAAGACTCGAGGTCGGGCACCAGGTTGTGCGTATAGCTCTGAGCGACGCCCGGCACGGTGTCGGTCATGACCTTGCCGTGGGTATCGGAGAACTTCTTCGTTGCATGGCTGTACTCGACCTCAAGAGGGCCCAGGTGACTGTTGACCGTGGCCTTCGCCTCTTGGGTCTCGTAATCGATCTCGCGGGAACGGGCCATCTTGTCCCCTGCGGTGAAGGCGCTCATGAACCGCTGCTGGATGGTCCCGTGCTTCTCCTGGGTCTTGGCCTCCAGGTAGATATGGAAAGGAAAGTCCGGGGTCTTAAAGCGGACCTGGATGCGGTTCATGGCGTCCGACATTCCGTAGAGGTCCCCGGGGCTCAGGTCCGTTACGGTCCTCCCGGTGACCGGGTCGTTCTGGCCGATGGAATAATGGTCCAGGTTATGGTAGAGCGACCGGGACATCATGTTCATCATAATGATGTCCTTGTAGGCG
>Ga0334722_10003776_pt1 | contig 16125 bp, 14 predicted proteins | sample C3_bottom_MG_FD_207210 | JGI IMG/M metagenome (GOLD analysis project Ga0334722, IMG submission 207210) | Sediment microbial communities from Yellowstone Lake, YNP, Wyoming, USA - C3_bottom | ecosystem: Environmental > Aquatic > Freshwater > Lake > Sediment | place: USA: Wyoming | collected...
GGCGAACATGCCCTTTAACTTGTCGACAAAACTCTCGCTATACTGCTCATAAAGATGGACTAATACTTCCGTGTCGCTTTTTGTATAGAAATGATGGTTTTGGTTTTGCAGTTCTGCTCGGAGTTGCCGGAAGTTGTATATTTCGCCGTTGAGAACGGTCCAAATGCTTTTGTCTTCGCTGTGAATCGGTTGGTGGCCGGTGTGTAAATCTATTATGCTCAGGCGCCGCATGCCAAGCCCGACCCCGTCTTCAATGTAAAAACCTTCGTCATCCGGACCGCGATGACTGATGATATCTGTCATCCGTTTTAGAAGGTGGGGGTCTACTGCGCTCGCATTGAAATTTATTACGCCAGAGATGCCACACATGTGATTCTCGATGCTTCAGGGCCAGAGGGGCGGCCTATGATTCTTGTCCTCTTATTCCGCAGCCGGCTGCAGAAGTTTCATCGGCTCCGTCTAGTTTACATTTTTCAATAATAAAGATCTTCCGATATGGGTCGCCGAATTTGATTCTGGTGATAATCGGCATAAGAATAGTGCCAACCACGGTAGTGAGAATCCAAAAGAAATTACTTATGCGGATCGAACCAAGAGCGAGTATGTACCAGAGCCAGCAAGGCTCATTGTCTATAGCAGTAATTCTCATGGGCACAGCACTTTTTGCCGCTAAATCCTCAAAGGCTTGCAACACTTCTTGGTAACTTGGGAGCCCTTTGCTTTGGTGGTCTTTTAGAAAATCGCTTCTAAATAAAATCGCTTTTTTCTTTTCTTGGTTGGCCCACCGTGAAATCCTTCGATCAATTGTGTCGCGCAAACGCGTTTCCCAGGCAGCAGGAGCTTCTCCGCAAGGGGCCGCGATTATAACCGACTCCTTTGAAACACGTATCATTTCCGCTATCATTTGCTCTCGTTCAGGCTTAGGTACATGCTCAAGTACATCCAATGAGATTGCCGAATCAAAGGTGTTATTGTCGAAAGGGAGGCTTGCTGCCGAGCCCTTCGTTGGGCGCAAATAAGAAGTTCTAGGGCCGGCAAAATCCAAATCAACCCCGGTAACTTCTTGTCGGAGAAATCGGGTTATCCCAATCGAGCCCGATCCGACCTCTAAAATCTTCTCGGCGCCGGTGGCTTTCAGGTAGCTGATGACGGGCCTGTACCGTATCAAAGCATTTGGCCTAAAGAAAAAGAGAGACCGCTTTACCAGCTGTCGCACCCAAGCTAAAGGCCTGCGCTCGATATTAGGAAGATCGGCTTCCTCCCAATTTACGAATCTCTTTATCCTCTGCTCTATGCTGCTAATCAATGTTTACTCATTCCTCCCGAGCTTTAGCTTGTCCTTGCCAAGTAAGCGGTGACCGCAGATTTCCCTTCATACGGTTTCACGAAAACGCACCAATTGCAGAAACGCCTGCCGGTGCGCTGCATACCGCTGGGCAGCTCTCTTCCTTTGCGTAGGGATATATTTTAGCGCACCCCAGATCACCGTATTTCGGAGCATAGTTAAGATTGTTAGAATGAAGAAGGCGCCATACGCCAATGTGGAATAGTGTTTTTTAATAAACTTAAGTCTTCCCAAGGCCAATAAAGTAAAGCTTTTTGGATTTGTCGTGGAGCCTCGACCGTAATGGATAATCTCAGCATCCGGATAGTAGAAGATATGTTTTCCGGCGCCTTTGAGCCGATAGCACCAATCTTTTTCCTCAGAGAACAAGAAGAAGCTATCGTCCAGCAAACCGATTTCATCGACAGTATCTCTACGAATTACGATTGCGGCGCCGAAAAGCCAATCGACTGGGTGGGTCGTGCTATAGCGTGAATTTGCCGTGATGATTTCTTGGAATACCGAGACCATCGGAAGGAGCCTGTGGAGATTGAACGTCCGGGCGATCTGATTAGTCCAGGAGGGAAATGAACCAATTGAACGCTGAAGAGACAAATCATCGTTTAGTAGCTTGCAACCGACAGCGCTTGCCTGCGAAGATTTATCTAAAAATGCAACGAGCTTCTCAATCGCGCGATCCAATATAACAGTGTCGGGGTTGAGCAGCATTATATATTTACCGCGACTTTTTGTAAGCGCTATGTTATTAGCTTTAGCGAAACCAACATTTTTTAGGTTCTTGATTAGTGTAACTTGGGGAAAAGCTTGGGCGATCTCTTCTGCGCTGCCGTCCGTTGAGTTGTTATCGATAACGAAGACTTCGAGGCTCAATTCTTTTGTCTGATTAAAGAGGGAACTGACGCAGTCGTAAAGGTACTTGCGACCGTTGTAGTTAACAATAATCACGGAAACGCACGGATTGTCATGGTTCATTTGTCTGGCCGTTCTCATCCCTACTTTATCCGGTAAGATGGTCGATTGCATTAGTATTGAATTCAAACTTGTTTTTGATATCCAACACATATGTTATGCCTAATGCCGAAATAATGAAAAAAAGATATGGGACTTGAGAAAAGCCAAAGGCATCAAATGTAGCGCAAGTAATCATAAACGCCATGCAACTTGCACAGAGTGATACAAGCAAACTCTTGTCCGCTACTTCCAACTCACGGGAAGACCTCCATAGCCACAGGGGAATAGAAAAACAAAAACTCACAATAGCAACCGTTCCCAGAAGCCCTATCTCGACAAGAAACTTCAAATACTGATTATCGACAAAGAAAAACTTCTCCGGCCTGAAAGCATAGTATCCCAGCCCAAATGCCGGCCGTTTAGAAAATTCTGCCCAAATTCTTGGATAGTCTTCAATCCTTCCAAATTTGTTTCCAATTTCTGCTTGACGAATATAATCAGGCGACAACATAGTTCTGATAATATCTAAACTACCCGGAGCGAGCATATGAACAATAAAGGTACTCAATAACAGTGCAACCACAATAAGACGGCGCTTAGCAGGAAGCCCTAGAAACAGGATAAACATAACACCCAGCAGTGCAACAAAGCTGGTTCGCGAACCTGAAAGAAGTAGGGCCATGATGATAAGTGCCGTTGCGCATCCAAACAAAACTTTTTTGTTTTTCTCATTTGCGGTCTGCCAGTAATGGAATGCCAATGGAGCGACCATGGCTAGAATCGCAGTGAAAGCGATTGGATGGACTACGGAGCCAGCCATTCTGATAGCGCCGCCCCGCATGACCACTTTTGCATTCCGAACTTCAAATATTGGAATCCATTCATGTAGATGGCGAAAAACGTTATATTCGGTGAAGCGCTCAATTATTCCGAAAAAGGCGACAAAGCCAGCCAAAAGAACTATATGCCGGAGCACTTCTTCTGCTTCTTGTTTCATTTTGATTGTTGAAATAAGAAAATAGAACACCAAAAAGAAGCTGGCAAAAAAGACGGTTCCCTTTATCGCATCTGCGAACTCTTGATTCGGTTCGTAACTTGATAGATTTACTAAAAGTGAAAGAAACACAGACAGCATGAGAAAAGCAATCATAAGATCAAACGGCGTCGCGCGAAACTTTATTTCTGGTTCCAGCATAAGCGCAGTAGCCCAGATAACCAGCACAATTATTATTACCACCCGGTAGACATCCAAATCGAAAGGCAGCGTGACAGGTAGCCTATATATCTCTGAGGGCACGAGCAATAATGCCGCAATCATTACTTTTGCGATTCCTGTCCACGGAATTGTAAGGCCGTTCCCTGACACGTTTTGATTGTCACTCACAACAAAAGAATCATTCACCTATGCGACCTTCTTTTCGTCTGTCTTGTATGCATCGACTCTTACTCACGTTACGCTGTCATCTTGCCAAGGCGCACTGTTAAGAGAACCAAAATACTTCCAATCCGTTGCTTCCAGGCACACTTATTAATAAAGTGCACTTTGTTGGTGCCCGCGATCGTAGGTTTTGGCTTCAAGGCTTCATCCACAAGATTAATAAATTCTTCAGGAGTACTTGCAAAACGCAAAATACCGGCAAACTCTTCGTGCCCGTTTATACTTGTAGCAACGACTTGCTTTCTGGCCGCAAGAGGCTCGCATAACTTCAGCGGATTCATTGACATGGTGAAATTGGGTTGCATATGAGGCAAAATGCAGACATCAGCATGTTGAATAAAGGCCGCTATATCATTGTGTGGTTTTCGACCCAAAAAATGCGTATTGCTAAATCGTTTAAGTGGTTGAAAATATGGTGGGGTCACTATTGGGCCCACTAGAACAAGCGAGGACTGTGGACAATTGCTGGCAATTCCGCTTAAAATATTAACGTCGATTTGCTTCTGTAATTTTCCTACATATAGGATTATCGGCCGAGGTGTCTTCGCTAGTTCTACAGTGATTCTTCTTGGTTGCTTGGAAAACTCGATATCAGCGCCATTGGGTAGCCAGTAAACATTTGTTCTGCCGATTGACAAACAGGTTCGCGGTGCGGGCGAAACCATAAGAATGAGATCGACTTTGTCAATAATGCGATCATAGGACTTAACTAAAGTTTTTCTGATGCCCATTTTTTGCGGACGTACGCGCCAATGGTCGATGGCGTCGAAAATCATAAGACTGTTTTCGCTTTTTTAGTCGACTCCTGCAGCTTGGTGGCGGATATATTCTGTTCGGCCATCCCTCCTGCAGACTTGTCACCGACCCTACGAGCTTGTTTTATATTCTCGATCATAAAAGAGAGAAAAGCGCCTCCGATTACAGGTGCCATGAACCCAATAAGCGCTATTTCGATAGTTCGTGATTTTAGCGGAACAGCCGGCGCCGCTGAACCCAATAATCTGATAATAAGCCGTTTTTCCCGGGGGACAGCATACCTGTCTTGTGCGCTTACTACGTATCCAACAAAGTTCACGGCCAGTTTGTTAGCGATGTTCTGAGTGCGTTCTGCATCCATGCCGACGACCGTGACGGTAATGATTGGCACGTCCACACTCGCCGCCGCCGCAATAGATTCGCTAATCGGTCCGACATCCCTTTCAGCTTTTTTCACAAGCGGCTCGCTTGTCAGTATGTTTGCGCATAAGGTCGCGAGTTGCTGGCCGCGCCTTAAATCCACGCTCTCGGTCGTGCTCAAGCCTAGTGTGAATAGGGCGGCCCGTGGCGAATCGAGCATGAGTTTCACTGAGCTTTCGTAAGTTGTGTGAGTGTTTGCGGCAGCGCCAAGGGCGATCCATGTGCCCGCAAAAATGCTAAGTATCATAAGGCCTTTATGGCGCCAAAGTGTTTTAAATAATAGATAGAGATCCATTCCTTGCTCCTTACTGCTTGCCCGCGATAACATTAATTTGCATACGTGGCCCTTTTGGGCGGAACCGCGCCGGCTGCTGCCGGGTTGTCCGCAATAGATTTGCGATGATGTGCTTCGATGATTTCAAGCAGGGAATCGAGCCGTTTTTGCCAATCGCAACTGTGTAGAAAATCCGCGCGTTGTTTTTCCATGTCTAGCCTCAATTCAGCGCCGGCCAGGGCTTTAAGTTTTGCAACAAAAGCTTTGCTATCGGGGGCTAGATATGCCAGGCGCTTAAAACTTTCCAGCCCGGCAATTTTCGTGGCTACAACCGGGCTGCCGGCGGCAATGTATTCATATAGCTTAAGCGGATTCATAGATTTCGTAAAGTCGTCAACCACGTGCGGCATAATGCAGACATCGGCATGTTGCATGAAGGCCGGGATATCGGCATGGTTTTTAGGCCCCAGGAAGTGGACGTTGCTTTGCTTTTTTAGCTTGCCAAAATGACTTGGCGCTAAAACCGGACCAACCAGAGCGATCGACGCCTCAGGAATCGCTAGAGCGATACCTTCAATGAGATCGACGTCGACGCGTTCCTGAAGGCGTCCGACATACTCGAATATCGGATGGGTCAGGTAGGCTAACTCCGGTGGGGCCGGTCTGGGGCTCGAAAAAAAGGCGACATCGATACCGTTTGGCACCCAATGCACGTTGGTGCGGCCTGCTGAAAGCTGATGTTTGAGCTGCTCGGAAACAGTGGTGATTATATCGGCTTTTTTGACCACCCGTTCGTAAGCGTCAACCAAAGTTTTTCGAATTCGCCGCTTTTGCGGGTGCAAGCGCCAGTCATCGATAGCGTCAAAAACTGAGACCCTTTCGCCGAGCCGTCCAATATGGGTGGCCATCAGCGGGTTTGCTAGCCACAAAATAAAATCTTCTATTTCTAGCCGTTTTGCCACGCTTAAAATTTGTGTTCTCAAGAAGCGATTGTGAATAAAGGAATTGATTTTCAGGAACAAGTTGGACGCTTCCTCTCGGGGCAAAAGGCGAAAATGATCGAGTGCATACACGTTCTTGCCGACCTGGCGAAGGGAAAACCAAAGTCCTCTTGCTATGTAAGTCCCGCTATAGCCGGAGCGTCGCCCGAGTGCACGCCAGAATTTAGTGAATATACTTTTGGGTGTGCTGACAACCACAATTTTTCCAATCTCGGGACGTTCAGACAACAGTTTTGCGAATTTGGCGCAGCGCGTACAAAAACCTCCTGAGCGCCAGGTTTCCCAGTCATTAAAACCAAACATTATTATATTCAACTTGCTACCGGATGGCTTTAACGACAATTCTTCAATCCTTTTCCCAGCTATTGATCTCTATTTCTGTATCGAATCAGTCTTGCAGGCGTTCCACCCACAACTGCGTTTTTTGGCACGTCTTTTACAACAACTGAACCCATGCCGATTACGGCCCCATCGCCAATCTTGACGCCGTATCTGATTAGGCTTCTGGCTCCGATCCAGACATCATTGCCTATAATAATTGGTTCAAGAATCTTCGTATGCTCCCGCAATAGCCCCGGCTCATCAATCACGTGTCCGGCAGTTTGCAGCACGCATTCATGAGCTATCATCACGTCGTTTCCGATTATTATATCGCCGAAACCTACGAGGCTGCTTCTAAAACCGAGCCAAACATTATCTCCAATAGAGATTCTTTCAGGTGCAACTATCTTAACGCCGGTGCTGGTACTGAGCCCTTTGCCCTTTTTTTTAAGGAAAATAGTCAAAAAGGACTTCCTCAGCCTTAGCCCAATCTTGAACGGGAAAAAGCAGAGAAACAACCAGCCAACACTGAAAACGGCGCCACGTATGGTCGCCAATAGGCTGCGCTTGTCTGCACTAAAGTGGATTGAAGAACGCTCAAGCGAACGTTGTCGGACATCGATATTAAGCTTCGGCATATGTAGTAGCCTTCTTTCTCGCGTCCGGGAGTCGTCCGCGAAGCATGGCTTTGATTTCAGCCACAGATTCGGGCTCCAGCAAAAGTGTTAGAACACTGTACAGAAGACACCCGCTGAGTATCGAGATGCCTAAGGCGGCGATTTTGCTCAAGTTGAAAAAGCCTCCGTAGTTAACGAAGGTCAGCAACCCAGCCAAAGCAGCTGAGTTCAGTAAAAGGTATTTTAGCACATTAATGAATCTCGCGAGTGGGAGATTCGTAAGTTTCAAAACCATGCGGAGACTAATCGCAGCAGAACAAAGGCTCATCAGGGCCATTATTGCCCCGACATAAATTAAATTGTTTTTTCCAAAGAGCACCAACGAAGGTAGAGTGATCGCGACTAACCCAAAAGTTAAAGCGGATGCCACATCTGGCCTCCCTAGCGCTTTAAACACCTCACCTGTGCCTGAAAAGATCGCTCTCGCTACCCCAAGAACAAGCAAAATCTGCAAGACCGGTATTGCCAACGCCCATTTATTGCCGTATGTGTAAGTTAAGAATATCGGCACCGTATAGAACATCCCAATCCCCATTGGCAGCGCAACGGCGGCTATATATTTGGTGACTTTAAGAAAGGCTTCCCCAATATCTTCTTTGCGGCGAAGTTCAGAGTAGGCCGGAAACATGACCCGGCTAACGGCTTGAGTAATCAAGGCAGCGGGTAGATTGGCGATATTAAAGGCAAACGTATAGATGCCCAGATAAAAGGTGCCAAGGAATCTACCGACCACCGAGTAATCCATGTTCATCGCTATAAACCCTAAGATACCGGCTAATTGTATACTTTTCGTGTAGGAAAGCATTTCTCTTAAAGTCTTCAGATCCAAGCGCAATAAGTTTTTCGGCGCCCAGTTTGCCTTACTAAACAGCATTGCCATGGTAATCGCTTCGCTAATAAGTAGACCGGCGACAATACTCCAGACACCAAGACCCAACAGCGCGAACGCAACAGTCAACCCGACTTTGACAACGGTCCCAATTATGTCAGGAGTCAGCCGAGCTTTAAATGCTAATTTCTTCTCTAGAATTGCTGACGGCACAGCTTTTGCGCTGTATATTATAAGCCACACGCCCATGACCCGTATCACGTTTATGACATTGTGATCGTTGAAAAACTTAGCAATCATTGGAGCCCCTAAAAACAATAGTCCGTATGATGACAGACCGACAATGAGCGCCAGCTGAAAGGCCGTATCTTCAACGTGCTTCGCGCCTTTTTTGTGATAGATCAGATAGGCGTCAACACCGCCGTTAGAGAATCTCTGACAGCCCTCAAGTGCGAGATATGCTGCTCCGATTACTCCAAATTCTCTGGGCGTGAGGATGGCGGCCAGAACAAGCGAAGAAATTAAGCCTATCGCTCGACTTGAGGCGTTATATAGCGCCGTCCAAGCGATGCCCCCCGCGGCTTTTTTCTTGATGATCTGCTTTTCTTCAATGGCATTCATAATGGCGGTGTCCTTAGAAATATAGTTTGTTTAGTAGACCACTTGCAAAGAATAGTATTTTTTGGCGGCAACCTCACTTGCGCAAAGCATCTGTGATTGTCTTGTCATAATCCCGCGTTCTGGCTCGTCATAAAGATTTGAACCGCGTCAACTTTATATGGAAGCAATTCACAAAAAGGCTTTCATTTTCAATCTTCTTTTGGATATGTCTCAAGCTTACCGACGCAAAGCTTGTCACTTCTTATTCGCTTTTATTACAGCCTCTGAAATAAATACGGGATTCGTCCGCCGGAGATGAGGCTCTTTCGTAGGCAATTCACGCACTTGTTCGTAAAGTCCAAAAAGAAAATAACCGCTTTTCTCGAGAAAAGCTTTCAGTTCCTCTAAGGACACGTGAAACTTATTTCTAACATTCATGCCTGCTTCGACTTGAACTATGTCTATTTGTTGTGCATGCAGCATCCTCTTGGCGCCTTTTAAAACATCTAGATCTCCGCCCTCAGTGTCTATCTTCAGATAATTGATATGGGGTAAGCGTTTGTCAGCGCAAAATTCGTCAACGGTTGTTACATCTACAGCCTCAAGATTTGACATGCTGTCGCTTGATACGCTTTCGGTCTTGGCCATATTTAATAAGAAAAAGACGTCCGAGGATCCTACTAGAACCATCGATCCACTTCCTTTGACCGCACTGCAAGCTAGCTTAAAGCTATGAATGTTTTTATGTCTCAAGTTGTCTTGGAGCTGATGAAAACTCTCCGCTACTGGCTCAAAGCAATAGATTTGAGATTTAGGAAACTCTTCGAGAAAACGCCTGGCTGATTGCCCTACATTGGCTCCGATATCGAAGACAACCTCCACTTTCATAGCGGGCAAGAAATCCGCAATATCTTCGAAAACATTTATTCCGTGACTTGGGCGGCTTATTCTAATGCCAAGCAATTCCTTTAAAATCTTTTTTATTTTCTTCTTGACAGTCATCTAGACCCTTCCTGCTTAATCATAGAGTTGACAGTCATCAGACATATGCTTTCAGTTGTTTTCTGGGTTTCGTCATTGACGTTCACGACAAGACACTCACGACAGCACCCCATGCATGTATCGACGGCGGTTATGATTTGCTGTAGCAAGAAGCGTGCTTGCTATAGCATAATATTGGTTGACGACAATTTCGATATCAAGGTCTTGACGGGCCTTTGCTTCGGCCACATGACCCATCTGTTTAGCAAGTTTGGGGTTTTCAACGAGCCGTATCACTTTATCGGCCAAGTCTCGTTCATTGAGCGTCCGATAGAACACAGCTGTGATGTTGTTTTGCACAATCTCAGGGATAGCGGAATTGTTAACGGTGATAATCGGCTTGCCCATTGCCATCGCCTCCGCGAGAACAAGGCCAAACGCTTCCATACAAGAATGTATTATGCATGTATCCGCTGCCGCCAAATACTGGTTTCGCTCGGAACCCAAGAAACCTGCGAAGAGCACCTGGTTTTCAAGTTCCATTTGGGCTGTAAGTCTTTTCAGGCTTTCCAGCTGACTGCCTATTCCGGCAATAACAAGCTTGACCTCAGAGTGTTTTTTAAGAATGTACGGCATGGATTTGATGATGACATCGACCCTTTTTCCTGGGGCCAATCTCTGCATTGCCAATAACATGACTTCATTAGTCTTAATATTCAATTTCTTGCGCGCGGCTTCCCCGTTAACACGCGAGTTAAAAAGCGTCATGTCAACACCGTTTGGTATTATCTGGCTATTTGGCAAAGACGGGGTGTCTACGCCCCAGAATAGACGCTCTGAGAATCGAGAAACATATACGGCCTTATCCGCATGCCTAAGGATGAATCTGCCGTAAGCCGGCCACAAAGCGGGCTGGTTGCCGCTAGCAAGATCGGTGCCGCAAATGACTTGTATGACAGGACATCCGTAGAGCTTGCTGGCAGCCAGCGCCGGTAAACCAACTGCTTTAGCATAGAAACAAAAAATGACGTCAGGTTTTTGACGCCGGCACTCTTTAAGAATGGCGCGCAGTGCGCTAATTGAAACCGGCGGCAAACCGCCTATAAAGCGTTGGCCCGGGACCTGGGTCAGGCATAGGCGGTTTTCAAATTGAACTACCTGAAACGGTAGATCGACCGGATGGTCTGAGCCCCAGACGGCTTCTATTCTGCCGGTCACTTTAGGTGACAGGACCGTAACCGACGCCTTTTTGGCAATGCGTTTGAATATCTCGTAGATGAGCAGCTCGGCCCCGCCGACCAGTGGGAAGAAATAAGGGGTAACGACCAATATCTTCATTGGCTTTTCATTTATGTCCGCGGTGTCGACTCCGTTCACGTGTTTACCGGGCTCTTGAGTCGGCGTGGCTATTGTTCTAAACATTTGCGCCTGCCTTCTTGGATCGAGGGTTGCTTGAAGTTCTGGTACGCATAATTTTGGCTGGGTTGCCGCAAACAACTGCCATCGGCGGCACGCTTTTTGTGACAACCGACCCGGCTCCAACGACCGCGCCGCGACCGATGGTGACACCATCTAAAACGACACAGTTGGCGCCTATCCAGACGTCATCCTCAATGCGGATACCCTTGCTGTCGGTCCCCTGTCGCGCAATTGGGACGTCTGTATCGGCGAAAATGTGATTACCGGGGACTATTGAAGTATGGGCGCCAATCAATACATCATTGCCTATAATACACGTTGAGATACCGTAAATCATCACAAACGGCCCGATAAATGCCCGGTCACCGACCTCAATCGCCCCGCCATTCGCGGACAACCAGGCGTATTCTCTCAAGACCACGGATTGGCCCAAAGTGATACCGAGCGGCTGTATTGACAGTCCGTTTAGCACAACGCCGTCAGTGATAATGCATGAATCACCGATTGAGATTTTTGACATTTCTGTTAGCACAGCGCGTCGAGACAGGCTGCAGCCGCGTCCCAGCGATGCGCATTGTCGTGAAGCCCTGGCCATTCTTATTGCCCGAAGATAAGGTCTAATCATATCGCGTCTCGCTGGTTTGTCTGAGGGATGGTCTTAAGAATGCCCTCGAGTTTGCAAAACGGTTCCCGCGGCAGATAGTTGCACCATCGACACATCGAGAATTGCGGCGGCTCGTGCAATTGGCCGCGAAAGGCTCTCATCGCCTCTCCGTTCCAGATATCGAGCAGGCTTGAATCGCGGACGTTGCCGAGCGAAAAACGGTCTGAATCGCCCCAAAAAGTATTTTGCAGACTGTCGTCCGCGTTTTGAAACGGCATGGCGAAGCAACACGGATAAATTTCGCCAAAGGGGTCCATCGTCAGCTTAAACCAAGGCTCGAGGCAGAGGTGGTTCTTGTAGTGCCCCGGCTTGACAAATCCGGGCAGACCGGCCAAAACGGAGTAGTCTTTTTCATCAAGCCCAAAGTCGGAGCCGGCTTTTGCCGTCTTATTGATAAGGGGCAGGTAGACGACCCCGTCGACGCCAAGGTTTTCCGCCAATTCCGACATGGCGGCGAGGTTTTGCAAGCTCCTTTTCGTCACCAAGCTATGCAAATGAATGGTGGGCGCGATCAAGCCGCGGGCCAGCTTAACTTGTTGCATATGCTTTAGACCGTCTACCGCTCGTTGCCAAAGCCCCTTCACCCCGCGAATCTCGTCGTGCAGACCGGGTTCGGGCGAGTCGAGCGAGACGGCAATTCCGCCAAGACCGGCTTCTATCAATTGCTGGGCTTTTTCTTCAGAGAGAAGAAGCCCGTTGGTGAAAAGGACGGCTGAGATATTAAGCGAGCGAGCAAACGCAACGATGTCGATAATATCCGGCCGCATAAGAGGTTCGCCGCCGGAAAGAAATATCGACGAGACCCCGGCTTCAGCCGCCTCTGTTAAGACCTTGGCGATTTCATTGAAGCTGAGTTCGCTGCCCATCTTTTCCCTGGCTTGCTTGTCCAGCTTCCAAACGTTGCACATCATGCAGCGAGCGTTGCACCTGGCGCTAACGGTTACGTCTAATCGGCCCAGCTTATAACCGAGATTGTGTCGCCAGGCTTGGGCGAACTTTAGTGCATTGTTTGCTTTCCGCGCTAAAGTGATCATTCGCCAATCACCCCGGTCTTGACCGCGCTATCGCGGCGCTCAAAGATCGTTTGGCGAATCCGCCTGAGGGACGGCTTGATCAGGGAGCCGAATCGTTTTCGCAAAGAGTTCCGCTCTTGCGTGCGGAAATACGCGCGTAGATACTCTTTTGCCTCCCGAATTTGGGCCATGCTTTGATCGGGCAGATCCATAACCGGATCGTTCCCGGTAAACTCGGACCATCGGGTTGCCTTTATATTGTCTTCGGCCAGCATCTGCTGATAAAACTCAGTGCCCGGGTAGGGCGTCGCCACGGAGCAATTCCCTTGAGAAGCCCCGATGCGCCGGAGCAACTGCTCGGTTATGCGCGCCGAATCACCGCTTTCGCCGGGGATCCCGACCATCACATGAGCGCACGGCGTAATACCATACCGACGACAAAGCTTGAAAGCCAGCTTTATTTGCTCATAGTGAACGCCGGGTTTGCCGCTTTGCTGAAACACTTCTTTGTCGCCGGTTTCCACGCCGAAAAAGATGCGCCGGCAGCCCGCGTTGCGCATGACCTTAAGAAGTTGCTTGTCAACGAGATCGACGCGGGTCTCGCAAGACCACATGATCGACATACGGGAGTTCGCGATCGAGCGGCAGAGACTCTCGACCCGTTTTCTCGACAGAGTGAAGTTTTGATCTCGGAAAATAAACGCGTCGATCCCATGGTTTTTATAGAGATGCTCTATTTCCGCCAGAGCGCTTACTTCCGAGCGAACCCTGACCCGGTCGCCGAACCCCAATGGGTACGGACAGTAGCCGCAAGCGAACGAGCAGCCGCGACTTAAGAAGAGCGGAAAATACCGGCGTTGCCCGCCGAAATTGACACCCAAAAAACTCTTTTCCAGGGGAAATTCCCAGCTTCTATAGCCGTCAAGAGGCAATAGATCATACGGGGGCAGGCTAAGGTTGTTCAAATCGGGCGGCTGCCCGCAGACGGTCTTGGTCAGCCGGCCGTTTTCCAGAGCGGCGGTCCCTTCGACCGGACCTGTGTCGGCTCCGGCGATCATATCGACAACTTTAGGTATTGTTTCCTCCTCAAAGCCCACGACCGCAAAATCGATAGCCGATGAGCGTAAAATCTTTTCCGTAAGCACTTTGGCTACTGTGCCTCCGGCTATTATTCGACAATCAGGCAATAAACCGCGTATCGCGATAGCGAATTCCAGATCTTCTTCAAGAGAAGGCAAGCTTAAAGAAATAGCGACTATATCGGGCATCACGGCTTGAACCCGGGACAAAGTCTCCTGTTTGTCTAGGTGAAGCGCTTGTCCGTCGAGAAAGGCCACCTCAAAACCGGTTTCTCTAACCCGGCCGGCTGCATATAGAAACGGCATATAAGGCATTGGGGTCCCGGTATGTCCGAAATCCGGACGTTCGCACTTTTCAGCCGTGCCGAAGCCGCCGGCGAAATCGCGCAAGACATCCAGCCGCGGCGGGCTGGGAGGCTGGAGAAAAAGGACTTTTAAGCTTGCCGCGCGCCGGCTATTCATGGACCAGTCCTCCCGACGACTCGGGCACACGCAGCGGGCGCAGACGGTTCTTAATGATTTTGCCGGCCGCGCCCAAGCCCGGGATACCGCCAAGCGCCGGGCGCAGTCGGCTGTGGGCCGCGACTCTGAGCCTGGAAGCGAGCCGCGGGGCAAACAATTCCACCAGATAGTTCTGACCGGCTACCCCTGTCCACTTGGTCTTGTAGGCCTCGACTTCGCGACCGAAGTCAAACCAACTGTAGCCTTTGGCGGCGGCATCGAGGATCGATAGATGAAAGAGCATCTTGCCCGGCGACAGCGGGCTAAAGACGTCTTTGAAACCGGTATGAATAAAATATACAGTATCTTGATAGCTGACTGAAAAGATATAAGCGGCAAGCTGCCCATCGAGATGGAGCGTGGTCAGACATAACCATTTACGCCGGGAGAAGCCTTCGGCTACAGACTGCATGAACTTCCACTCATCGGAATCGCTATACATTGACGTCCCGCCCAACGATGCCCGGCGTTCGATATGCAGTAGCCGAACTTCTTCGAGCACGCGCGCTTGGTCGATCCCGCAGAGCTCTTGAAAGGCTTGAAAAACCAGCCCTCGCTCTCTTTGGGCTTTGCGAATCTTGCGGCTGACATCTTGGCGCAGATTCTTGGATATATTTGCCTCGAGCTCGCGCGGGTCGGACTTTAAAGAAACTCGGGGGCAGAGCGCGACCGGACGGATGCGCGCTTGCGAACCGAGGTAGGACTTGACCGAAAGCAGGGAACTATTTTCCGGCAACTCGTTTAAGTAACACGCGTCCCACCCGGCTTGATTTCTCAGCGAATCGATTAAGGCTCTGGTTACGGCCTGCTTTTGCGGCCCATCTTTAATAATAAAATCCGTGTAGTCGCTATGGCGGTGGCCGATAAATTGAACGGTCCTTTGAACCCCGGCGCGATCGATGCATAGCGGCGCGATACCGACCAAGCGGCCATTTTCGCGCAGCGCAATAATTAGCAGCCGGCGATTTGAACCAAAGACTCTCCACCAATTGCTGAGCCATTCATGGCTTAAAAACGGCGTGGGCCGGCAACTGGAACGAAGCAGCTCATCCCAGTCGTCAGCTAAGGCCGTGAAATCTTCCGCAGTTGTTATTATCTCAGTCGTCATGGCGCATCTCTTTCACCGAATATTACCGACGACGGAACGAATCCGCCGGTTGGCATAGGTCCTGATTCGCGGACCTATCGCGGCCAAGCTTGCCTGGATGTTAATGCTCACGTGCGTGCCGTTGGTCCAGAAGAACTTGTAGTCCTCGTCTCCTCGCATGAAGTCAAACCTCGTCGATCCCAGGTCAAAGGCTCGATGCACCGATTCAGCCAGCAATATCTTGCCCGGCGAAACCTTCCGATAAGTCGGATCGAACCCCGTTAACCAGTTGTATAGCTTATTGCCGCAGGAAATGTTGTAGTGAAAGGCGATCGCGCCGCCAACGGATTCCAAAACACCCAGACAGAGCATCTTCTTATCGGCGAAAACCTTAGCGACGTCAATAAAAAAATCGCGGTGATCGGTCTTTTGGAAGATAGATTGCTCGTGAAAACCGTGCAAGCGGAGGATATCGTTTATTAATGGATCATCGCACTCTTCGGTGAAGACAGTTTTAAAACTACCAAGCTCCGCAAGCCGCCGCCGGCGCCGCCCCAGATCGCGCGTGATTTTGCGCCCCAAGCCGACGACAAAGCTATCCCAATCTTTTTCCAGTTCAATACAGGGGCAAGTGTTTGATTCGCGGATCGAGGTAAGCAATTCGTCCCTTTTGCCGGTTGTCTCAACCAGAACTTGCAAGTTCGGAGACCAGCCGGGGATTTCGTTAAGCGCCATGATATGCCAGCCGGCCATCTCGATTGCCGCATCT
>Ga0334722_10003777_pt1 | contig 16122 bp, 15 predicted proteins | sample C3_bottom_MG_FD_207210 | JGI IMG/M metagenome (GOLD analysis project Ga0334722, IMG submission 207210) | Sediment microbial communities from Yellowstone Lake, YNP, Wyoming, USA - C3_bottom | ecosystem: Environmental > Aquatic > Freshwater > Lake > Sediment | place: USA: Wyoming | collected...
GCTGACCATGATCGACCAGAACTACACCGGTTTCGTTGCCGCCGAGGACGGCGACTACGACGGGGTGCGAAGGATTATGCAGACGATCGCCTAGCGCCGTTTTCGGCTTCCCCGGTGAAAAGAAAGGAACCATGATACGAAAGATCAAGGAAAAATTAGCCGCCAGCAGCCTGAAGAAGAAGGTCGATGCCAGCATGGGGTTGAAATTCGTCGTGGTCATGACCTGTTTTGTTTCCCTCCTGATGATCGCCGGGACCTTCTTTGTTGCGCGCACCTTGTGGGAAGGGGAGTACCGGTCCATCGAAACGCGGGGGCGCGAGATCGGCCTGTTCCTGGGCAAGGCAAGCAGCGACTACATCCTGGACCGGAACATCGTGGCACTGGACTCGCTGGTCGACGAGGCGGCGAAATCGGACGATGTGCTGTACGCCGTGGTCGCCGACGCCAACGGCGCTGCGCTCAGCACTCCCCTGGTCAGTTTCAACCGAGACAACCCTGAAGTGAAGGCGCTCATGACCGGCGAGGGAACAGGCGATGTCGCCGCGCTCGTTGCCAAGGTGCGCCGGCGGTTCGATGTGCTCGAAGTGGCGGTCGAGGTCAGTCCCCGGGGCACGAAGATCGGCACGGTCACCATGGGTTTTGCAACGGCAGGTCTGAAAAAAAACATCCGGCATATCGTTCTTTTGCTGCTCGGGACGAGCGTCGGGATCGTGCTGTTGCTGTCGTTCCTGCTCTACGTCATGACGCAGAAGATGATCGTCGTGCCCACCAAGGAGGCCGTTGCCGTTGCTTCGAACATTGCCGCCGGCGACCTCAGGGTGAGCGTGCATGTGAAGTCCGTTGATGAGATCGGGATGCTCGGCCGCGGCCTGAACCGTATGATCATCGGCCTCAAAGGCATGATCGAGAACGTGCGGAAGGCCGCCGCAAACAGCGCCACGGTCTGGAAAGAGGTGCAGGAGATATCGGCGGAAATATCTACGGGCAGCAAAACCCAGGCCGAGTCCGTCGAGGAGGCGGCGTCCTCGGTGAACGAGATGCACTTCTCGCTCAAGGAGATCGCCGGGAACGTCGAAGACATCTACGAGACCTCCGAGCAGACGTCGTCGTCGGTCATTGAGATGGCGGCTTCGATCGAAGAGGTAGGCCGCGCCATGTCCGAGCTTTCCTCCTCCATCGAGGAGACCGTCACCGCGATCACCCAGATGTCCGCGGCGGTCCGGCAGATCGCCGAGAACGTGACGGTCCTGTCCTCGGCTGCCGAGGAAACCGCCGCATCAACCACGGAGATCAGCGCTTCCGTGCGGGAGGTGGAATCCAATGCCCGGGAGTCCGCGCTCATCGCCGAAGGCGTTGCCGCCGATGCCGAGCAGCTTGGCATGCGGTCCATAGAAAAAACGATCGAAGGCCTGGTCCGGATCGCAGATTCGACGAGCAGGACGTCCGGAGTGGTGAACCGGCTGGGCGCGCGCGCCGAGAACATCGGCAGCATCCTGACCGTGATCGAGGACATCACGGACCAGACCGGCCTCCTTGCCCTCAATGCGGCCATTCTTGCGGCACAGGCCGGCGAGCACGGCAGAGGATTTGCCGTGGTGGCCGCGGAGATCCGGGAGCTGGCGAACCGCACGGCGTCCTCGACCCAGGAGATCAGCAAGCTTATCACCTCGGTGCAGGAGGAGTCCCGGGAAGCGGTGGAGGTTACGCAGGAAGAGGCTGTCATGGTGGAAGAAGGGGTCCGGCTTTCTCAGGAAGCCAGAGCAGCGCTCAGCAAGATCCTTGAGCGCGCCGGGCAGTCCCGCGACATGAGCAAGAACATCAACCGGGCGGCGAGCGAACAGTCCGCGGGCATCCGGCAGGTGGGCGCCGCCGTGCACAAGATCAACGACATGGCGCATCAGATCGCCCGGGCCACGACCGAGCAGCGGACCGGCAGCGAGCAGATCATGCGCGCTGCGGAGAAGATGCGGGAACTGACGCGGGTGGTCAAGCGCTCCACGGATGAACAGGTGAAGGGGAGCAAGGACATCACCGGCGCTGTTGAGAATATGAGCGCCAAGATCAGCCTGGTGAACCGGGCCGCGGGGGAGGTCCGCACCGGGAGCGACCTCATCGTGCAGGCCATCGACCGGATCAAGGAGATCGCCCAGGGGAACGCGGACCTGGGTGCGAGGCTGCAGGGCTCCATGGACGTGATCGCCGGACAGGCCGGTTCGCTCACCAAGGAGATCGAGAAGTTCAAGACGTAGCAGCAATGCAGGGTCAAGAAACCTACCACAGAGACACGGAGGCACAGAGAAAGGCGATTCGAAAACGTACGATGTTCTCTGTGCCTCCGTGTCTCTGTGGTGAAAATTAGATTTAGTTCCATAACGCGGTTGCTGTTCACGAATATACGGGTCAATGAATGTGAGAGACACGAGAGAAAAAAAGAGCAGCGTTCCGGAAGACAGCAGGCAGCTCGTTACCTTCCAGCTCGGCGCTGAGGAGTTCGGCCTCGACATCGGGTCGATCGCCGAGGTGGTCCGTCCGCTGCGCATCACGCCGCTTCCCCGGATGCCCGAATTCATCGAGGGGGTCGTCAACCTGCGCGGCACGATCATCCCCGTCGTGGACCTGCGAAAGCGGTTCGGGCTGGAGATCGCTCCGGGTACCGCGAAGAAGGTCCGCATGCTGATCACCCGGGGGGCCGTGCGCGGACCCGGCAGCGCGGGCGGCGACCTGCTCGGCCTGGTGGTCGACGGCGTGCGCGAGGTACTGCACATCCCGCGGCAGCAGATCGATCCGGCGCCGGCTGCAGCACGGGGCCTGCAGGCGGACTTTATCGGCGGCGTGGGCAAGGTAGGCGACCGGCTCGTTATCCTGGTTGACATCACGAAGATCCTGAGCCGGCAGGAACGGGAAGCATTGGCGGAGGCGGGCGATGCCTGATCTGGAGTTCCTGGGAAAAAAACTGCAGAGTGCCGATGGGGAAGAGCGCCGTGAAGCGGTCGTCGATCTCGGTCGTTCGGGGGCCGGCGCCGTGCCGCTTCTCTTTCGCGCCCTGGGAGACACGGACTGGCGGGTGCGCAAGACCGCTGTGGAGGCGCTGGTGCACATCGGCGGCGCCGCTGTCACCGCGCAGCTGATCAAGACCCTGTCGTTCCATGATAATGCCGGCGCGCGAAATGCAGCCATCGAAGCGCTGGTGCATATCGGCGGCGGGGCGATCGACGATCTCCTGCCGATGCTGGGCACTGATGACGCCGATGTGCGGAAGTTCATTGTCGACATCCTCGGCGATATCCGCGACCGCCGAGCCGTGCCCGGTCTGATCAACGCGCTCAAGGATAGGGACGAGAACATCCGGGTCGCTTCCGCAGAAGCGCTCGGAAAGATCCGTGATCCCCGTGCCGTCGATGCCCTGCTGGCATGCCTGCAGGGCGTCAATCAGGGCTGGCTTGACTATGCCGCGGCCGAGGCGCTCGGCGAGATCGGCGACGTGCGTGCGCTGGGCCCGCTGATGAACGCGCTGGGACGCATCACGCTGCGGGAGCCGGTGCTGGAAGCGCTCGGGAAGATCGGCAACGAGCATACGCTTGCGCCGCTGGTAGCAGGCATTTCCGATCCGCTTCGCATCGTGCGCGAGGTGTCCTTGGCCGCGCTCTTGGCCATCTACCGCAAGTGCGATCAGGCGACGCGGCTGACGATCGTGCGGACGGTGCGCGAGGGCATGAGCGATGAAGCCGTCGCCCTTGCCGAACAGATGCTCGCTACCACGACGGGAGAGCTGCAGAAGGCCTGCCTTGCCGTGCTCGGTTGGGCCGGCAGGGGACAGTCCATTCCGAAGCTGCTTGCCCTGCTTACGGAAGAGGAGCTTGAAGAGCCGATGGTGCAGGCGCTTATTGCCATGCCTTCCGGAACAGGAACGCAGCTTCTGGCCTATCTTTCCGACGGGAACGCCCTCGTCCGGCGGACAGTGGCGCGGGTCCTGGGAGAGTTTGGCAGGCCCGAGGCGGAAGACCCGCTGATCGAGCTGCTTTCCGATGAGAACGGACACGTCCGGAGCATGGCCGCCGAGGCACTGGGCCGCTTGCGGAGCAGGAAGGCGGTGGCGCCGATGCTCGATCTTCTGACGGACGAATACAAAAGCGTACAGGACTCCGCAATTCAGGCGCTGGCCGCCATCGGCGATGAATCCGTGCTCGACCGGCTGGTGAAGGAATATACGCTGCAGAACGTTCCGCTGCGCCGGAACATCGCGCTGCTGCTCGGAAAGTTTGCCACAGCCGGTGCGGCCGATGCACTTGTTTTCGCGCTCAAGGACGAAGAGGCCGAGGTGCGCAAGGCCGTTGTCCATGCCCTGGGCAATCTGCCGGAAGAGCGGTCGCTGCGACCGCTGAAACTCGCCGTGACCGACGACGACCCCGAGGTCAGGATGCTTGCAGCCGAGGCGCTGGGCAGGCTTTCCGCGCCCGGTGTTTCCGAGGCGCTCATCTCGCTGCTCGAGGACCAGGACCTCTGGGTAAGGGCTGCCGCGGCCCGCGGGCTCGGAAGGATCGGGGGCGTCCAGGCTGGGCAGCTTCTGGCCTCCTATCTTGACAAGGCAACCGATATCTTTCTGCTGGCGCTCATCGAGATCATGGGAAAGCTTCGGATCAAGGAGGCGCAGGCCCCCCTGCTGAAGCTTGTCGATCACGACGATGCCGAGGTGCGCAAGGTCGTGCTCATGGCGCTGGGGGGTTATTCCTGGGAAGCTATCCGTCCGGCAGTAGTGTCCCGGCTGTCGGACCCGCACTGGAGCGTGCGGAAGGCGGCGATCGAGATCACCAGGCAGCACCGGGATGCCGCACTGGACAAGCTTCTGGCAACGATGGCGGCCGGCGACGCGGATAAGACCGTGCGTCAGGCGGCGATGGACGCGCTAGGGAGATAGATGTTCGAAGAACAGCACATACCGCTCACCGATGACGTTTTCAGGCTCCTTCGCGATCTGGTCCACAGCTACTGCGGCATCTTCTTCGATGACGGCTCAAAGTTCCTCGTTGAGCGCCGTCTGGCGCGCCGCCTGGAAGAGCGCCAGCTCAGGACCTTCGAGGAGTACTACCGCTTCCTCCGCTATGACCGGAAACGGGACGAGGAGCTGGCGGTCCTCGTAGACAATCTGACAACGAACGAGACCTACTTCTTCCGGGAGAGCCCGCAGCTTCGGGCCTTTGCCGAGGAGATCCTGCCTGAGCTGCGCACGACCCTGGCCGACCGCAAATCGCTCCGGATCTGGAGCGCCGGATGCTCTACCGGCGAGGAGCCCTACACCATCGCCATGCTGCTTCTGGAGTCCGGCACGTGGTGGCGTGACTGGCAGGTCGAGATCCTCGGGAGCGACATCAACCAGCGCGTCCTGCACACGGCGCGCAAGGGCGTCTACAAAAAAACGTCGCACCGGGTCTCGACGCCCGAGATGATGAAAAAGTATTTCATCGAAGAAGGCAAGGGCGACTACCGGATCATCGATGCGGTGCGCGAACTCGTATCCTTCAGCTATGTCAATCTCCTCGACCCCTTCAAGACCAGCCTGATCAACAACATGGACGTCATTTTCTGCCGCAACGTGATCATCTATTTCGACCGTGACGCGAAGAAAAAAGTGATCGAAAGTTTTCACGACAAGCTCCGTGACAACGGCTACCTCCTCCTGGGCCACTCCGAATCGCTGATCAACATCTCGAACGCCTTTGTACTGCGCACGCTCAAGAACGACATGGTCTACCAGAAACCGGCGCGGGTCAGGACATGAGCATGCAGGGGGGCGGAGGGCAGAAGGGCATGAAGAAGATCAAGGCGCTGGTCGTCGACGACTCGGCATATAACCGCATGACCATCACCAAGATGCTCGAGGGCGACCCGGGCATCGAGGTCGCCGGCGCTGCCGGCGACGGCATCGACGCGATCACCAAGACGCTGCGCCTCCAGCCCGACGTCATCACCCTCGATCTTGAGATGCCTACCATGGACGGGTATACCTTTTTGCGCTGGCTCATGAAAGAGCGGCCAACGCCCGTCCTGGTCCTGTCGTCGCGCTCGGACAGCCGCAGCGTGTTCCGTGCCATGGAGCTTGGCGCCGTCGATTTCCTGGCGAAGCCCGAGGCCCGCATTTCACGGAGCATCGAAGGGCTCCGGGAAGAACTGACAGCCAAGATCTATGCCGTGCTGAACCTGAAAATGTCGAAGGTCCAGTCGGCCATGGAGCTGATCGCAAAAGGCCCGGCCCCGGATCCGGCAGGCCGGGAAGATAGCGCCCCGCAGGAACGGGGCTCCATCGATGTGGTTGCCATTGCCTCCTCCACGGGCGGGCCGCCGGCACTGCAGGCGATCCTCGCGGCACTGCCGCAGCGCTTCGGCGCCGGGATCGTCATTTCGCAGCATATGCCCCCGGGCTTTACCCGGAGCTTTGCCGAGCGTCTGAACAAGCTCTCGGCGCTCATGGTGAGCGAGGCAGAGGCAGGCGACCGCGTCCTTCCCGGCCGGGTGCTGATCACGCCGGGCGGATATCATCTGCTCGTGCGGAAAGAGGGCGCGAACCTCGCGGTCGAGCTCGTGCCCCGGGTCCCGGAGGACGTGTATGTGCCCTCGGCGGACCGCATGATGGTCACGGTCGCCGATGCCTGCGGCGCCGCAGCGCTGGGGGTCGTGCTTACCGGTATGGGGCGCGACGGCGCAGAGGGCGTGGCTGCCATAAAGAGGCAGGGTGGGCAGTGTCTTGCGGAAAGCGAGGAGAGCGCCGTGGTGTTCGGCATGCCGCAGGAAGCGATCCGGACAGGCGCCGTCGACAAGGTGCTCCCCCTCGGCATGCTGGCCGGCGAGATCCTGCGGCGGTGCAGCCGGAACAGGTCGGGACTGACCTGAGAAAGAAAAATGGGTTCTTGATAATTTCACCGGACTCTATTATAATTCAACCCATATCTGTACCCGTGTGGCCGACGGCGCCGCAGCTCGCCGGCGGTCCCCCGGACAGGTCTCTCCGTTGGGGAGAGATGGCTTTGTTCATTACCGCGGCGGCTTGAGGAGGGCATGATGGAAAAGGACAGCGGATCGATGTCAAAAAAAGTCGAGGACTTTCTCCAGGTCTTCAAAAAAGGCGAGGAGTTCACGCAGGAGCTGCTCAAGGAAAACGAGAAGCTGCGGTACAAGGTCGCCAAGCTCGAGGAACTCACCAAATACTCGGATCGCGACGGTACCTTTAAGGTCCATACGCTGGAGGAGCGGATCAAGTTCCTCGAAGAGGAGAACAAAAACCTGTCCGATCGCTTTCGGGAGGTCGAGGAAGAGAATAAGGATTTTGCGAACCGGTATGTTGAGGTCGAGGCCGAGAACAATAATCTTGCGAACCTGTACGTGGCAAGCTACCAGCTCCACTCCACCCTCGACTTCGGCGAGTCGCTCAAGATCATTCTCGAGATCGTTATGAATCTGATCGGTGCCGAGGAGTTCTCGGTCATGATGCTCGATGAAAAGACGAACGAGCTGACGATCGTGGCCAACGAGGGGATGGGCGACGAACCGCGGCCAAGCATCAAGCTCGGGGAGGGCACCATCGGCAAGTCCTGCAAGTCCGGCGAATCCTACTACCGCGAAGGCGATCCCACCGATCTCACCGGCATCGATTACGCGCATCCGCTCGTCTGCATTCCACTCAAGATCAAGGAGCACGTGATCGGCGTTATCTCGATCTACAAGCTGCTGGTGCAGAAGCAGGCGTTCAGCAACGTGGATTACGAAATGTTCACCATGCTCGCCGGTCACGCGGCAACGGCATTGTTCTCTTCAAAGCTGTATTCCCAGTCTGAGCGCAAGCTGACGACGATCCAGAGCTTCCTCGATCTGCTGAAAGAAAAATAGACGGAGGTAGCAAATGCCCGATTATAATTTTCTGGTTGTCGAAGACTCCCCCACCATGCGGCAGCTTATCTCCTTTGCCCTGAAGCGTATCCCGGGAAGCAAGGTCGTGGAGGCGAACGACGGCATCGACGCGCTCAAAAAGCTGTCAACGCAGAAGTTCGACATTATCCTGACGGACATCAATATGCCGATCATGGATGGTCTGAAGCTTGTGTCCATGGTCCGCAACGATCCGGCGCACAAGGGCATCCCCATTATCGTCATCACCACCGAGGGGGCGGACGAGGACCGGAAGCGCGGGATAGCGCTCGGCGCCAATGCCTACATTCCGAAACCGATCCAGACGGCAGACCTCCTGAACGTGGTCAATCAGATCCTGGGGGGAAAGAAGTAGCGGTCGAGCAACGGATACCAGTAAGAAGCGAACGCAGGGCGAGAAACAGTATTGTTTCTCGCCCTTTTTGTCGATTCACGGGAACGTGAACGAGTCCCGGACGCCCGGGGTGGCTTCTCGTGCGGTTCCTGGAACTCGGGCATGAACGGGACAAGAGCAGCGAGCCCCGGAAACGAAGGATGCACCAATGATCCTTAAAAAAGCATTTGGACACGGATAAACACGGATAAGAGCCGGATAACGGCGGATTATTTCTTTTAATAAGAAGCTCACCCAACAGGTGAATGCTTTGCTTTAGAATTTATCCGCGTTAATCAGATGTTTCCGATTCTTCCGTGTCCAACTGCCGTTTTTAGGATGATTCACTCCGCCGTAGCTTCCCGTTCTCTCAACTGCCCGCATGCCGCAGCAATATCCCTCCCGCGCGACTCGCGGATCAGCACGGTGTAGTCATGGTCCTGCAGAAGCTGCTGGAAGCGCCGGACCGTCGCGTCGTTCGGCCTTCCGAACTCGCTTTCCCGCGAGGGGTTATAAGGAATGAGGTTGACCTTGGCCTTGATGCCGCGCAGCAGTCTGGTAAGCCTCAGTGCATCCTCGGGAGAATCGTTCACGCCGCGCAGCATAACATACTCAAAGGTGATTCGCCGCCTGGGCTCAAGGGGATACCGTCTGCAGGCGGCCAGGAGTTCCCTGATCGGGTAGCGCTTGTTTACCGGCATGATCCTGTCCCGCACCTCGTCGGTCGTCGCGTTCAGCGATACGGCAAGATTTACCTTTATTCCCGATTTGCCGAGCTTCTCGATCTCCGGCACCAGGCCCGCTGTTGAAAGGGTCACGCGCCGGGGAGAAAAGCCGAGGCCTTTTTCTCCGGTAATGATGGACAGCGCCTTCACCACCTCGTCGAAGTTAGCCAGCGGTTCGCCCATGCCCATGAGAACGATATTCGTTATGTGACGGCCGTAGGCAGTATCAAGCTTTCCCCCGGAGAGGATCTGTTCAACTCTCACGACCTGGTCGGTAATTTCATATGCCATGAGGTTTCTCTGGAACCCGCCTCCACCGGTGATGCAGAACCGGCAGCCCTGTGCGCAGCCTACCTGCGAAGAGATGCAGAGGGTCTGCCGGTCTTCATCAGGGATAAGAACGCTTTCGACCGTATGCCCGTCTTCCAGAGCGAACAGGAACTTCCTGGTCCCGTCTGAAGAGAGCTCCTGTCGGAGCAAGCTGAGCGACGCGAGGTCGAAGCGGGTGCTCAGCAGCAGCCGCTCGGATCTGGCGATGTCGGTCATCTCGTCAAATGACTGAGCGCCCTTGCTGTAGATCCAGGCAAAGAGTTGTCCTGCGCGATACGGTTTGCACCCAAGCTCGGCAAGCAATACTTTGAGCTCTTCCATGGTCAGGGTTTTAATGTTTATCAGGGGGGGCGTCAAGACATTCTCATCCAGGGGTATGCATTCGAAAATAAAGATTGGGCATACGTTGCCGACGATAAATGCGGGTAGATCAGTCTTCCGGCATCTTGGCAACCAACGGATTCTACCGGGCTGAAGAGTAACACCTTTGCAAAGCAAAATCAAGAAGGACCATCGATCATGCCAAATTATGGCCGGTCTTTGGAAGGATTTGTAGCGTTTTCGGACAGGAAGGCGCTCCTTTTGTATAAACAACCTATTGATAAATAAGAACTTAAATTAAATGCAATACGGTATGGATATTGCAAAATACAGACGATACTACCTTGTTGCTCAGGTTTTTTTAATGACTACGATACTTGAAACAAAAAAGATTCTGATCGTGGATGATGATCAAGCAGCCTTGACGACGCTATCCGGTTCGTTGCGATCACCGGGTGTGGAAGTGGTGACGGCAAGCAGGCTCGAGTCCGCGGAAGCAGCTTTGGAAAAATATTTTTTCGAGCTGGTCATCGCCGATATCCGGATGTCGGGGATACTCGGTGTCGAGGGGCTTGAGCTCCTGCGCTACGTCAAAACAAACTCGCCGAAAACAAAGGTGATCATCATATCGGGTTCCGGATCAGAAGACCTGCGTAAGCAGGCACTGGAGCGCGGTGCCGACCACTACTGCGATAAGCCGGTAGATATTGAAGCGCTGATGCACCGCGTCAGGGAAATGGGCATCTGTTCACTGCAATGACGGGAGTTGTGTAAAGCACGCGGCACGCTCATAATCGGGAGGTAGAATAATGTTGAAAAAGGTGCTGGTGGTGGATGATTCCGCCCTGATTCACCAGATGTATAAGATGGTGTTGATGCGGTACAAATGCCAGATCGTGGATGCGCTGAACGGTCAGGACGGTCTGGATAAACTGGCAAAAAATCCCGACGCCGACCTCATCCTGCTCGATATCAATATGCCGGTGATGAACGGGCTCGACTTCATCAAGAAAGTGAAAGAGCTCGGGTCGTTCAACCATATCCCGATCGTATTGGTGAGTACGGAGGGAAAGGAAGAAGATACGATGCGCGGACTCGCGCTCGGCGCCAAAGGATATGTGAAAAAACCGTTTCAGCCGAGCGATCTGCATCAGTTGATCGAAAAGTTCTATCCCGCCGAGGTAAAATAGGTTTTTAGACGAGGGGCCATGGCATACCGGGCATTGATCAGATCGGCAGCAGCAGCGGTAGTCATCGTTGCCCTGACCGGCATGGCAACACAATCGCACGCAGAGGTCCGGCTCGGTATCCTGCCGCGCTTAAGCGCGGTCGAGCTTTATGATATGTTTAGCCCGCTCGCCCTCTATCTGAGCAGGGAAACGGGAGAAAAGGTGAGCCTGGTGATACCCCGCGATTTCGATGCCTTCAAGGCAGCTACGCGGGCGGGTCAGATCGATGTCGGTTTCGCAAATCCCCTGATCTATGTGCAGCTGAAAAAAGACCTGCTGCTCAATCCCCTGGCCCTGGCATCAGAACCGAAAGGGGGACCGCGGTTCCGGGGGATCATCGTCGCCCGGAAGGACAGCGCGATCCGCAGCATCCGCGACCTTAAGGGCAAGAGGCTCATGTTCGTGGAAAAGAGCTCTGCCGCAGGTTACATCTTCCAGATGATGGCCTTGCGCAATGCGGGCCTGGACGTGAAAAAGGATTTCATCACGCTGCCCTTTGCTAAAAAACACGATATTGTCGTGAAGGCAGTGTTCAACGGCGCGGCAGACGCCGGCGGCCTTCGGGAGGACGACCTGGAAAAGCAGAGAGGCTCCCTGGACCTTTCTCAGTTAAGGATCGTGGCATATACGGATTACTATCCGAACTGGCCCCTGTTTGCCGCTCCTACGCTTCGTAAGGATTTCACCGAGAAGCTCCGTACCGCGCTGCTCAGGCTCAAGCCAGGCAGCGCCCGTGCTCGTCAGATACTGGGATCTGCGCAGCTCACAGGATTCGTTTCCGTGTCTGACGGCGATTACGACGGACTTCGCCAGGCAGCGACCGCTGCAGGTGCGCTTTAGCCGGGGCGGGGAGCTCCTCGGGGTAGGCTCAACACATTGAGGCGAGCAGGCAGCATATCTTCAGCGAAAGGACGCAGTGCGGAAATGACAGAAAACAATGGAGAGGAACTGAATACCCAGGAAGCGATGACTGCTCTGCTCGGGACCTATTATGACTGCAGCAGCGAAGGACAGTCCCGGATCGCAGCACGGGTCAGCGGAAAACCGGATGATCTTGTCTATTCCGTTCTGGAGCAGGCTCTCCGCAACGACGCCAATGCCAATCTCAGAAATGCGGCCATGGAGCTTTATGTTGCCTTCGGCAGCCGGTCGTTGTCCCGTCTTGCCGTTCTCCTAAAGGATGCCAATGAAGAGGTGCGGACCTTTGCAGCGGTCATGCTCGGCACGATGGGAAACCCTGAGGCGGTATTGCCGCTGATCGACGCACTGACGGATGCGGACCTCAATGTGAAGCATGCAGCAGCAGAGTCTTTGGGCAGGATCAGGGACGACCGGGCAGTGCTCCCGCTCATCGAGGCGCTGACCGGCGACATGTGGCTTCAGTTCCCGGCAGCGATGGCGCTGGGCGAGCTGGCCGACAGCCGCGCGATCGGACCTCTTGTGGCGCTGCTGGAAATGCCGGGCGCCAACATGCCGGCGATCCAGGCATTGGGAAAGATCGGCGATCCCGCGGCCCTGGGGCCGCTCAGCAAACTGCTTGAGGATGAGGAGCCGTCATTGCGAGAGTGGACCCTGGAGGCCGTAGCCGCCATTTTTGCACGATGGCCCGACAGCGGCGGCAACCTGTCGGTCAGCCCGAGAGCATCAGGCCTGCTGCTCGAAATCCTCGGCTCGAATAATCACGAGGCGAAGCGAAATGCCGCGATCACGCTCGGTTGCTGCAAGATACAGGAAGCATTGCCTTCTCTTGCCGGGTTGTGCGAAGACCGGGACATCGGCGAGGTGGCTCGCAAGGCCATCGCCAGGATCGGCCGGGGCTAGAGTTTGGCCTTCGGGGTCTGCGCGGCTGCTTACCCCCATTGTTCGCTGACGTGTTGAGCGATCGACTTGTTTCTGCAGCTCCTCTTGTACTCCATCTGGCGCTCCGTTCCTTTTCCGGCAGATAATTATGCGTCTCCCCCCGAAGAGGTGTGTTCCCCCAGAATCACCCTGTTTATACTCAAGAAGACAGGACGATTTCCCCCCCCGCTAATTCCCTATGATTATCAGGTATTGCGGAACAGGCTTGTCTGGTCCGCGCTACCTGCAGCGCCTCTTTTCAGAGACAAAAATCCCTTGACACTTTCGAGCGTTAGATGTTATTTTGTCCTCTATCTTAAGGAGATTCCAGTGAAAATCGCTATAACCGGCAAGGGCGGCGTTGGAAAAACCACACTTTCCGGCCTTTTAGCGCGGCTTTATGCCGCTGAAGGCAAAAAGGTCCTTGCTGTTGACGCTGATCCGGACGCGAACCTTGCCTCTGCGCTCGGCATCTCCCCTGAGGCGGCAGCACGGGCCCTTCCGCTGGCAGAACAATCGGATATGATCGAGGAACGCACGGGCTCTCGTCCCGGCAGGCCCGGCGGCATGTTCAGCATCAACCCCAAGGTGGATGATATTCCCGAGGCCTACGGCGTGCAGCACGAGGGGGTCCGGCTGCTCGTCATGGGAAAATCGAAAGAGGCAGCAGCGGGCTGCTACTGTCCGGAGCATGTGCTGCTTCGCCGCCTCGTGAGCCACCTCATCTTGAAACGGGACGAGGTGGTCATCCTTGATATGGAAGCGGGCATCGAGCACCTGACCCGCGGCACAGCCGGCAGCGTCAATGCCTTCATCGTGGTGGTGGAGCCTGGTCAGCGGAGCATGCAGACCGCCCGCCAGATCGAATCGCTGGCGCACGGCCTTGGCGTGAAAGAAGTTTTTGTGGTGGGCAACAAGATCCGGACAGAATCGGAAAAAGCGTTCATTCTGGAACATCTCAAGGGGATGAAGTTCCTGGGCTTTATGAGCTATGCCGGCGATGCCGTGACCGCTGATCTTGACGGGAAGTCCCCCTACGATGCAGCGCCGGTCACCCGGGAAGAGGTCAGAAAGATCAAGGTTGCCCTCGACCAGCTCATGACGAAATAGTGTGAAGGACAAACTCAGAAAAAAAATACTGGATGCACGGTTCGCGCTCACCCCTGACGTACGGCGGGCCAAAAGCAGGGAGATCGAGCAGCGGTTGTTCAACCTCCCGGAATTCAAAAGCGCAGCCCTGGTCATGTTCTATGCGTCCTTTCAGAGCGAGGTGGAGACGCATGGCATGATTCGCCGGGCTCTTGCAGAGGGCAAACGTGTCGTGCTGCCGCGCGTAAAGGGCAAAGAGCTTGAGCTTCTGGAGATCGGGAATTTCGACGGGGACGTGAGCCCCGGCGCCTGGGGAATCCCTGAGCCGGACCAGGGGAAGCCGGTGGACATCAAGGACATCGGGCTCATCGTCGTTCCGGGCGCAGTGTTCGACGAGCGCGGCAACCGCGTGGGATACGGAGCAGGCTTTTACGACAAGCTTCTTCCGCACTACCGGGGGATGACCGCAGCGCTGGCATTCGAGCTCCAGGTCGAGCCGCAGGTGCCGGCTGACGCCCACGACGTGCCGGTGAAGAAGATCGTGACGGAGAAAAGGATCATAGAAGCAAATTCTAAGTCCTGATCGAGAAATTCTAAACGAGAAAGATGTTGAAGGAGTCTGTGCTTCGGATCTAGATGTTCGAATTTAGGGTTTGTTCATTCTTATGGATATTAAAAAAATAGAAAAAGGCGTCAGGCTCATCATCGAAGGCATCGGAGAAGATACCGACCGACCGGGTTTGAAAGATACCCCTTCGCGCGTGGCTGAGATGTACGCTGAGATCTTCTCCGGGATCTCCACCGACACGGAAAAACTCCTGATCCCCATGGCAGGAGAAAGCCACGACGAGATGGTTATGATCCGCGACCTCCCGTTCTATTCGATATGCGAGCATCATCTGCTGCCATTCTTCGGCAGGGCACATATTGCTTACATTCCCGGCTCCGGTAAAATCGTGGGAATCAGCAGCCTGGCCAAGGCGCTTGAGGTCTTTGCCAAGCGGCCCCAGGTGCAGGAGCGGCTGACGGCGCAGTTCATCGACCTCATTGTGAGCCACTTGAAGCCCAAAGGCGCCATGGTGGTCATCGATGCAGAACATCTCTGCATGAGCATGCGCGGCGTAAAAAAGCCCGGCGCCCGGGTGGTGACCTCTGCGGTGCGCGGCAGCTTCCGCACCAAGGAGTCGACGCGCATGGAAATGCTGGAGCTGTTGACAAAAAAAGAGTGATTGCGTGAATGCGTGAATGAGTAGATGAGTAAATGCGGAAAGACGTTTCGCATATACGCATAACCGCATTTACGCTTCAACACGACTAACAGGAGTGACTAATGGCAACAGGCACAACATGCATCCCGACCGAGTACAAGCCCTACGGCGCTGATATCAAGGAAACGCGGCCTTATTCTCCCTGCCGCGCGGCATGTCCGGCGCACACGGACGTGCAGGCCTATGTGGGCCTCATCGCCCAGGGAAAATATACCGAAGCCTTCGAGGTGATCACCTCGGTGAACCCCATCGCATCGGTTTGCTCCATGATCTGCCACCATCCCTGCGAACAGTCCTGCAGGCGCTGCGGTGTTGACGAGCCCCTCGCCGTGCGGCACCTCAAACGCTTCGCCATTGAGCAGTCCAAGGAGTATCGCCGCGCCAAGCGAAAGCTTGTCCAAAAAACAAAGAACAAGAGCGTCGGCATTATCGGCTCCGGCCCCTCGGGTCTGACCGCGGCGCGCGATATGGCCAACCTCGGCTACAACGTCACGATCTACGAACGCCATCCCGTGCTCGGCGGCATGCTGGCAACAGCGATCCCGCCGTACCGGTTGCCCCGGGAAGTATTGAAGGAAGATATTGACGATGTGGTCACCAAGGGCATCGAGGTGAAGACCGGGTTCGAGGTCGGCAGGGATGCGAAGCTTGACGACCTGGCGAAGAAGCACGATGCCGTGCTGGTCGCCATCGGTCTTTCGCTCAGCCGGTCATTGAACATCCCGGGTGTTGAAGGCCCCGGCGTGCTGCTTGCGATCCCCTATCTCGAAGATGTGGCCTTCGGCCGCGATCCGAAACTGGGGAAAAAAGTGCTCGTCATTGGCGGCGGGAACGTTGCCATGGATGTTGCGCGCAGCGCCCGGCGGCTCGGCGTAGAGAAGGTCGAGATGGTCTGTCTCGAGAACGAGCAGGAGATACCGGCCTGGAAATGGGAAGTCGATGAGGCGGTAGAAGAAGCGGTAAAGATCAACTACCGCTGGGGGCCGAAAGCGGTGAAGCGGGTCGGCGACAAGGTCCTGGGTCTTGAAGTG
>Ga0334722_10003778_pt1 | contig 16121 bp, 9 predicted proteins | sample C3_bottom_MG_FD_207210 | JGI IMG/M metagenome (GOLD analysis project Ga0334722, IMG submission 207210) | Sediment microbial communities from Yellowstone Lake, YNP, Wyoming, USA - C3_bottom | ecosystem: Environmental > Aquatic > Freshwater > Lake > Sediment | place: USA: Wyoming | collected...
GCTGGAATCCGGGAGGAACCGTCATGTCGAGCTTCGCCGGCATGACATCGGAGAGCGCGTGGAGCGAGAGCGCCGTGTTGTGACTGAAGGTGCCCTGAGGTTCCCCACGACGATTGTGAGCCCAGAGCTGCCACATCATCAGATCAGGTCTAGTGGCCAGGGGGAATCGAGAAAGCCGGTAGATACCTCGGTGCTCGCGGACCCAATCGCCGTTGCGCACATGACGCGGGTGCGTGTTGTCGGCGTAGCCGGCCCGCCGGGCTTGGCGCGCGGTGAAGAAGCCGCCTTGTTGCTTGGCGACCTGATAGAGTCGTTCTTCCGAGTCTTGCCGTTTCACGGTATATAGCCTCATCTGACGCGATGGATTATACCTTCAATTGGCTGCAGGGGGCAACGGATGCAACCCCTCACGCCGCCCCGCACCACAGCTGCAGGTACCGTTGGTTGCGAGCCCCGCAACCATGACGGCCGCAAGTGGAAACGCTTGCGGCCGTCGCCATGTACGGCACGGGGATTTGAACCCACGACGCGTTGGCCGTGGTAATTTCAGGAGGTGCGCTGACGCGCATCGGTCGAGGTGCGCGAGTTCCTCGCACTGCCAATAGAATAGAGACTCCAACCTCAGAACACGGAGACTCAAATGAGAACGCTCAAAATCATCGAGCACATCTCGCTGGACGGCGTGATCCAGCACTCCGCCGATGATGGCGATTTCCCCTACAGCGACTGGACCGCGCCCTATCGGACCCCCGCTGGCCGGGACGCAGTCATGGCCGCACATGGCGAGCGCTTCGATCTGCTGCTTGGCCGTCGCACCTACGATATCTGGTCGGGCTTCTGGCCAAAGGCGCCGAGCAGTCCGATAGCGGACCGCCTCAATGCGGCAACAAAATTCATCGCGACCCACCGTCCGGACAGTCTTGAATGGGGCCCGTTCGAGGGCCTTGGACCAGACATCGTCGAGGGCATTCGCCGCATCAAATCGGAGGGCGGCCCGGACCTTATCCTCTCGGGCAGCTCCACACTGACATCGACGGTGCTCGAACGTGGCCTTGCGGATGAAGTTGTGCTGATCGTTTCTCCGGTTCTGTTGGGCACGGGGAAGCGCTTCTTTGCGGAGGGGACCCCGGCACGCGCATTCCAGCTCGTCAGCACGCAAGCAACGCCGTCCGGCGTCATCCTCAGTACGTACAGGGTCGCCGGGCCTTTGAAGACCGGATAGTTCGACGACGCGACATCGTCAGTGAATGCCGGAACGCCGTAACCGAGCAGGCATGAAAGATGTGCCTGCGGCGATCGAGGCCGTTTGGATGATCGAGTCTACACGGCTCATCGCCGCCATTGCACGCGAACTGGAATGGCAACAACAGCAGCTCGCAGCTGCGCCTGATCTGCGGCCTCACCACGGCGAAGATCGCCCGCGCTTTCCGCGGCCAAGGCAGGAACTCCCTCGTGTTGGGAGGTCAAGGACTCTTACTCAGGCGCGCACACCCACCACCTGGAGATACTCCGCATCGACAATCGTGCGGGAGGGCTCACTGGACTGATTGTTCGATGCCCACAGGGTCACAAGAGCTGCGCGAAGCCAGTCGTGATCGTCTGCCGTAAGCGAGGCGAATGCCCGCGCTGCAGGCCCGTAGTTATCGCGAAAGAAGTCAACCACCCCGTCCGGCGTAAATGGGTAGTCGAACCGGTAGGAGACTCGCGTCAACCGAAGGTCGGAGACCCCGGTGCCAAATCGCTCCCGCACGATGGCCTCGTCTCCCCAGAGCACCGGCGCGGGCATGCCCGGGGGCGCGATGAAGCGCGCGAATGTCTTGAACATCTGGCCGATGAAGCCATCCCGGGTCCAATTGGCCATGGCGATGGTCCCGCCGGGACGGCAGACTCGCACGAATTCCGCCGCCACCAGTGCCGGACGCGGCGCAAACATCGCGCCGAAAAGGCTGGCGACCACGTCGAAACTGGCATCCGCGTACGGCAGGGCTTCGGCGTCGCCCTCGTCGAAGCGCGCGTCGAGTCCCTCCGATGCGGCACGGCCTCGCGCGGCCAGGATCGAGTTCGTGGCGATGTCGACTCCCGTAACCTTGGCGCCCCGACGCGCAGCGATAAGTCCGAGTTGACCGGAGCCGCAGGCAACATCGAGCAGCGAAGATCCGGCCTGCACTCCCACCCGATCCAGGAATTCGACGGCGCTCGATTCCATGAATCGTGAGAAGTAGTCGTAGTTTCCATCCATCCAGGTAGCCTTGAGACGGGCCTTCAGGGTGTCGATCTCCGTGGTGGTCGCAATGGGGGCCATGGTCATCTCTCCTCAGATTGGGTGGGGTGCGTGGGGTCGGGACCGTGCGCCGACACCGGGCCCCTGCGCCACGGTAGTTATGACGCAGCCGGCCCGACAGTCGGTTCGTATGACACATTTGTCGTCGCGGAGATACCCGCTCGAGACGAGACGTCTCCATCGCGAGTCATGACGGCCGGCGTCGCGTCACTTGGGAAAGACGATTTTCGCTGATGTTTCGAAACGCCTGAAGGCCGAGTACTCCGCGATACCGGTTGTCCGTCCCGCTACCGGCGCAGCGCCCTTCGTGGATGCCTGCACGACGCTGTCAGCGCGCCGGCAGCTCGCCGTAGAACGCCCAATCGATGTTCATGTCCCGCGTAAGCGTCTGCCTGGTGAGCGCCAGCCTGAGAAGCGCGATGGGCATGCTCCCCTGTCGAAGAATCTCGTCGTGGAACTGCTTGTCGGTCATCTGCTTCGAATCCACCAGTTCCCTGCGAAGGCCGCGCAGCTGCAAGCCGCCCAGCAGGTACGCCGCCTGATACAGCGGGCCGTAGCCGCCCTGGAACGATCGGCGGACCTCGGCCGTGGCGTTGTCGCGTTCGTGGCCGACTCGATCGACCAGAAAGTCGATGCACTCCTGAGGAGACCACTCTCCCATGTGGAACCGGAGAGAGAAGATAATGCGCGCGCAACGATGCATCCGCCAGAACAGCGCGCCGACCTTCTGCATGGGAGTCTTGTCGAAACCCATGTCGTAGAGCGTCAATTCCCAGTAGAGCGGCCATCCTTCAGAGGAGAACGGCGTGTTGATCCCGAGATTGGCGCGGTAGCCACCGAAGCGCGAGCCCATAAAGCCCACGAGGTTGTGTCCGGGAATCATCTCGTGAAACGCCGTGGCGTGTGAGAACCCTGGATTATTGCCTCGCATGCTCTGAAGACGCGCGTCGTAGTCCATCGTGTCGGTCGGATACGACACCTGGATAAGTGATCCTCCCAGGAAGAATGGGTTGGACAGCTGGGCCTGCGCCGACATCATGTTCATGTGCAGTGACTCGCTCGCCACGCGTGGCACGGTGAGCAAGTCCTTCGCGCGCAGGAAGTCGATCGCTTCGTACATCAGATCGCGAACCAGGGCCGGCTGGCCGCCGGGCGGCACGTACGACTCCTTCGTCCTCTCGACCGCCTGCTTCCAATCGTCGCCCAGGCCCATCTGGCGCGACGCTTTCTTCATCTCTTCTTCACACCAGGCGAACTCGCGATTCGCGAGCGCGATGAGTTGCTCTGGCGTGTACGGGATCATCTCCTCGGACAGATCCAACACGAGTCCTTCGCGACCACGCGCGGCTCCAGGAATGCCCGTGGCGTCTGTCTTCCGTGGCGGATTCTGCGGAAGCGTCAGCCCCGCACGAGCGATGCGCGCCTCGCTCGTCCGCTTCAAGTACAGGTAGTCCACCTGCGCGTTGCGGCTGAGTTTGTCGAACTCGAGCGTCTTGAGCGCGGCCAACCACTCGGTGTAGTACTTCGGATCGACTGGCGCCGCGGCAGCGCCGCTGCGTCCGCCCCGGCCACCGCCAGCCCCTGCGAGAAAGCGTGCCACGATGTCGCGCATCTCGTCCTGGCGAAGCGCGATGATCTCCTGCAGGTTCGGCACATCATCAACAGCTGGCGCTGGGGGAATCGGCGTCATTCGAGGAGCCGGCAGCGTGGATGGCAAGTCCGACGCGGCCACCTTGTCGCGCAGGAAGGCCGCGTATCCCGTGAGCGCTTCGTCCACTCGTTTGTAAGGCACGCCCATCCACCACGTGAACAGCGGGTCGTAGCCGTTGTAGAAACCAAACCACTCCGTGGTGATGGCGCGAAGTGCATCGGCGGCGGCGGCTCCGCGCAGCGCGAGTTCGCGCCCCGGCCGCATCGCGTCCGCCGGGGCGTCGGCGGCCAACCCCGCTTCGAGCTTCGCCCGGATCTCGGCAATCTGACGAACGACGCCCGTGATGACGGCGGCGGCCTTCTGGCTGTTGCTGTTTTCGATCCGAATGCGCGCTTCGGCCAGCTGCACAAGTTGCGGCGCCATCGGCACGAGCGGCATCACAGCCGCCAGCGTCTGGGTTTCTGCTTCGAGCGTCTGGAGGTTGGCTGCAATCTGGCTCTTCAACGTCGCGAGATCAGTTTGCGCCTTGGGCGTGAGTCTCGCGGCGTCAAGGCGATTTATCGCCGCCTGCCAGTTCAGGTCATAGCGTTTCAGCCGCGCGATCCGATTTGGCGACAGCGGTACTGGGGGTGCCGCAGCCGCTGCGCCCGATGCTGCTTGAGCAAGTGGCTGCGCGGGCGCTCCACCAGCCGTAGCGGTTGGGGCGCCTGAAGCCCCGGCTGGGGGTTGGGCGGGTGCTGCCCCACCGGCTCCACGCCCCCCGCCGCCGCCTCCGCCTCGCCCACCTCTCCCTCCGCCGGCGTAGTTGCCAAAGAGCGTCGCTCGATCGAGCGCGTAGCGCTGGACGACGAGCCGCAATTCGCTGTCCGGAGCCGCGAGCAGTTGCCCTAGATCGGCTGGAACCGGTTGCGCCACCGGCGCTGGAACCGGGTTCGCCTGCTGTGTCCCGGTCTGCGCCGCGAGCGGCAGGGTGAGCAGAGCGACAAATCCGACAGCGGCAAACAACATTCTCGTGCGACTCAACGTCATGGTGCGACTCCTGGAGGTAGTTCTACTGGCACCCGTGGAATTCACGAACTATCAGCATGTCGTGTCGGTGATTTAGCGCGGGTTGTGCCTCAGGCCCTCGCGCAGCAACTCGGCAATGTGCCACACGCGACGTCCGGTCGTCTGCGTCACCTGCTCGCGACAGCTGAAACCGTTCGAAACGATGTAGGTGTCGGCGGCAGCCGCTCGCACCGCCGGTAGCAGCCCGCGCTCCCCTACCTGAATCGAAACGTCGTAGTGGTGTCGCTCGAATCCAAACGCGCCAGCCATACCGCAGCAGCCGGCGTCGAGCAGCGTGAACTCGAGCCCCAGCTTCTTCAACACTGCGATTTCGTCGTCTATTCTGAGCGACGCCTTCTGATGACAATGGGCTTGCACGATGGCGCGGCCCTTCAGCGTCGCGGGCACGGTCTTGCCCTCTCTCTCGAGGAATTCCGTCAGGAAGAACATCTGCTCACTCAGCTTGTGCGCAAGCGCGTCGTCTGGGAAGAACCGCAATAACTCGTCCCTGAACACCGATACGCAGCTCGGCTCGAGACCGACGATAGGCACGCCGGTTTCGATGTCGGCGCGCAGGCACTCGAGGATGTCGGCCAGTTGACGGCGGGCCGCGTCGAGCAGGCCGTGATCGTAGAGCGGACGGCCACAACAGAGGTGCTTCCTGGGAATCTCCACACGATAGCCGACGGCGTCGAGGACCTCGGCGGCGGCCCCGGCCACTTCGGGGTGGAAGTAGTTGTTCGAGGTGTCGGCCCAGAGAAGCACTCGCGGCCGCACATCGCCCTTCGGCGCGCGGGCCACGAACGACCGCCTGAAACTGCGCGACGCAAACGTCGGCATGCGTCGTTCGGGCGCGATGTCGAGCGCCCACTTGACCATGGAGCTGAATGGCCTCACGTGGGTCAGGACATTGGTCAGCGTCGGCACGTACTCGGCGAGCGCGGCCCAGCGATGAATGAACCCGAACGCGTACGAACGCAGCGGTCTGAGTCGTCTCTCCCAGTAGTGGGCCAGGAACTCGGCTTTGTATGCCGCCATGTCAACGCCCACCGGACACTCGCTCTTGCAACTCTTGCACGACAGACAGAGATCAAGCGCCTCGTATACGGCCGGGCTTCGAAATCCGCCCCTCACCACTTCGCCCTGCATCATTTCGAACAGCAGGTGCGCACGGCCGCGCGTCGAGTGCTGCTCATCCCGCGTCACCATGAATGACGGGCACATCGACCCGATGTCGGTCTTACGGCATTTCCCCACGCCGACACAGCGCACGGCCGCATCGGCAAAGCTTCCTTCCGTCGGATAGGCGAACCGGCTCGCCATCTCCGGCGGATGATACTGGGGCATCCGCAGATCTTCATCGAGGCGGTACGGATTGACGACCTTCCCGGGGTTCATCCGGTTGTCGGGATCCCAGATGGCCTTGAATTCGCCGAAGGCCTGGACCAGCTCCTCACCGAACATCCGCGGCAACAGTTCTGCGCGCGACTGCCCGTCGCCGTGCTCACCCGACAGCGACCCTCCGTAGCCAACCACCATGTCGGCGGCCTGCTCGACAAACCGTCGATACGCGGCTATCCCCTCCCGTGAATGCAAGTCGAAGTTGATACGAGTGTGGACGCAGCCCTGACCAAAGTGGCCGTACAACGCGCCCTGCAGACCAAACGCCGCCATCAGCTTGCGAAGGTCGCGCAAGTACCCACCGAGCCGCTCGGGCGGCACCGCGGCATCTTCCCACCCTTCCCAGTTGTGGCCCTCACCCGGCACGAACGATGTCGCGCCCAGTGCCGATTCGCGAACGCTCCAGGCCTGCTGACTTTCGACCGGATCGCGGAACAGCCGCATCGAGGGGGGGGTGGGTCGTGAGCGGAAGCCCTCCATGAGCTGTTCAGCTCGCCCTTCCGCCTCGGATATCGTCTCACCACCGAATTCCGCGTACAGCCAGCCTCCGCCGGGCGGCAGCAGGGCGAGGCCCTTGGCGTTCAGCTTCTTCCTGCGAGTGTGGTCAACCAGCAACCGATCGATGCCTTCGAGTCCGATTGGGCCAAATCCTGACACGAACGGCACAGCGTCGGCCGCCAGATACACGTCGTCAAAGCCCAACAGCAGAAGTGCGCGCGCCGGCGGACTGGGCACCAGCCGTGCGGTCGCCTCGAGAATCGTGACGCACGTGCCCTCGGTGCCGACCAGCGCCCGCGCCACGTGAAATCCGTTCTCCGGCAACAGGTAGTCGAGGTTGTAGCCCGACACGCGGCGCGGAATCCTCGGAAAGCGCGCTCGCACCAGCTCACCGTACCGGTCGCGCAGCGCTCGGAGGCCCCGGTAGATTTCGCCGCGCCGTCCGCCGCCACCGATGATGCTGTCGAGCTCGTGTTCCGGGGTCGCGCCCACCCGCATCCGGAGGCCGTCGTACGTCAGCACCTCCAGCTCGTCGATGTTGTCGTCGGTCTTGCCCGCCATCACCGAGTGCGGTCCGCAGGAATTGTTTCCAATCATCCCGCCGACCGTGCACCATCGGTGGGTCGCCGGATCGGGTGCGAACGTCAGATGATGCGCCTCCGCCATCTCGCGCAGCCGATCGAGCACGACGCCAGGCTGGATGCGTGCCTGTCGTGCGACGGGATCCACGGACAGAATGCGGTCCAGGTGCCGCGACATGTCGATGACCACCGCGACGTTGCAGCATTGCCCCGCCAGGCTGGTACCGGCGCCACGCGTCAGGATGGGAGCGCCAACCTGCCGGCAGGCGGCGACGATCTCGAGGACGTCGTCGATATCCCGCGGAACGACCACGCCGATGGGTACATGTCGGTAGTTGGATGCGTCGGCGGCGTACAGCGCCCGGCTGGCGGGATCGAACCTGACGTCGCCTTTGATCTTCGGGCGAAGCCTCGCGGCCAGGGCGTCTGCATCGCGCATGTCGGCGGTTCCCCAGGTCGGGCGCGAACGATGGAAGCGCGTTTCAGTGGCCATGGCGCGCCGTTCAGCATACCAGAGCGCTGTATACTTGGCGGATTGTCCCCAGCCGACAGACGGCAGAGAGAGGGTTCGCGTGTTTGACTTGATCCAGGACTTCTTCCGATTCGTCTACAACGTCCCGAAGCTCATTGAGGTCGGCGGGCTCATCGGCCTCGTGGTCGTGGTGTTCTCCGAGACCGGACTGATGGTGGGGTTCTTCCTGCCCGGCGACTCATTGCTCGTCACAGCGGGCATCGTCGCCTCGAGCGGGCTCCTGAACATCTACACGTTGATTCCCTCGCTCATTGTCGCGGCCGTCTGCGGCAACGCCACTGGGTACTACATCGGCAAGCGCGCGGGTCAGGCGCTCTACAGCCGGCCCGACTCCTTTTTCTTTCGCCGCCAGCACCTGATTCGCACGCACGAGTTTTACGAGCGGCACGGCGGCAAGACGATCATCCTTGCGCAGTTCATCCCCATCGTTAGGACCTTCGCACCGGTGGTCGCGGGCGCCGCCAACATGACCTACCGGCGTTTCGCCTCGTTCAATGTGATTGGCGCGATCGTGTGGATTACGAGCATGACGCTCACGGGATACTTGTTGGGCAGCTTCATCCCCAACATCGACAAGAACATTCACATCGTCGTGGCGATTGTGATCTTCCTGTCGCTGCTGCCGGCCATCATCGCGTGGCTCCGCTCGCGGACGGCGAAGACTTAGCCTTCCTACGGGCGAGCGCGTACCAGATCCGCGAGCCGAGCAGCACCGCGACGATGATCGCGTAATTGCGTGGCGGGCGGATATCTGCTTTCACCAGCCACCAGTAATGCACGACGCCGACGATGGCCGAGGCGTAGGCCAGACGGTGGAGCGCTCGCCATTTCTTCCCGCCCAGTCGCCGAATCATCCCAGCCGTCGACGTGGTCGCCAATGGGATCAACAGCGTGAACGCGGTCGCTCCAGCGGTAATGAATGGCCGCTTATAGACGTCTTTGATCATGGATGCGACATCGAAGAACTGGTCGAGCCAGACATAGGTCAGCAGGTGCAGCGAGCCGTAGAAGAACGCATACAGACCGAGCATCCGCCTGAACCGGATAGCGTCGTTCCAACCCGTCCAACGCCGCAGCGGGGTGGCCGTCAGCGACAGCAGCAGGAACCGGAGCGTCCACACGCCGGTCTCGCGTGTGATGGTCTCGATGGGATTTGCCCCGAGCGCGTGAGACCACGCCCCCCAGCCCAGATACACCACAGGGCCGAGGGCAGCGGCGAAGACCAGTACCTTGGCGATTCGGATCATCGGCACGGCGCCCCGAATCCCGAATCCCGAACCCCTGGTCCCGAGTGCTTCGTGCGGAGGTGCGCCGCCTGGGTCCTCAATAGTTCCTCCGCAGGTCCATCCCCGCGTACAGCCCCGCCACCTGATCGGCGTAGCCATTGAACATCAAGGTCTTCCGCTTGAAGAACTCGCCGATGCGCCGCTCGCTGCCCTGGCTCCAGCGCGGATGATCGACCTGGGGATTCACGTTGGAGTAGAACCCGTACTCCTGCGGCGCGTACGCCTGCCACGCCGTGGTCGGCTGTGTATCGACCAGCCTGATGCGCACAATGGACTTGATGCTCTTGAAGCCGTACTTCCACGGCACAACCAGGCGGAGCGGTGCGCCGTCCTGGTTGGGCAGCACGCGTCCGTACAATCCGACGGCGAGCAGGGTCAGCGGGTGCATGGCTTCGTCGAGTCGCAATCCCTCGACATACGGCCAGCGCAGGATCGCCGACCTGAGGCCGGGCATCTGATTGCGGTCGGCGAGCGTCGTGAATTCGACGAACTTCGCTTTCGACGACGGTTCGGCGCGCTTGAGCAGATCGGCCAGCGGAAATCCCACCCATGGAATGACCATCGACCAGGCTTCGACGCAGCGCAGTCGATAGACGCGCTCTTCGAGCGTGTGCGGTTTGATGAGGTCCTCGAGCTCATAGTCGCCAGGCTTATTGACGAGCCCGTCAAGCTTGACGGTCCATGGCTTGGTCCTGAAGTTCTTTGCGTTCCGTGACGGATCCGCCTTGTCAGTGCCGAATTCGTAGAAATTGTTGTACGACGTGACATCGCCAAAGGGGGTGAGATCCTCATTGACGGTGTACGCGCTCTTGCGGACGTTCGGAATCTGTTCCTGCGCCGCTTCCAGCGTGACGCCAGACGCCAGGCTTCCCGCTGCGGCCAATGCTGGCAGGGCGGCGGCCAGAAGAAACTCCCGTCGCCGCAGGTAGAGACCTTCGTCGGTGATTTCCGACGACGGGATGTCGGAAGCGAGTCGTGTGAGCATCGGAACCCTCACCTTCAGCTTACGCCCAAGCCCTTCGACTCGCAAATGCTCGCTCAGGGTTGCTCGCTCAGGGTTTGGCCTGAGCGAATCCGCTGGCCGCCGAGATCCTGAGCCGAAGGCCAAGTCGTTCGGCTCGCAAATGCCGTAGTGAATTCTCGCGATTGGCTTTCTATGTCTCTCGCAGTACACTTCCACACACTCCCCCGGAGACCTCCATGCCACGTCATGCACAGACTGATCCGACTGCGCGCCAGGCTGGCGGCGGTACGCCGCCCAAGTTCACTCCCCAGACCCTCGCCTTCCTCCGCGCGCTTGCGCGCAACAACAGGCGCGAGTGGTTCCACGAGCGCAAGGATCGCTACGAAGAGGTGGTGCGCGCGCCGATGGCCGCGCTGGTGGAGCGGCTCGCCGTGGAGTTCCGCGACTTTGCGCCCGACCTGGTTGCGACGCCTCGCGCGTCCATGTACCGGATCTACCGCGACACCCGATTCAGCGCCGACAAGACGCCGCTCAAGACCCATATTGCCGCTGTGTTTCCCCATCGTCTGCTGCCTAAACACGAGGGGGCGGGCTTGTACCTGGAAGTCGCTCCGCAGCATGTCTGGCTCGGGGGCGGGATGTACATGCCCGCAACGTCGCAGCTGCACCTCGTGCGCGAGCACATTGCCGCCAACTACCGGCGCCTGCGCACCATCGTCGAGTCACCGGGCTTTCGCCGCACATTCGGCGAGCTGACGGGCGAGCGTTTGAAACGAGTGCCGCTCGGCTTTCCGAAAGATCATCCGGCGGCTGAATACCTGAAGTTCCGGCAGTTCCTGGCCGGTTGCGAGAAGCCGGCCGCCTTCGCCACGTCGCCCGGCTTCTACCGGACGCTCGTGGCGGCGTTTCGCGCAGCCGCGCCACTGATTGCGTTTCTCAACGCGCCGCTCGTGGCCGATCGCGGGCGGACCGCCGATCCGGCCGTATGGCTTTCGAGCGAGCGGTAGCCCGCAGACTGAACAGCACAATGTTGCGCCTGGCTATCGCGCTCGTCGGCGGCGTGCTCGTGGTCGCGAGTGCGCACGCACAGATCCGGCTGGGCGACGAGACCGATCGGAGCGCCTTTCGCGCGTGGTTTACGTTTCTCGCCGATGCGCAGTTCTACCGCCACACGACCGACGTTACCGATTGCGCGGGGCTCGTGCGTCACGCCGTCCGCGAGGCCCTGCGCGTACACTCGCCGGAGTGGCACAGACTCGCCGGCCTTCCCGTGTCTCCGCCGTACGCCGACGTGCGCTCCCGTCCGCAACCGAGGCCGGGCGGGTGGCCGCTGTTTCGCGTTGACGAGGACCGCTACGCCGAATTCGCCGATGCCCGAACGATCATCGGGTTGAACGGCCGGAGTCTCGGGCGCGACGTTCGGGCCCTGCGCCCCGCGGACCTGTTGTATTTCAGGCAAGAAGGCCAGGACGCGCCCGATCACCTGATGGTCTACATTGGTCCGTCGATGTTCGAGCAGGACGGCAGGGACTGGATCGTCTACCACACAGGTCCAATCGACGGTTCGGCGGGCGAAGTGCGTAAGATCCGGCTGGCCGACTTGTTGCGCCATCCCGCCGCGCGCTGGCGACCCATCATGCAGAACCCGGCGTTTGTCGGGCTTTTTCGACTGGGTTGGTTATGACACTTCTCAGGGTGCTGTTCCTCGTGGCCCTCGCCGGCGGCACGCCGGCCACGCTCGCTGCACAGGCGCTGAATCCGGAAGCGGCGCCGTCGTTCAATGTGTGGAGCAGCCAGATCTATCTCACGAAGGACCAGCCGGCGTTTTCGTTGACCTATCAGAACGTCAACCATCTGGATTTCCGGGTGTATCGGGTCGCTGATCCACTGGCCTTCTTCGCGTCGTTGCGAGATCCGCACCAGTTGGGCAGCGAGAAACCAGTCGTGCCGCAAGAGCGCACGTGGCTCGAACGTATCGCGCTCTGGAAGGCGTCTCGCCGCGCCGAGATCCGGGTCTTTCTGCGCGCCCAGGTCAGTCACGCGTACCGGTTGAAGCAACGCGAGGCGCAGGACAAGCAAAAGGTGGCTCAGCGCCAGACGCTCCAGGTGAACAACTTTGCCCAGGTGCCGCTGCTGAATGCCGCCCGCCTTGTGACATCGTGGCGGGAATTACTGCCGCTTGCCCGGGATCCCGAATCAAGACGCATTCCCCTCGACGTGCACGAACCAGGCGTGTACCTGGTGGAGGCTGTCAGCGCCCCGCTTCGCGCCTACACAATCGTGATGGTCTCGGACATCGGCGTGGTCACCAAGACGGCGCCCGGACAACTTCTCGTGTACGCCGCGCACCGCATCACGGGCGAGCCGCAGAAGGACTGCGACATCCAGACCATTGTCGACAAGAAGATCAGCAGCCCCGGCAGGACCAATCAGGATGGCCTGCTGATGACCGCCGTCGACGCCGTCAAGCCTGAGTCTGTCGTCACCATCGCGCGCTGTGGCGCGCAGGTCACCGCCACCGATCCAGGCGGCTGGGCGATGCGAGAGCCGGCACGCGAACTCACCGGTTACATCTACACTGACAAGCCCATCTACAGGCCGGGCCACAACGTTCGGATCAAGGCCGTTCTGCGATGGCGCACCAACGGACAATTAGCGGCATTCGACGCCAAGCAGGCTGAGGTGTCGATTACCGACCAGAACGACAAGGTCGTGTACCGCGCTGCCCGTCCTATCGATGCATTCGGTACGTTGAATACGTCGTTTCTCGTCCCGGTGACGGGAGCCCTCGGCTTCTACACGGTCACCGTCGCGTCGGGCGATGAGAACGCGACCGGGCATTTCGAGGTGCAGGAGTATCGGAAGCCCGAGTTCGAAGTGACCGTCGTCAGCCCGGATCGCTTTCTGGTGCAGGGTCGGCAGGCCGCGGCGACCATTACGGCGCGGTACTACTTCGGGCAGCCGGTGGCCAACGGGATGGTGAAATACGTCGTCCACAAGCAGCCGTACTATTCGCCGCTGCGATGGGGCGACGAAGGCGACGAAGAGGGCGGTGGATGGTGGGGCGGCGAAGAAGCCAGCGAGCAGACCGCGAGGCTCGATGAGAAGGGAACGGTGACCGTGTCGGTCCCGCTCGCGACCGACGACAAGGGCCGAGACTACTCCGTGCGGATCGAGGCGCGCGTCACCGACGCGAGCAGCCGCGAAGTCAGCGGCCACACATTCGTGCACGCGACCTTCGGGCGGTTCTTCATCGCTGCCCAGCCAGACCGGTACGTGCAGCAACCCGGCGGGCGCTCGCAAGTCACGATGAAGGTGCTCGACTATCTCGGTCGGCCGCAGGCCGGAGTTCCGATGCGCGTCGCACTCGAGCGATTGGTCTACGACAAGGGCCGATGGGACGACCCGACGGTCACGCCCATCGCGAACGGCACCGTGCAGTCAGACCAAGAGGGACGCGCCGAGTGGTCCGCCACGCTGCCGGCCGAGGCTGGCACCTATCGATTCCGCATCACGGGAGACAGCGACGGCCGAAGCGTCCAGGAGACCGCCAACCTGTGGGTGTCTGGCGCGGCGTCGGCAGTAGCCGATGAGTCGGACACGTACCTGGAGCTCGTGGCCGATCGAAAGTCGTATCAGCCTGGAGACATCGCCCGATTGATCATTCGAGGGGGCGACGTGACGGCCCCTGTGCTGGTCACCAAGGAAGGCCAGCAGATATCCGACTTCCGCGTGGCTCGAGTCGGCAAGGACAGCACGATTGAGGTCCCCGTCGTCGAACGCGACCTCGGCGACACCTACGTGAACGTGGTGTTCGTCACAAAGGATCGTTTGTACCGGGCGGAGAAGCGATTGAAAGTGCCAGCTACGCCACGACAATTGCAGGTGGCGGTGTCCGCCGAACAGAACGTCTCGAAGCCGAAGCAGCCCGGCCGGTTTACGCTCACCGTCACCGACGCCACGGGACAGCCCGTGAAGGCGCAATTGAGCGTCGGCGTCATCGACGAAGCGGTGTATGGCGTCAAACCAGACGACACGCCGGACCCGCTGCGCTTCTTTTACCGGGTGAACTACAGCCGGGTCAATACGGAGTTCTCGCGCGACTATTCATTTACCGGCTACGCCGGCGCGCAGCAGTTGCAGCTCACGCAGCGCCAGCGACGCCGGCCGCTCACGTTAGCTGACTTCAAGGGCGAGAAGCCCCGGCCCCAGGTCCGAAAGGATTTTCCGGACGCGATCTTCTGGACCGCCGACCTCGTCACTGACGCGCAAGGCAAGGCCAGCGTCGAGGTGCCGTACCCAGACGCGCTCACGACGTGGCGCCTGACGGCGCGTGCGCTGACTGCCGACACGAAGGTCGGAACTGGTCTCGCTCGCACCACGACGACCAAGGATCTGATCCTGCGTGTCGTCACGCCGCGCTTTCTGACCGAAGGCGATACGCTCGACCTCCCATTTGTCGTCCACAATTTCACAGCTGCTGATCAAGCGGTGAGCGTGTCCGGCACAGTCGCCGGGCTCACACCCGGCGAGACCGCCGGATCCGCACTCGACTTGTCACAGCCGCGCACCTTGCCGGTGGCCCGAAACGGTGAGGCTCGCGTCGACTGGCGCCTGAAAGCCTCGAGTGTCGGTACGGCGATCGTCACCGGTTCGGCAACCACGCCAGCCGAGTCGGATGCGGTCGAACTTCCCTTCCCTGTGCTGCCGTTCGGACTCAAGCGCGAACTGGGCGCCGCCGGCTCCATTGTTGGCTCGGGCGAGCAAAACGCGGCGCTCACGGTCCCGGACACGGCGAATCCGGCTGCCCGAACGCTACGCGTGCAGATCGCCCCTTCGCTGGCAGGACCGCTACTAGGTGCCTTGGAGTACCTCACGTCGTATCCGTACGGATGCACGGAGCAGACGCTTTCGAGTTTCGTGCCCAACCTGGTCGCCCGTCGGGCCCTGAACGCTCTCAAGCTTCCCGTCACCGAAAGCCTGAAGTCACTCGACCGACAGGTGGCAGAAGGTCTTGCCCGGATCGGCGACTATCAGCACGACGACGGCGGATGGGGATGGTGGAAGACCGACGAGAACCACCCGTTTATGACCGCCTATGCGGTCTACGGGCTCCTCGAGGCGAAGGCCGCCGGTTACAAGGTCGACAAGTGGTCGATCGAGCGTGGGATGCGCGCGCTGCGCACGCTCTACGCCGAGTACCCGCGCGCGATTCCGGAATTGAAGGTGTACAGCACCTACGTCCTGCTGCTCGGAGCGGCACAGGGTATTGGCGGCGATGGCGATGCGGAGGACGCCAAGGCCTGGAATCAGAAGAGCGCGCTCGACGAATTGTGGTCAGCGCGAAGCCGCATGACCGCGTACGGCCAGAGCCTGCTGCTGCTCGCCCTGGATGTGGTCAAGGACGCGCGTGGCAACGACCTGGCCAACGAGTTGTCGTCTTCGGTGCAGCGTAAGGGCGATCTGGCGTGGTGGACCACAGACCGTGATCCGTTGCTCGAGGACTACGGAGATACCAGCGTCGAGGCGACTGCGCTGATCGTGCGCGCGCTTGCCCGGCGCGACCCGCGCAATCCGCTGCTCGAGCCGGCGGTGCGCTGGCTGCTGCTCAACCGCACGTACGGCGTCTACTGGGCCAGCACCAAACAGACCGCCATGGTGCTCTATGGCTTGCTTGACTTCATGCAGGCACGGGGCGAAGGCGCCGGCGATGGCGACGTGGACGTGTTCGTCAATGGCACCTCGATCGGGACCAGACACTTCACCGCCGCATCCATCGTCGCGCCCGACCCGATCGAGTTGACCGCTCCCGCACGCCCGGGCGCCAACGACATTCGCATCGTCAAGCGCGGCGGCGGAGCCGTCTACTGGGCGGCCCAG
>Ga0334722_10003780_pt1 | contig 16114 bp, 11 predicted proteins | sample C3_bottom_MG_FD_207210 | JGI IMG/M metagenome (GOLD analysis project Ga0334722, IMG submission 207210) | Sediment microbial communities from Yellowstone Lake, YNP, Wyoming, USA - C3_bottom | ecosystem: Environmental > Aquatic > Freshwater > Lake > Sediment | place: USA: Wyoming | collected...
GAATCTGGCGAAACAGGCTGCCCGGACCATACGGTCCATTGCCCCGGACATTCGGTTAATCGCCACGAATGCCTATTCTGCTGACCTGGCTATGGCGGACTATCGTGACTATGGGTTTGCGGGGACGGTTCGTAAGCCGTTCAATGCCGAAGAGATATGCCGGGTCGTGAACGGCGTGCAGGATGGGACATATGAAACAGCCTCGGTATCGCCTGATCGCCGGAACAGCAGCAACCATAATGAATGACTATCTCGATCTGTTCATCAGCTATCTCGCCGTCGAAAAGGGGCTGTCGGCCAATACCCGGGAAGCGTACAGCCGGGACCTGTCCCGTTACCTCGACTTCCTGGAACAGCGTGGCTGTCATGTCCCCGCTGACATCAGATCACCCGATGTTGCCGACTTTCTGGCGTACCTCAAGGGCGCTGCCATCGGCCCGCGCAGCCGCGCCCGGGCCCTGTCGGCGATCCGCGTGTTTCACAAATTCCTGCTGATCGAGGGGTACGGCACCCAGAACCCGACCTCGATTATCGAGGCGCCCCGCACGCTCAACAAATTGCCGGAGTTTCTCTCCCCTCCCGAAGTCGATGCCCTGCTGGCCGCCTGCCGTGGTGAACGGCCTGAGGACTGCAGGGACCGGGCCATGCTGGAACTGCTCTACGCCACGGGCCTGCGCGTGTCGGAACTGGTCAGCCTGAAGCTGAGGGAAGTGAATTTGGAGTCAGGCTATCTGATGACTATGGGGAAGGGGAGCAAGGAGCGTCTGGTGCCGATCGGTGAGTCGGCCTGCTCGTCGGTGACGGAATATCTCGTCACGGTGCGACCCCTGACTGATCCTCATTTGCAGAACCCGTGCCTGTTTCTGTCGCGTCTGGGCGATGCCATGAGCAGGCAGGCCTTCTGGAATGTAGTCAAGAAGCGGGCTCTGCTGGCTGGCATCCATAAGAACATCTCTCCCCACACCCTGCGCCACTCCTTTGCCACCCATCTGCTGGAAAACGGCGCCGACCTGCGCAGCGTGCAGCTGATGCTCGGCCATGCCGATCTCTCCACGACCCAGATCTACACCCATGTCAGCCGGGAGCGACTCAAGCGGTTGCACCAACAGATACATCCACGGGGGTAGCGCTACCGCGCATGCGGAGACTTCCGTTGTTCCCTGTATCGTCCCCCGACTGCCTCGGGAAAGGCAAAAAGGGGAGCCCGAATCCGGGGCTCCCCTTTATGCAGCAAGGCATGCACTACCGGTTAGGGCTGAGGCTTATAGGGACGCATCATTTCGTTGTCCTCGTGGTCTAAAATATGGCAGTGCCAGACATAGCCGGGGCCGGCCGTTGGATCAAAGGCGTACATGTTGATACCTGGAGAGGGAGCGCCAGCACCGGCGGCAGGCTTGTCGATGGGGGCCCAGCGGACCATTATGCGGGTTACCTCCCCCGGTCGCATGACGAGTGTGTCTTTCCAACCGGCTTCGTTGGCATTGGCCGGCATCGGCTTGCCTTGCAGGAAGGGGGTTACGGCCGGATTGCCGCCGATTGCGCCGTCTGTGTTGGGAGTCTGGTAGTTGTTGGGCGGTCCGTACCCTGGTGTGAAAACCCCTCCCGGGAACAGTTTCGACCAGGCGCCGTCATACTTTGCGGTCTGGAAGGGCTGACGGTTGATCAGCTGAAACTGGACCAGGTGCAGGTGGATCGGGTGGGCATCGGCCGTCAGATTGATGATTTCCCACTGTTCGGTGGCACCTACCTGAGGCAGCTCAGTGGCATAGGTGTCTTGCATCATGCCGTCGCCGTACAGGAACTGGCTGCCGGGAACGACGGAGCTATCGGTGGCCCGCTTGCCACTCCACTTGGTGTTGTTGACCAGCACCTCCAGCGGACCGGCCATGCCCATGACCTCTTTCAAGGTAAGCTGTCGCTTGACGTTGGGGGTGACTGCCGGCGTGCCGGTGGCCGGGGTAACCAGGCGGACGATGGCAGGCGGCTGTCCCGCCCCGCCGCGCAGAGTGGTTCCGGCAACGGCCGGGTTGAAGCTGGTGTCGACCGTGCCAGCCGGCAGAGGTGCGCCTACCCGAAATTGCATGATCTGGGCGACGGTCTGCGGGTCGGCGGGGGCGCCTTTCGGGAAGGGGGCTTTGGCATCATTGGTCAGGATAATGTTGGCGTTGGCAAAAGCGCTGAAGTCGATGATCACGTCGGCCCGCTCACCCGGGGCGATCAGGAGCGAGGTCAGGGGGACCGGTGCGTCGAGAAGGCCGCCGTCGGTGCCAATCTGGTAGAAGGTCATTTTGTTGTCAAAGCTCAGGTCATAAAAGCGGGCGTTGGAGCCGTTCAACAACCGTAACCGGTAACGCTGGGGCGCGACAGTCTGGTAGGGCCAGCTCTTGCCGTTCACAACAATGACATCGCCAAAGAATTCCGGGATCCAGAAGGGATGCGTGGCGGGGTTGATGCCGAGGTCCGGGAAGTACAATTGCCCGTTGGTGTCGAACATGCGGTCCTGAATGACGACCTCCAGCTCCTGTGCACCGGCGGGGAGGTTGAGACCGGTACCGGGCACGCCGGTGTCGAAACTGTCCCGCAGCAGATAGAAGGCGGCCATCCCGCCGTATACGTTGATCCTGGTCGAACCCAATGCGTGGTCATGGAACCAGAGAGTGGCGGCCTCCTGGGTGTTGGGATAATGATAGACGGCGTTGCCCGGGGCTGCGGGGATATAGCTGGCGTAGGCCGCCCCCCGCAGGCCGGCTGGATAGAGTGCTGAAGCGGGCGTGAACCACTGTCCCGGGCCGCCGTCAAAGAACGACTGCACCTCGCCGCCATGGAGATGGGCAACTGCCGGTACCGGCCCCGCATAGGGGGCGAAGGAGCCCATCTGGTTCAAGGGATCGGCCCAGTGGATGGTCTGATCCACTGTGAGGTACTTTTGGAGCATGGCCGGACTGCCGTCGGCCTGCTGGAGATTATTCACGTAGGTAACCGACACCGGTGTTCCCTTCTGGGCCTCGACGGTGAAACCGGGATAGGTTGCGGGAGAATTGCCCACTTTGTAACCCCACACGTAGGTGCCGGCGCTGTACGGGGCAGACAGGGCCGCATAAAATGGCGCCGGAAGCACCTTCTGCTGGAATTCTTCCATCATCACCGTGTAGCTGGTGCCGGCCTGCACCCTTGGTGCCGTCCCGCCGCTGGCCGGACCGAAGACCGGCATCGGTTCGACGAACTTGGGAATGCTCTTTCCCGCCAGAGGGGTCTGAGGGACTTGAGTGTTGGCGAATGAGGGCTGGATATTGGCGAACAATCCCAACGCTGCTGCAAAACACGCAGATATAAAGAGACGTGCGTCCATGTTTAACCTCCTTTTGACGCGGATTTTGTGAGTTATGGCTTGACTTTTAAAGTAATTATAAAAGACAGGACAAATAATATCTCAGGCTATATTGCTTTTGTTTTGGGGAAAATTGCGGTGACAGAATTCTGGGGAGGGAACCTGCTCCATTATGCGCAATGCTCCTCCGGGGGCTCTTTGCGCAGGGACTCCCGGAATGCGGAAGGGGTCATTCCGGTAACTTTCTTGAATTGCCGGTTGAATTCGCTGATATCGTTGAAACCGACCTTGTAGATGACGGAGGTGATGGTGGTACCGTAGTTACTCATTAAGGACTTCGCCTTCTTAATCCGGTTCACCATCAGATACTGCATGGGGGTCATTCCAAGATAGTCCTTGAAGGTGCGGCAAAAATGGAACTTGCTCATGCCGGCTTTCTTGGCCACATGCTCCAGATAAATCTCCTCGGCCAAGTTATCCTGCATGAATTGTACGCTCCTCAGGAGCCAGTCGGGCAGCCCCGGATTGGAGGGAGAGGGGTGGTCGGACCCAACGGCAGCCAGCTGCGCCGCAGTCGGGAACCGAGGAGCGCTGCTGGCATTTCTCCGGGCGCCCAGCTTCACGACGGTGGCTATCAACTCGGCCGGATCGAATGGTCTCTTGAAATACTCGCGGGCTCCCGCCTTGAAGGCGGCGATCACCAGTTCCTCGGAGCTGGTGTCGGTCAGGAAGACCACTGGCGCTGAGACGCAACATTTGTTGATACGTGCCAGGAGCTTCAAGCCCGTTTCGGGGTTTCGACCGCAGTCCAGAAGCATGACGTTGCAGCCGCACCGTCCGACTGAATCGACCGATTCATGCAGGTCGCAAAGCATTACTTGCTCGCCGGGAATCGAGAGTGTTTCGTAAAAGGCGCGGTTGGCGAGGTCGGTGATGACTATTATCGGGGCGTTGGCCACTTTTCCCCCCAGCGATATTCTGTAAAAATCATAGATGATTTTTTGTGATGTGCAAGTTGAGCGGGGTGGGAGCTGAGCCATACGCAGGGGGAAGGTGTGAAGTGTTAGCACGAATGAGGCCGACAGAGATTGACGCCATCAGTGGACATTTCTGGATGGAACCGAGATTTATCGCATCTTACGGTCCAACGTTGTTCGGCGTTTCGCAGTCACCGTTCCGGATGATTAGCCTTGAAACTCTGCCGCGCATCTTGTATAAATAAAGCTTACGATTTTGCCGCGACAGCGCCCGGTGCGTTGATTATAACTATTCAATATTCTTAGGTTGTGAAAGTCTTTGGGGCAGTCGTCTTCGGCCCCGGAACCCTGGAGCCTGTGTGAAAATCTGTTCGCTGGCCAGCGGCAGCAAAGGGAACTGTCTCTACGTCGAGACCGGCGATACCCGCCTGCTGATCGATGCGGGGCTGTCGCTGCGGGAAACCCTGCTGCGCATGGAGGCGGTCGGTCTGGATGCGGCCGGCGTCCATGCCGTGCTGGTTAGCCATGAGCACGTTGATCACATCCGCAGCGTCGGCTCCTTTGCCCGTAAATTCAAGGTGCCGGTGCTGGCCAGCCATATCTTGCGGCGCAAGGCTGAAAAGTATCTGCACAAAACCCGGGTGATCGAATTTGAGGCCGGCAGCGCCATCGAATTCCGCGATCTTTGTGTTGATCCCTTTCCCATTACTCACGATGCCTGCGACCCGGTCGGCTTTGTGCTGGAGTCCCGCGAAGGGCGCTGTGGCTCGGCCACCGACCTGGGCACTGCCACCCGGCTTGTCGTTGATAAGCTCGCCGGCTGCCGGGCGCTGAATCTGGAATCGAACCACGATCTGGAAATGCTGATGAACGGGCCCTATCCCTGGGATCTGAAGCAGCGCATCAAGTCACGCCACGGCCACCTTTCCAATGACGAATCGCTGGCTCTTTTGCACGAACTGGCCCATGCCCGCTTGGAGGCGTTGGTCATGGCGCATCTGTCCGAGGTAAACAACCATCCCGACCATGTGGTGCGCTCCACCACGGCTTTTCTTGCAGGCCAGAACATCTGTGCCCCGTGCATCGTGATCGGCGACCAGTACCGTGCCAGTGCGGTGATGGAGATCTGAATCGTACAACCCGCCACGGAGACACAGAGACACAGAGGAAAACAGATGAACAGGGATGACTGCTGACGGAGTTATCAAAAAAAGGATTATTTGCAGGTGTGATCCCGTGTTTCCCTGTACCACGTTTTGCTTAAAATTCTCTGTGGCTCTGTGGCAGAATTAAAATTTGATATCAGGAGTTACTGCATGATCCCACGTTACACCCGCCCTGACATGGCAAAAATATGGGAACCGGAAAACCGTTTCCGCATCTGGCTTGAAATCGAAACTCTGGCCTGCGAGGCCCAGGCTGAACTGGGGGTGATTCCCAAAGAAGTGGTGCCGGTCATCCGGGAGAAAGGCAACTTCAATATCGAGCGGATCGATGCTATCGAGGCCGAAGTCAAGCATGACGTGATTGCCTTCCTGACCTCCGTGGCCGAATTCGTCGGCCCCGAGGCGCGCTTCATTCACCAGGGTATGACCTCTTCCGATGTGCTGGATACCTGCCTCTCGGTGCAGCTGGTCCAGGCCGCCGATGAACTGCTGGCCGACCTGGATATGCTTCTGGAGTCGCTCAAGATCAGGGCCTACGAGCATAAGGACACGGTCTCCATGGGGCGCTCCCACGGTATCCACGCCGAGCCGGTCACCTTCGGCCTCAAGCTGGCCTCCTTTTATGCCGAGATGGACCGTAACCGCACCCGTCTGAAAGCCGCCCGGGAGAATATCGCCACCGGCGCCATCTCCGGCGCTGTGGGCACCTTTGCCAATATCGATCCCTTTGTGGAGGAGTACGTCTGCAAAAAAATGGGACTCACCCCTGAGCCGGTCTCGACCCAGGTAATTCCCCGCGACCGCCATGCCGAGTACTTCTGCGTGCTGTCGATCATCGCCTCCTCCATGGAGCGCATCGCCATCGAGATCCGCCACCTGCAGCGCACCGAGGTGCTGGAAGCGGAGGAGCAGTTCACCAAGGGACAGAAGGGGTCGTCGGCCATGCCCCACAAGCGCAACCCGATTCTGTCAGAAAATCTGACCGGTCAGGCCCGTTATGTCCGATCCATGTGCATCCCGGCGCTGGAAAACGTGGCATTGTGGCATGAACGGGACATCTCCCACTCCTCGGTCGAGCGCTATATCGCCCCCGATGCCACGGTGGCCCTGGACTTCTCCCTGCGCCGCCTGAACGGCCTGATCAGGAACCTGGTGGTCTATCCGGATAACATGCTCAAAAACCTGAATCAGATGAAGGGACTGGTATTCTCCCAGAAGATCCTGCTCGACCTGACCCAGGCCGGCGTCTCCCGCGAGAATGCCTACCGACTGGTACAGAAGAACGCCATGAAGGTGTGGGAGGAGGGGAAGGATTTTCAGACCGAACTGCTGGCCGATGCCGAAGTGGTCGGCGCCTTGGGCGAGGACAAAATCCGCGAATCCTTCGATCTCAACTATCACTTGAAGCACGTAACCACCATATTCAAGAGGGTTTTTGGTGAATAGGCTCCTGGTGTTCATCCAAGGGCTGTTCCGTCCCCAGACGAGCGACGGCGCCTTGCTGCTCTGGGCCAAGGAACTCCTTGGCGCGATGCTCATCGTGGCGCTGTTCTGGACCCTGGCCCAACTGGCAGTGGTCATACTGAGCAAATGGGGGCGGCGCCTGACCGCCTTTACCGCCACCGACCTGGACGACCGGGTACTCCAGCGGGTTATCCCCCATGTGTCGCGGCTCCTGATGGTACTCGGTTTCTATCTGGCAATCCGCTCCCTGCCGCTGCACGAGCGTATTGTCGTCATTGCCACCGGCCTGCTGTACATCGTCCTGGTGGTGATTGTCACCAATCTCATCTATCATGCCATCGACGAGCTGCTGCAATGGTTTCTTGCCGGCCGTCAGGAGCAGTCGGGCGATACGCTGTTGTCACGGCAGATGATCCCGGTCGCCGAAAAACTTGCCATGCTGTTTTTGATGGGCACGGCGCTGATTGTCATCCTCAAACACTTCAATTACGACATCTTTTCGTTGGTTACGGCCCTGGGTATCGGCTCCCTGGCCATCGGCATGGCGGCCAAGGATACCCTGGCGCACATGATTTCCGGGTTTACCCTGATGCTTGACCGGCCCTTTCATATCGGGGACCGCATCAAGCTGGCCAACGGCCAGATGGGAGACGTGATCGACATCGGCCTGCGCTCCACCAAAATACAGGGGTTGGATGCCACGGTGATGATCATTCCCAATTCCGACTTGTGCAATTCCGCCGTGGTCAACATGGTGCGGCCGAGTCCGGTCTCCCAGGGACGAATCACGGTCGGGGTCGGCTACGGCAGTGATGTGGAGCGGGTGAAAGAGCTGTTGCTTGAGCTGTGCCGCGAAACGCCCGAGGTGTTGGCCGAACCTGCTCCACTGGCGCTGTTCACCGCTTTCGGCGACAGTGCGCTCACCATGCAGCTTTTATTCTGGGTCAGCGATCCGACCCGTACCGCAGTGGTTACCGATCAGTTGAATTGCGCCATTATCAGGCGGTTCCGTGAACAGGCCATTGAAATCCCGTTCCCCATCAGGACGGTGAAGCTTGAGCGTGAAGCCGCATCTCTGTAACGAGGAGGCGTACCATGAGATGGTTGACAGCTGGTGTCGTGTTGAGTGTCGTCATGGCCTGTGCGGCATTTGCCGCTGATGAGGGGGGAGTGCTCCCGGCCACCATGGAAAAGTACCAGCGGGCGAGGGCCCAGGTGGAATTGTTGCCCGGCTCGGCAGCGGCGAAATATGCTCCCGAGACGGTCCAGGCTGCCAAGGCGAGCATTGCTGCTGCACAAGAAGGGCTAAAGGCCGGCAACGACAGTCAGACCCGAGAAGCGGTTGAAAAAGCAGTGCTGCAGGTCACACTGGCGAACGTGCTGGCCGATGAGCGGGCAGCGGCCGAAAAGACGACTGCGGTGCGCAAGGAGCTGGCGAGTCTTGAGCAGCGCCTGGCCGCGATCCTGACGGGGAAGGGGGATAAACAATGAAGCGCATGATCCTGTTTGCCACCCTGATGCTGCTGACCGTTGTCGCCCCGCGTTTTGCCCTGGCTGACGAACCGGTCTATCCCGACTATGTCCAGAAGGCCCAGGCGCTGGTGGAAAAGGCTTCGTCACAGGCCTCGGAACTGAACAGCTTTACCGACGAAATTCTGATCGCTCGCAACTTTATCCGCAATGCCGAGGCGGAGTACAAGAAGCATCTGAGCTGGACCGGCAAGCTCGATCCGAAGGCCGAGCCGACCGTAAAGTATTTTGCCGCCATGGCGGAACTGCAGGCATCGGTGGTTCTGTCCCGGGCCGGCAAGATCGTCCAGGAGCGGGAACGGACCAAACTGGAAAGTCAGGTTGCCGACCAGAAGGCCAAAATCAAGGTTTTTGACGACAAAAATGCCGAAATTGGCAGATTGCAGTCCGAGTTGGCGGCGGTGCAGGGGCAGTTAAGGGCGGCCACTGCCGAGAAAACGGCCTTGAGTTCCGATCTGGCCGCGCGAACGTCTACTGCCACCAGTGCGGAGCAGAAACTCTCTGCCCTTGGTGCCGAACTGGTGTTGGCGAAGCAGGCCCTTAACGTCTGTGACCAAAAGTCCAAAGAACTGGACCAGGCCCGGTCCGAGATCGTCAGGCTGAAAAACGACCTGGCAACGCTTACTGCCCAGAAGGGGGCGGTGGAGAGCCAGAGCCGGGAGCAGATCGAGGCGCTTAACCGCCAGAATGATTTCCTGGCAGAGGTGGGGCGCCTGGGAGGCGCCATTAAACCCGGTTCGGACAATATGACGGTTATGTTCGTACGCTCGGCCCTGTTCAAAACGCCCAAAAACGACAAACTGACGGCCGAAGGGGGCAAGGTGGCTGGCAGTATTGCCGATCTGCTGAAGAAATATCCCGAATTCCGGGTGAAACTTAAGGTGCACGGTTTTGGCCAGCCGGCCAAAAACGAAGATGCCGCTGCCACGGACCGCATGGCGCGCCTGTTCCGTGAGGCGCTCCTGGACAAGGGCAAATTCGAGCCCGTGGTCGTGGAAGCCCTGGGAGCCGGGGCGGCCGAGCCTCTGTATCCCAAGGGGAACCCCGAAGGCAATCGACGGTTGGAAGTCACGTTTGTAAGGAAGTAACTATCTGCGGCCGCATGTTTCCGAGCCGCACAACCAATGAAGATATCGTGTTCCGCTGCGGCACAGCCGAAAGGCGCCGGACACGCGTGGAGGGGGCGCATGGCACAAGTACGGAAGGTTCGCGATGTCGGTTCAGTTGTAGCAAAATTGTTCGCAGCAGGTGTGCTGCTTGCCGTCCTGACCGGCTGCATTGCGCCGGAACAGTACGTGTACAATGCGATCTGGAGCAATAATATCGACCAGATCGACAATTTTTTGGAAAAGGACAAGATCAACAGTTTTAATGAAAACGGTCGGACGTTCCTGGTGTATGCCGTCCAATATGAGAAGCTCGAATCCGCCGCCCATTTGATCAGGATAGGAGCCGATGTTAATAAGGGGGTCAGCTCGACCTACACCAACTACAAGGATTCATCCGAAATGGTGGAATTCTCCACACCGCTTTATTACGCGGTGACCCGGGGCAATCTTGAAATGGTCAAATTGCTGGTAAAAAACGGGGCCGCTGTCAACCAGCCCAGCACCTTCATCAACAAGACCAAAAATACGAAGACCACCATGTACCCGCTCGAAGTTGCGGTAAAGAAAGCGGATACGTCGGTCATAGAGTATCTGCTGGCCAATGGTGCCCGGACCAATGTGGAGCCGACCTTTGAAAACGACGGTGTCAAAACGGTGACCACACCCTTGCATCAGGCCACCAGCAACGGCAAATACAAGGTCATCAGCATTCTGGCTGCTGCTGGTGCCGATCCGCTGGCCAAGGATTCGGACGGCAAAACATCAATGCAGCTGGCCCGTGAGAAAAATGATGATATCGTGGTGGCGTTGTTCGAAAAATATGTCAAGAAAACCGAAGTCCAGGGGGCGATCAGCCTCACCATCACCTCGCCTAAAATAGAGAACGGCCGGAAGATCACGGAACGCTATTCATCCATATTCATTCGTGGAGCGGCCAAAAGCAATTGCGACATTGCCGAGGTAAAAGTGAACGACAAACCGGTGTTTGTTGACCGCGACGGCAATTTTTCAGTCGAAATACTCCTCATTCCGGGGGAAAATCAGGTGAATGTCAGCGCCACTGATGACAACAAGCGTACGGTCAGCAAGTCGTTTGTTATCATGCGCCAGCCCTGAGATACTCACCGGCGCGGCTACACCATATTCATCACGTCTGGTAAGGAAACAGATTCATGTCCATACGCATCGAAGTAGCACTCAAGGAATCGGTCCGCGACGCCCGCGGTGAACGCATCAAGCGCGAAATCGAGCATTTCCTGCACGTGCCGGTCGTCGCGGTACGCTCCATCGACGTTTATACCGTCGATGCACCTTTGTCCCGCTCTGAACTGGAGCAGGCGGCTGCCGGTCCGTTCAGCGATCCGGTCATTCAGCAGTGGAGCATCGACCGGCCGCTGGCCGAGGGGTTCGATTTTGCCGTGGAAGTCGGGTTCCGCCCCGGCGTGACCGACAACGTGGGCCGCACCTCCCGTGAAGCCATCGAATACCTGACCGGCAGAAGTTTTGCCGCCGGGGAGGGGGTCTATTATGCGGTGCAGTACCTGCTGTCCGGCACGTTTGACCCGGCCGATGTGGAGCGCATCGCCACCGGCCTGCTCTGCAACACCCTGATCCAGCGCTACTCGATACTCTCTGCTGCAGATTTCAGCACTAAGGGCGGTTTTCCGGCCGTTGTACCCAAAGTGAGCACCGAAACCAGGGGGGAAGTGCGCGAAATCAACCTGGAAGTGTCCGATGACGAACTGCTGCGCATCAGCAAGGATGGGGTGCTGGCGCTGACTTTGGAGGAAATGCGGATCATCCAGGCCCATTATCGCGATCCCAAGGTTCGGGCAGAACGTGAACAGCAGGGGCTCGGGGCCAAGCCAACGGATGTGGAGCTGGAATGTCTGGCCCAGACCTGGTCGGAGCACTGCAAGCACAAGATCTTTGCCGGCACGGTGCAGTACGAGGACGAGAACGGTGCCAAACAGGAGATCAAATCCCTGTTCAAATCCTTTATCCAGCGTACCACCAAGGATGTGCGCGAAAAAATGGGGGACAAGGATTTCTGCCTCTCCGTGTTCAAGGACAATGCCGGGGTCATCAAATTCAATGACCAGTATTCGTTGGTGTTCAAGGTGGAGACGCACAATTCGCCTTCCGCCCTGGACCCGTACGGCGGAGCGTTGACTGGCATCGTCGGGGTCAACCGCGACCCGTTCGGCACTGGACAGGGCTCAAAGCTCATCTTCAACACCGATGTGTTCTGCTTTGCCGATCCGTTTTACGCCAAGCCTTTGCCGAGCCGGCTCCTGCACCCGCGTCGCATCTACGAAGGAGTGGTGGAAGGTGTCGAGCATGGCGGCAACAAGAGCGGCATCCCCACGGTCAACGGCTCGCTGGTCTTTGACGAGCGCTTCTGCGGCAAGCCGCTCGTGTTCTGCGGCACCGCCGGCCTGATGCCGGCCCACCTGAACGGTCAGCCGGGGCACGAAAAATCCATCAAGCCAGGCGATCTGATCGTCATGACCGGCGGGCGGATCGGCAAGGACGGCATCCATGGAGCCACCTTCTCCTCCGAGGAGTTGAACGAGAACTCTCCGGTTACGGCAGTACAGATCGGTGACCCGATCACCCAGAAGCGCATGTTTGATTTTCTGATTCGCGCCCGCGACAAGGGACTCTACCGCTTCATCACTGACAACGGCGCCGGTGGTCTCTCCTCGTCCATCGGCGAGATGGCGGGAGAGTGCGGCGGCTGCCGCATGGACCTTTCCAAAGCGCCGCTGAAATACCCGGGCCTGAACCCGTGGGAAATTCTGATCTCCGAGGCCCAGGAACGCATGTCTCTGGCAGTGCCGCCGGAAAAGATCGACGAGTTCATGGCCATGGCCAGCCGCTTCAGTGTTGAAGCCACCATTCTGGGGGAGTTTACCGCTAGTGGCGTGTTCCATATCCAGTACGGCGACAAAACCGTAGCCTGGCTGCCGATGGAGTTCATGCACGAAGGCCTGCCCCCCATGCAATTGCCGGCAAAATGGGCCCCTCCTGTTCATGAAGAGCCGCCGGCAGTGGTCAAGGAAACCTATACCGATGACCTCATGCTGCTTTTATCGTCATTGAACATCTGCTCGAAGGAGTCGGTCGTAAGGCGATATGATCATGAGGTTCAGGGCGGTTCAGTGGTCAAGCCGTTCACGGGCATCGCCAATGACGGACCGTCCGACGCGGCCGTGGTGCGGCCGATCCTGGAATCGTTCGAGGGTGTAGTGACGGCCCATGGCATCTGCCCGCGCTACTCGGACATCGATACCTACCACATGACCGCCAACGCCATCGACGAGGCGTTGCGCAATTACGTGGCCGTCGGCGGATCGCTGGATTTGGTCGCCGGCCTGGACAACTTCTGCTGGTGCGACCCGGTCCTGTCGGATAAGACCCCGGACGGCCCCTATAAGATGGCCCAACTGGTCCGCTCCAACCAGGCGCTGTACGACGTCTGCATGGCCTACAACCTGCCGCTGATTTCCGGCAAGGACTCCATGAAGAACGACTTCTACGACGGCTCCACCAAGATTTCCATTCCGCCGACGTTGCTTTTCTCGGTCATCGGCAAGATCAATGATGCCCGCAAGGCTGTGACCATGGACGTGAAGCGGCCGGGTGACATCGTTTTTATGCTGGGTGAGACCGCGAATGAGCTCGGTGGGTCCGAATACCTGACCGCACGTGGCCATGTGGGCAACAACGTGCCGGTGGTGGATACGGCAGCTGCCTATGCCCGCTACCGGGCCTATCACACGGGGGTGATGCAGGGGCTGGTCGCCTCCTGCCACGATCTGTCCGACGGTGGCCTGGCCGTAGCCGCAGCCGAGTCGGCCTTTGCCGGCGGTTTCGGCATTTCCATTGACCTTTCCCGCGTGCCCTGGAAAGGGGCGGAGGAAGGATGGACCGACGAGGCGCTGCTGTTCTCCGAATCGGCCTCGCGCCTCCTGGTCACGGTGCATCCCGACCACGCCGATGCCTTCGAGGAGGTCATGGGCGATAGCAGTGTCGCCCGGATCGGCAAGGTGATCGAGGAACCGCTGCTTGTTATCGAGTCCATCGATGGTCACAATGCTGTCTCGGCCGGTCTGGCCGAATTGAAGGAGGCGTGGCAACAGACGCTGAGGGATCTGTAATCGTACCCATGTCCGCTGCAATCCACGAGACCCTCAGAGCCGTTTTCGGCTTTCACGCCTTCCGGCAGCCCCAACAGGAGGTCATCGAACGGGTCATCGGGGGCGAGGACGTTTTCCTGGTCATGCCGACCGGCGGCGGCAAGTCGCTCTGCTACCAGGTGCCGGCCCTGCATCGTGACGGCTTGGCGCTGGTGGTATCGCCGCTGATCTCGCTGATGAAGGATCAGGTGGATAGCCTGGTAGCCAACGGCGTGCGGGCCGCCTGCCTCAATTCGTCGCTCACTCCGGCCGAGGTGGGGCGGGTGTTTCAGCAGATGGACGCTGGGACGCTTGATCTGCTCTATGTCGCCCCGGAACGGCTGCTGCAGCCCGATTTTCTGGAGCGCATCGCTGCCGTGAAGATCGCCCTGTTCGCCATTGACGAGGCCCATTGCATCTCCCAGTGGGGACACGATTTCCGCCCCGAATATACGCAGCTCGGCAGGTTGCGCGACCTCTACCCGGCGGTGCCGATCGTAGCCATGACCGCCACGGCCGATCCGGAAACCCGCCGGGACATTTTGGGCCAGCTGGGCATCGGGACCGCGACGGTGTTCGTGGCCGGTTTCGACCGCCCCAACATCACCTACACGGTGGCGGCCAAACAGAAACCGTTTGCCCAACTGGGGGCTTTCCTGGCTGCCAGGCGGGATGAGGCGGGTATCGTCTATGCCCTGAGCCGCAAACGGGTGGAGCAGGTGGCGGAGCGTCTCCGCGAAGCCGGTTTCAGTGCCGCCGCCTATCATGCCGGCCTGTCCGACGAGGAGCGTGCCCGGGTTCAGGATGCCTTTCGCCGTGACGATCTGCGCATCGTGGTGGCTACGGTGGCCTTTGGTATGGGGATCGACAAGCCCAACGTGCGCTTCGTGGTTCACTACGACATGCCCAAGAGCGTGGAGAGCTACTATCAGGAGACCGGCCGGGCCGGCCGCGACGGCCTGCCATCCGAGGCGCTCTTGTTGTTCGGCATGGGAGATGTCATGACGGCCCGCTCGCTCATCGAGACGAGCGACAATGCCGAACGGGTGCGGATCGAACTGCAGAAACTCAATGCCATGGTGGCCTATTCCCAGGCGTTGACCTGCCGCCGCCGGGCGCTGTTGACCTACTTTGGCGATCAGTTGGAGCATGACTGCGGCAACTGCGATATCTGCACCGACCCGCCGCAGCGCTTCGACGCTTCGGAAGAGGCCAGAAAGGCGCTCTCCTGTGTATACCGTGTCGGGGAACGGTTCGGCATGCAGCATGTCATCGAGGTGCTGCGCGGCGGCAAGGGGCAGCGGATCACGGATCTGAAGCATGACCGGCTCTCCACCTACGGTATTGGGTCGGATTTGTCGGCAGCAGAATGGGAGAATATCCTGCGCCAGCTGATCCACCTCGGGTTCCTGTCCCAGGACTTCACCCGCTTTGGTGTGCTCGGCCTGACCGCTGCAGCCCGGCCGGTGCTCAAGGGCGAGATCCAAGTGGTGCTGGGCCGTCCCCGCGACGCCATTGCCGTGGTCAAACGGGGCAAAAAGCGGTCGGAGGGCGCCGCTGACTATGACCAGGCCCTGTTCGATGTCTTGCGGAGTCTGCGCAAACAGATCGCCGATGCCGCCAAGGTGCCGCCGTTCGTGGTTTTTTCCGACGCCACGCTGGCTGAGATGGCCCGCAGGACACCGGTGGATGCCACGGAGTTGCGCCAGGTCACGGGAGTGGGCGACCACAAGCTCGCACGGTACGGTTCGGCGTTTCTGGCGGCCATTGCTGCGCATCAAGACGCCGGCCTCATGGCGGCATCTGTATAACAGTTCGAGCATTATTACGCTGTTCCGATTAACGAGGAGAGCCAGTCAATCATGTCAAAAACACGCGCAATAGTCATAACCGGCAACGGCACCAACTGCGAGATGGAGGCGGCCCACGCCTGCCGCCTGGGCGGCTTCGACGAAGCGGTCATTGCCCACATCGCCGAACTGCTGTCCGGCGACATCCGTCTGGACGATTTCCAGTTCCTCAACCTGACCGGCGGCTTTCTCGACGGCGACGACCTGGGAAGCGCCAAGGCCCAGGCCAACCGACTGAAGCACGCGGCCGTGGAGGGAAACGGGGAAAAGCTGGTGGAGCAGTTCACCCGTTTCATCAGTGACGGCAAGCTGATCCTGGGGGTCTGCAACGGTTTCCAATTGATGACCAAGATGGGCATGCTCCCCGGCTTTGACGGCGCGTACCTGACCCAGACCGCCACCCTGACCCACAACGACTGCGGCCGTTTCCAGGATCGCTGGTGCTACCTCAAGGTCGATCCGGCTTCGCCATCGGTCTTTACCCGGGGAATCGAAAAAGGAATCTACCT